>JACCDP010029703.1_pt1 | contig 11581 bp, 10 predicted proteins | sample 7445841 | NCBI WGS metagenome assembly JACCDP01 (sample SAMN15323441, study PRJNA562643) | freshwater metagenome | isolation source: river surface water | place: USA:Blue River Watershed | collected 2017-08-17
AGCGGCCAGATCAGGGTTTGCAGGTCGGCCTCGTGAACGATGGAGATGCCGTTGGGTTTGTTGAACTCGCTGGCCATTTTGGCAATGAGTTTGTTGGGGGCCACGCCCACCGAGCAGGTCAGGCCCGTGGCGTCAAAAATGCTTTTCTGGATCAGCCGGGCCAGCACGCGCCCGCCTTCGCGCTGGCCGCCGGGTACCTCGGTGAAGTCGATGTAGACCTCGTCCACGCCCCGGTCCTGCATGACGGGCGCGATGTCGGTGATGATGCTTTTGAAGGTGCGCGAGTAATGCCGGTAACGGTCAAAGTCCACAGGCAGCAGGATGGCTTGCGGGCAGAGCTTGGCGGCTTTCATCAGCCCCATGGCCGAGCCGATGCCAAACTGCCTGGCCGCATAGGTGGCGGTGGTGATCACGCCGCGCCCGGTGTAGCCCTCAATGCGCGGGAAGAAGTCGACCGGAATGCGGTCCAGCCGCTCGGCAAAGGTGTCTTCGGTCCATTCGCCCTCGGGGTAGGCCGTCCGCAGCTTACCCAACAGGTCATCTTCTTTTCGGCGGCCACCGCCAATGACGACCGGTAAGCCCTTGAGCTGCGGGTAGCGCAGCAACTCGCATGACGCGTAAAACGCGTCCATGTCGAGGTGGGCAATGCGGCGGGTGGGCTGGGTCAAGGCTGAGAGCTTGTGCGTTTTGGGCGGTGCCTCATGAGGCTGGGTGGTGCCTCATGCACATGGCCCCCAGATTTTGTCATCCCCGGACTTGCTCCGAGGATACAGCTTGACCAAGATGGATTCCCGATCAAGTCGGGAATGACGAAGGGGGCGTTTGGATTCCATCAAGTCGCGCATGACAACACTGCTGTCATACCCGCGAATGCGGGTATCCATGCCTTTAAAAACACAGATTCCCGATCGAGTCGGGAATGACGCGGTAGGCGTTTGGATTTCCGATCAAATCGGAAATGACCGAGAAGGCGTCAGGCCTTGGGGAAAGTGCCCGGCAACAGGATGTTTTGGTCCACATTCTGGATGTTGGTGTGACCGCAAAAGGCCATGGTCACGTCCAGCTCCTTGTGGATGATTTGCAGGGCCTTGGTCACGCCCGCTTCGCCCATGGCGCCCAGGCCATAGACCATGGCGCGGCCGATCATGGTGCCCTTGGCGCCCAGCGCCCAAGCTTTCAAAACGTCCTGGCCTGAGCGGATGCCGCCGTCCATCCAGACTTCAATTTGGTCGCCCACAGCCGCCACGATGGCGGGCAGCGCCTCGATGCTGCTGGGCGCGCCATCCAGCTGGCGGCCGCCGTGGTTGCTGACCACAATGGCGTCGGCACCGCTGGCCACGGCCAGTTTGGCGTCTTCCACGTCCATGATGCCCTTCAAGATCAGCTTGCCGCCCCATTGCTTCTTGACCCAGGCGATGTCGTCCCAGTTGAGCGTCGGGTCAAATTGCTCGTTGGTCCACGAGGCCAGCGAGTTCATGTCGGTCACGGCTTTCACATGACCCACCAGGTTGCCAAAGGTGCGGCGTTTGGTCCCCGCCATGCCTAGGCACCAGCGCGGCTTGGTCATCAGGTTGATGATGTTGGCAATGGTGGTGCGGGGTGGCGCGGTCAGGCCGTTTTTGAGGTCTTTGTGACGCTGGCCAATCACCTGCAAATCGAGAGTGAGCACCATGGCGCTCACCTTGGCGGCTTTGCAGCGGTCGATCATACGGGCCATGGCATCGCGGTCGCGCATCATGTAGAGCTGAAACCAGAAGGGTGCTTGCGTGTGGGCGGCGATGTCTTCGATCGAGCAGATGCTCATGGTCGACAGCGTGAAGGGGATGCCGAACTTCTTGGCGGCCATGGCGGCGTGCATTTCGCCGTCGGCGTGCTGCATGCCCGTGAGGCCCACGGGGGCGATGCACACGGGCATTTTGGTGTCGATGCCAACCATCTTGGTGGCCGTGGTGCGGTTTTCCATGTTCACGGCCACGCGCTGACGCAGCTTGATCTTGTGGAAGTCGCTTTCGTTGGCGCGGTAAGTGCCCTCGGTCCAGGAGCCGCTGTCGGCGTAGTCATAAAACATGCGCGGCACGCGCTTTTCGGCCAGAACGCGCAGGTCTTCGATGTTGGTAATGACGGGCATGGGTTGTCTCCTGCTGGGGTAGAGCGATTTTAGAAAGTCGCCCATCGTAGCCGCAGGCCTTGCCTAGCGCTGTGAAACTTGGGACAGCCCGTTTGAAATTTCTTGTAGGCCGTGAACTCAGCCTTGGGGCGCGGCCTTGACGAACGCCCCGCCTTGGTAAATCGCAGCCGGGTCTTGCTTGTCGATGCCCTGCTGGCGTGCCTCGACAGCGGGGCGGAAGACGTCCGAGGAGTCCAGCGGGCGGTAACCGATGTGTTTGGCGTGGGTGTTGTCCCACCAAGAGGTTTGGTTGTCTGACATGCCGTAAATGATGCTGTGGCCGACGATGGGGGCAGTGAGGGCGGCCACCACCAGGCGTTCGAGGTCGTCAAAGCTCAGCCAGGTCGCGAGCATCCGGCGGTCTTTGGGCTCGGCATAGGACGAGCCGATGCGCAGGCTCACGGTCTCGATGCCCCAGCGGTCCCAGTATAGCTGGGCCAGGTCTTCGCCAAATGCTTTGGACAAGCCATAAAAGCCATCGGGCTTGGGGGGCATGCGCGTGTTGACCACTTCATCCTGGCGGTAAAAACCGGTCACATGGTTCGAGCTGGCGAACACGATGCGTTGGACACCCTTCAGACGTGCCGCTTCGTAAAGGTTGACCATGCCCACAATGTTGCCCGCCAAAATCGGCTCCCAAGGCTGTTCGGTCGAGACGCCACCCATGTGCACCACGGCGTTCACACCGTCCAGTAAGGCCATCATCTGGTCCTTGTCTTCCAGGGAGGCGAGTTGGACTTCCTCTCCAGCCGTCGCAGGCTCCAGCTCGCGGCGGTGGCTCACGCGCAGCACATCGCAATAGGCTTTCAGGCGGGGGCGCAGTTCTTTGCCCAGGTTACCGCCAGCGCCCGTGAGCAGCAGGCGGGGAAATCGGATGGTGGAGACGGGGGTGTTCAGCATGTGTTGTCCGGTGTTCAGAATTTGAAGCGGCCCGCCAGTGCGGTGGCGCTGTCGCGCAGCACGTTCTGGTCGGCCCCCACAGCCACAAACAGGCAGCCTTGGTCCACGTAATGTTTGGCCAGGGCTTCGTCGCCCGTCAAGATGCCAGCCGCCTTGCCGCAGGCGCGGATGCGGGCGATGGATTCGTCAATGACTTTGAGCACTTCGGGGTGCTTGGGATTGCCCAGGTGGCCCAGAGCCGCTGACAAATCACCGGGGCCGATGAACACGCCGTCCACGCCGTCCACGTTGGCGATGGCTTCGATGTTTTGCAAACCCAGCACGGTTTCCACCTGCAACAGAACGCAAATTTCTTCGCTGCTGTGCTGGGCATAACCCTTGACGCGACCGTAGTGGCTGGCGCGGGGCGCACCCGCATAGCCGCGCACGCCGTGCGGTGGGTAGCGGGTGTAAGACACCGCCTGTCGCGCCTCTTCTTCGGTCTGGATGTAAGGCACCAACAGCGATTGCACCCCGACGTCGAGCAAACGCTTGAAAGTCACCATGTCGTTCCACGGTGGGCGCACGATGGGGGTGGTGGGGCTACCTTTCATGGCTTGCAGTTGCGCCAGGATTTCGCTCAGGTCGTTGGGCGAGTGCTCCATGTCCAGCAGTAACCAGTCAAAGCCGCAGTGCGCCAGGATCTCGGTGCTGATGTTGCTGCACAGGTGCGACCACAGGCCAATCTGCTTTTGGCCCGATTGGATCGCGTGTTTGAAATGGTTGATGGGCATGTCCATGGGCTTGTCTCTGTACAGGAATGGAGGAATGTTCAGTTGCCTGCAATCTGGAAATTGGCGGCGATCTCCAGTGCGCGCACGATGCCGGAGTGGTCCCAAGCAGCGCCGCCGTTGGCCACGCAGCTGCTCATCAGTTGCTGGGTGCTTGCGGTGTTGGGCAGGCTCAGGCCCATGGCCTTGGCACCTTCCAGGGCCAGGTTCAGGTCTTTTTGGTGCAGCTCGATGCGAAAGCCCGGGTTGAAGGTGCGCTTGATCATGCGCTCGCCATGCAACTCCAGAATGCGGCTGGTGGCGAGGCCCCCCATCAGCGCCTGGCGAACCTTGGCCGGGTCTGCACCCGCTTTGGCGGCAAACAGCAGGGCTTCGCCCACCGCTTCGATGTTGAGTGCCACGATGATCTGGTTGGCCACCTTGCAGGTCTGGCCGCTGCCGTTGTCGCCGATCAGGGTGATGTTCTTGCCAATCAGCGCAAACAGAGGTTGCACTTTGTTAAAGGTGGCTTCGCTACCGCCCACCATGATGGTCAGGCTGGCGGCTTTGGCACCGACTTCGCCGCCGGACACTGGAGCGTCCAGATACTCGCAACCCAAGGCGTTGATCCTGGCTGCGATGGCCTTGGTGGCGATGGGCGAGATGGAACTCATGTCCACCACGGTCTTGCCCGCCTTCAAGCCTTTGGCCACACCCTGCTCGCCAAACAGTACGTCTTCTACATGCGGTGTGTCGGGCACCATGGTGAAAATGATGTCGGCGTGCTGCGCCACTTCGGCCGGGCTGGCGCAGGCTTTGGCACCTTGTTCGAGCACGCCCGCCGGCACGCCGCTGCGTGAAAAAGCAAAGACTTCGTGACCGCCAGCGAGCAGGTGTCCGGCCATGGGTGCGCCCATGATGCCCAAGCCGATGAATCCGAGTTTCATGCTGTTTCCTTCTTCGGTGTGAATTGCCTGCGTGCTCAGCTCAGCGCACCATGCAAGGCATTTTGTTGTTGAATTTCCAGCCGGGAATCAGGTACTGCATCGCGATGGCGTCATCACGTGCTCCCAGACCGTGTTGTTGGTAAAGCTGGTTCGCTTGCATCACGGCGTCCATGTCCACCTCGATGCCCAAGCCGGGTTTGGCGGGCACGTCGACGTAGCCATCCTTGATTTGCAGTGGGTCTTTGGTCAGGAACTGGCCGTCCTGCCAAATCCAGTGCGTGTCGATCGCGGTGACTTTGCCGGGTGCGGCGGCGGCGCATTGGGTGAACATGGCCAGAGAAATGTCGAAGTGGTTGTTGGAGTGTGAGCCCCAGGTCAGGTCGACCATCTGGCACAGCTGCGCCACGCGCACCGAGCCTTGCAGCGTCCAGAAATGAGGGTCGGCCAGTGGAATGTCCACCGACTGCAGCTGGATGCTGTGCGCCATCTCGCGCCAGTCGGTGGCCACCATGTTGGTGGCGGTGGGCAAGCCGGTGGCACGGCGGAACTCGGCCATGACTTCGCGGCCCGAAAACACCCCTTCTGCGCCGCAGGGGTCTTCGGCGTAGGCCATGGTGTTGCGGTGGTCGCGCAAGAGGCGAATGGCGTCTTTGAGCAGCCAGCCGCCATTGGGGTCAAGCGTGATGCGCGCCTGCGGGAAACGCTCGTGCAAGGCCACGATGGCTTCGACCTCTTCTTCGCCGCGCAGCACGCCGCCCTTGAGTTTGAAGTCCTGAAAGCCATAACGCGCTTGCGCCGCTTCGGCCAAGCGCACCACGGCTTCGGCGGTCATGGCTTTTTCGTGGCGCAGGCGCAACCAGTCGTCGGCTTGCTCGGGCTCACTCCGATAAGCCAAGTCAGTCTGTAGCCGGTCGCCCACATAAAACAGATAGCCCAGCATTTGCACCCGGCTGCGTTGCTGGCCATCGCCCAGCAAGGCGCAAACCGGCACGTTCAGGTGCTGGCCCAGCAGGTCGAGCAGGGCGCTTTCGACGGCGGTGACTGCGTGGATGGTCGTGCGCAGGTCAAAGGTCTGGTTGCCTCTGCCCCCGCTGTCGCGGTCGGCAAACTGCTGGCGCATCGCGTTGAGCACGCGGTTGTAATGGCCAATCGGCTGGCCTTCGACCAAGGGGCGTGCGTCTTCCAGCGTCTGGCGGATTTTTTCTCCGCCGGGCACTTCACCCAAGCCGGTGTGGCCTGCCGAGTCGGTCAGGATGACGATGTTGCGGGTGAAAAACGGGCCGTGAGCGCCGCTCAAATTGAGCAGCATGCCGTCGTGGCCGGCCACAGGAATCACCTGCATGCGCGTGACGTGGGGTGTGGTTAAAGTGGTCATGGCTGATGTCAGTAGTCAAAAGACATCGTACAACTTGAAGGGTGTTTGCGCATTGGGGAAAACGCGGGTGAAGTCGCGTTGACAGCCTCAGTTGCTGTCGGGGTCGCTTTTGCGCAGGCGCTCCCGGCTGTTGGCCAGATGGGTGCGCATCGCGGCGCGCGCAGCTTCGACATCTTGCGCGGCAATGGCGTTGTAAATGCTTTCATGCTCCTGATTGACCCGCCGCAGGTAATTCTGCCTTTCGGGGTCGGAACTCAGGATGCTGCTGATGCGGGCGCGTGGTATCACGCCTGCGCCCAGCGAGTTCATCAGGTCAGTGAAATGGTGATTTTGGGTGGCGCGTGCAATCCCTTGGTGGAATTGGTGGTCGGCCGCCACCGCGTCTCGTCCCTCCTCGATCGCGCTGTGGAATGCACGCAATGCGGTCTGCAGTTCTGCCAGATTTTCAGGCGTGCGACGGATGGCGGCCAGTGCGGCGGCCTCGGTTTCCACGCTGATGCGAAACTCCAGCAATGCAATGACCTCGCGCAGGGTGCCCATGTGTTCTGGGCTGATGCGGAAAGAGGGGTGCTCGCTTTGGTGCAGGACGAAGGTGCCGATGCCATGGCGTGTGTCGACCCAGCCAGAGGCTTGGAGTCGGGAAATGGCTTCGCGCACCACGGTGCGGCTCACGCCAAAGTCTTTCATGATGGCCGCTTCGGTCGGCAGTTTGTCGCCTGCTTTGAGGCGGCCGCTGCGAATTTGCTCGGTCATGGCGTGGACCAGCTGGATGGCTAAGCCGCCGGGTTTTTTCAGTGAAGTGGTCGCTGTATCCATGGGTAATCCCTAGCTGACTGACAGGTGAAGCGGAAGGATAATGACGCTTCTATTGTACGACAACTGATGACTTGATGCGGTTTTTTTTCAAGTGCATGGGTTGGCTGCAATGGCTTCCACCCCTTTGAACAGGAGACATAGATGAACTTTCGCAGAAACCTGATTTCCTCCACGGCAGCGGCCGTGCTGACTTTGGCTTTGATCCCCGTGACCTCGGCGCAAACCGTGCTCAAGGCTTCGGATGTGCATCCGGCTGGTTATCCGAACGTGGTCGCGATTGAAAACATGGGCAAAAAGCTGGAGGCGGCCACAGGTGGACGCTACAAGCTGCAAATGTTCGCAGGCGGTGTGCTGGGCTCTGAAAAAGAAGTGGTCGAGCAAACCCAAATCGGTGCGATCCAGATCGCCCGTATTTCCCTGGGCATTCTGGGTCCAGTGGTGCCCGATGTGAACGTGTTCAACATGCCATTTGTATTCCGCGATGAAGCGCATATGCGTGCTGTGATCGACGGCCCTGTGGGCAAGGAAATTCTGGACAAGATCACCAACAGCCCGGCACGTCTGGTGGCGCTGGGCTGGATGGACAGTGGCTCGCGCAGCCTCTACACCAAGAAGGAAATCAAGTCGCCAGCCGACCTCAAGGGCCTGAAAATCCGTGTCATGGGCAACCCCTTGTTTGTGGACACCATGAACGCGATGGGCGGCAACGGCATCACCATGGGGCACAACGACACCTACAGCGCCTTGCAAACGGGGGTGGTGGATGGCGCAGAAAACAATCCACCCACTTTGTTCACAGCCAATCACTATTCGACCGGGGTGAAGTTTTACACCCAAACGACGCACCTGATCATTCCTGAAATTTTCGTCATGTCCAAAGTCACCTGGGACAAGATGAGCAAGGACGATCAGGCCAGCTTGATGAAGTTTGCCCGCGAAGCCCAAATGGAGCAGCGCGCCCTGTGGGACAAGAGCGTGGCCGAATACAGCGCCAAGCTGCAAGCCGCAGGCATCCAGTTCAAGACGGTGGATAAAAAAGCGTTCTATGACGCCACAGCGCCTGTGCGTGCCAAATATGGCAGCCAGTTTGCCGAGCTGATCAAGCGCATCGAAGCCGTCAAGTGAGTTGCAGCTTTGGCGCCTGTTGCGCTGTTGCTGCGCGGGACAGGGCTTGCCCTGTCCCTACCGTTGGAGTCGACACCAATCCCGGGGGATTTTGACCATGGTGCGTTTGTTTGATCGCCTGTATCTGTTGTGCATCTGGATATCGGGTATCTCGATTTTTTTCATGAGCCTCATCATTCCCTGGGGCGTGTTCACGCGCTATGTACTGGGCACGGGCTCCAGTTGGCCTGAACCCGTGGCGGTGTTGCTGATGGTCACTTTCACCTTCATGGGGGCCGCAGCCAGTTACAGAGCAGGATCACACATCGCCGTGGGCATGCTGACCGATCGTTTGCCTGAGCCTGTGCAAAAAACATGTGCCATATTGGTGCATTTGTGCATGGTAGGCATCTGTGTTTTTGTGATGGTTTGGGGTAGCAAGCTGGCCATGGAAACCATGGGTCAGACCTTGGGCGATTTGCCCTGGATGGCGGTTGGCTGGACCTACATGCCTTTGCCTTTGGGGGCGTTGATGACTTTGGTCTTTGTGCTGGAAATTTTGTTTTGGGGTCCAGCGCACGAACGTGCTGTGGTGGTCTTTGACCACGAAGGCCCTACATCGGCGGAGGCGATCTGATCATGGATGCACTGGTTCTGATTGGTAGTTTTGTCTTGTTGATGCTGATCGGCATGCCTGTGGCCTATGCCTTGGGTCTGGCGGCCTTGCTGGGTGCGATGTGGATTGAACTGCCGCTGGATGCGGTGATGATCCAGATGGCCAGTGGCGTCAACAAGTTTTCCTTGTTGGCCATTCCCTGCTTTGTTCTGGCGGGCGCGATCATGGCCGAAGGCGGCATGTCGCGGCGACTTGTCGCGTTTGCCGGGGTGCTCATCGGTTTTGTACGCGGCGGCTTGTCGCTGGTCAACATCTTGGCGTCCACTTTTTTTGGGGCCATTTCTGGTTCTTCTGTGGCAGATACTGCTTCCATTGGCTCGGTGCTTATTCCCGAGATGGAGAAAAAAGGTTACCCACGGCCTTTCGCTACGGCGGTCACGGTGAGTGGCTCCGTCCAAGCGATCCTGATTCCGCCCAGCCACAACGCGGTCATTTATTCGATGGCGGCAGGCGGTACGGTGTCGGTCGCAGCCCTGTTCATGGCTGGGGTCTTCCCGGGTTTGCTGCTGGGGCTCAGTTTGGCGATTTATTGCCTGTATGTGGCACGCAAGGAAAACTACCCCAAAGGTCGCGTTATCCCCCTGAAAGAGGCGCTGAAAATTTGTGCCGATGCGATGTGGGGCTTGATGACCATGGGGATTATTCTGGGTGGCATCCTCAGCGGCGTTTTTACGGCCACAGAATCGGCCTCGATCGCGGTGGTGTGGGCCTTTTTCGTGACCATGTTCATTTACCGTGACTACAAGTGGAAAGACCTGCCCAAGCTGATGCACCGCACCGTCAAGACGGTGACGATCGTGATGATCCTGATCGGCTTTGCCGCGAGTTTCGGCTACATCATGACCATGATGCAGATTCCGCTCAAAATCACCACGGTCTTCACCGCTTTGAGCAATGAGCCTTGGGTCATTCTGGCGTGCATCAACATCATGCTGTTGGTGTTGGGCACCCTGATGGACATGGCACCGCTGATCCTGATCCTCACGCCCATCCTGATGCCTGTCATCAAAAGCATCGGCATCGATCCCGTGCATTTCGGCATGATCATGATGGTCAACCTCGGCATTGGCCTGATCACGCCACCTGTGGGGGCGGTGCTGTTTGTGGGCAGTGCAGTGGCCAAGCTCAAGATCGAGCAAGTGGTCAAGGCCATGAAGCCCTTCTTTTTGATCTTGCTGATGGTGTTGATGCTGGTGACGTATGTGCCGCAAATTTCGCTGTGGTTGCCTCGTACCATGGGTCTGTAAAAACAGCCATGCCTTTGCCTGTGGTGCTGGTCACCCATCCCCGTGAGCGACTGGCCACTTACTTTGGCGAGCAGGCGTTGGCCAATTTGCAGGAAGTGGCCCGCGTCAAGCTCAATCCCGATGCGCACGACTGGTCAACCCCTGAGTTGATCAAGGCTGCGCAGGGCTGCGATGTGTTGATCGCGTACCGCCAAACAGCACTCGATGCCGACTTTTTTTCTGCAGTGCCGAGATTGCTGGCCGCCGTGCGTTGTGCGGTGGACATCCGCACCATCGATGTCGCAGCGGCAAGTCGTGAGGGGATCTTGGTGACCCAGGCCAGCCCAGGCTTTGGTCCTGCTGTGGCCGAATGGGTGATCGGTGCCATGATCGACTTGAGCCGCCACATCAGCGTAGCCGCCGCAGCCTACTGGCAAGGCCAGTCGGTGGAGCCACGCATGGGCCGAGAGCTGCGCGGGGCGTGCCTGGGCATCATTGGTTATGGCGAAATTGGTCGCCATGTGGCGCGACTGGCACAGGCGTTTGGCATGCGTGTGTGTGTGTACGACCCTTATGTGCAGCCGCAAGACCCTGTTGTGGAGTCACTGGCCTTGCATGAACTGTTGGCCTGTGCAGACCATGTGGTGTGCCTTGCGCCAGCGAAGCCCGAAACGGACAAGCTGATAAACGCGCAGGCCTTGTCGTGCATGAAGCCCTCTGCTTTTTTCATCAATGCATCGCGGGGTCAGCTGGTGGACGAGTCAGCGCTATTGCAGGCGTTGGACCAAGGGCGGGTGGCAGGTGCTGCGCTGGATGTCGGGTGTGCAGCAGACCAGATGCCATCGCCTGAACTGGCGCGGCATCCCCGTGTCATCGCCACGCCACATGTGGGTGGGCTCACGCCGCAGGCCATTGCACACCAGGCCCTGGAAACAGTGGTACAGACGCGAGACATTTTGCAAGGGCGTCTGCCGCACGGGGCTGTCAATCCGGCGCAGGCCACCCGTTGGATGTCGAGGATGTCCACATGAGCGCCGTTGCGATGGCTGAGTCTGATGCCGTGTCTTTTTCAGTGCCGTTCGGGGCCTGCGATTGCCATGTGCATGCCTATGACGATGCTTATCCCTTGGCCCCCACCGCCACGTTCAAGCCTCCGCATGCCCCGATGGCCGATTACGCCAAAGTGCAAGCGGCTTTGGGATTGACGCGTGTGGTGGTGGTGCAGCCTACCGGCTACGGTTTTGACAACCGCTGCACACTGGCCGCTGTGGCCAGCATGCCTGGCCGTGCCCGTGCTGTGGCCATCGTGCCCCCTTCGGTGACGCAAAGCACGCTGCGCGATTTGCATGCAGCGGGCGTGCGTGGTGTTCGCATGATGATGTTGCCCGGTGGACCGCTGGGCTGGGACGCATTGGCACCGCTTGCACACCAGATCCGTCCCTTGGGCTGGCATCTGAATATGCAGTTCAACGGCTGTGACTTCGTGCAGCGGCTGCCTTTGCTGCAAAGCCTCGATGCGCAGATCGTGTTGGACCACACGGGTAAATTTTTGGTGCCACCTTCCAGCACAGACGATGCGGCATTCCAGGCCCTTTGCCGCTTGCTGGATACGGGGCGTGTC
>JACCDP010760142.1_pt1 | contig 11581 bp, 11 predicted proteins | sample 7445841 | NCBI WGS metagenome assembly JACCDP01 (sample SAMN15323441, study PRJNA562643) | freshwater metagenome | isolation source: river surface water | place: USA:Blue River Watershed | collected 2017-08-17
TTCTTGGAACAAAACGACAATTAGCGCCATATTCATGAATCAATCGATAGTTGATAACCTCAAATTGAAGCTGCCCAACCGTACCAACGATTTTTCGATTTCCCGGCTGTTGAATAAATAATTGTGCAACACCCTCGTCGATTAGTTGCCGAATTCCTTTTTCTAATTGTTTCGATTTTAAAGGATCAAGGTTTTCCAATTCCATAAAAATTTCCGGAGAAAAACTAGGTATTCCTCGATACATCATTTTTTCGCCTTCTGTCAACGTATCTCCAATTTTAAAATTTCCCGTATCATATAACCCCACAACGTCACCAGGAAACGCTTCGTCGATCACACTTTTATCTTGCGCCATAAAGGAGGTAGGATTGGGAAACTTCATGTCTTTCGATAATCGAACATGATGGTAAAATTTATTTCTTTCAAATCGACCGGAAACTATTCGAAGAAAAGCGATTCTATCCCTATGCTTCGGATCAAGGTTTGCGTGTATTTTAAATACAAAACCTGAAAATTTCGGATCATCTGGATTTACTTTTCGTGTATCTGATTCTCTTCCTCTTGGAGATGGCGATATCTCACAAAATGTATCCAAAAGTTCCTTGACCCCAAAATTATTTACGGCAGAACCAAAAAAGACAGGTGCAACGTCCCCGGAAAGGTAATTTTCTCTATCAAATGGATCGTAAACCCCTTCAATCATCTCTAATTCTTCTCGCAACTCAGCAGCAGGTTGTTCTCCAATAATTTCATCAAGTTGCTTGTCTTGGATATCTGAAATACTTACTACATCCTCTGCTATTTTCGTCTTGTTTGCGGAAAACAAATTAAGTCCTTTCTGATAAATGTTGTAAACGCCTTGAAATCTATCCCCCATCCCAATTGGCCAAGTTAGGGGACGCACACGAATGTCTAAAGCTTTTTCAAGTTCATCAAGTAATTCAAATGATTCTTTCCCATCTCTATCCATTTTATTGATGAAAATAATAACAGGCGTTTTGCGCATGCGGCATACTTCCATCAATTTTTTGGTTTGTTCCTCTACCCCGTTCGCACAATCGATAACAAGAATCACGCTATCTACAGCTGTTAAAGTTCTAAAGGTGTCTTCTGCAAAATCTTTATGGCCCGGTGTGTCGAGAATATTAATTTGGCGGTTGTGGTATTCAAATGCCATAACAGAAGTAGCAACAGAAATACCTCTCTGCTTTTCAATCTCCATGAAATCAGAGGTAGCTGTCTTTTTTATTTTATTATTCTTTACAGCACCTGCAGTTTGAATTGCACCACCAAAGAGCAAAAGCTTTTCAGTTAAGGTGGTTTTTCCGGCATCTGGGTGAGAAATTATCCCGAAGGTTCGTCTTTTCTCTATGGCTTCCGCATGTTTCATCTGTAAACAAAAAAAGACTGCTAAGGCAGTCTTTACATTTTATAATCACTAATTAAAAAATTTCGTTTGCCGAAAAATGAAATTTTCCTTCAATTTCTGCATTTTCGTCTGAATCAGAACCATGAACAGCATTTCGTCCTTTACTCTCTGCATAGGATTTTCTAATGGTGCCTTCTGCTGCTTCCGCAGGGTCTGTTGCACCTATTAACGCTCGAAAATCAGCAACTGCATTTTCTTTTTCTAAAATGGCAGCCACAATTGGACCTGAGGTCATATACTCAACAAGCTCACCATAGAAAGGTCTTTCAGCATGAACTTCGTAAAATTTCTTAGCTTGTTCCGTTGATAACCTTGTGTATTTCATCGCTTTAATTTCGAAACCAGCCTGGATGATCATGTCAATAATCTTTCCCATATGCCCATTCTCCACTGCATCTGGTTTTAACATAGTAAATGTTCTGTTTGTAGCCATTCTTATTTAATTTTGGGTGCAAAGTTACGTATTTATTCTGTTTTCTTTAAAACGTGTTTATAATTAGGAAGAATATTTAGGAATTGTAACGATGTCAATACTTAACTTTATAGAAGTAAACTACCTACATGCATTACAAGATTTTCGTGTTAGCTATTCTGTTTTCTGCTTGCCAAGAAAGTGACAATTCTCTTTCGAATAAAAGCCCTGACAATAAATCGAGTACTGTTAAGTCTCAATCACGGCAAGTAAATATCCAAGAAAATAAATTTGAAAAAGACTCCAATACAACCCTTTCTCAGAATAAAAAAACAAACCATTCCAAAGTTAAAAAAATCAGTTCACTTGAATCGAGACCTAAATCAACAACTAGCAAAAAGTCCACAAAAGATAATGCAAGCAAAACACAAGATGTAACGAATGAATATCAGCATAAAAAAGAAAAATGGAACGCGTTCTATTCAAAGGATTCCACATGGCTTGAATTGTATAAGACATCAGAAGAAAGTTTTTTAAAAGGTTGGGACAATGAATTTAAAAAAAATCCAAATGTTTTAAGTACCATTAATAAACCATTTTTGGTTCAACTGTTTTGTAGAAGAATGGAAAAAATATTCTTTAATTCTCCTTCCTTCATTCAATTTTCAACAGATAGATTCAAGACAAGCGAGGCATTCGCTAGACTTCAAACTAATTGGAAAATTCCTGATTAATCCTGAATTTGTTTTACTCAATTGCGTAATTTTGTAATATGACGTTAAAACAGGTTCCGCTTTCACTGATCAATTCCATGAATAAAAATACACTAATGGAAGTCTTAGGAATTGAGTGCGTGGAATTGGGAAACGATTATGTTAAAAGCAGGATGCCAGTCGATCAGAGAACACATCAGCCTATGGGTTTGTTGCATGGCGGTGCAAGTGCGGCTTTGATTGAGAGTATTGGATCCATGGGATCAACCTTGTTAATTGATTTGAATAAATACCAACCTGTTGGTTTAGAATTAAATTGTAATCATATTGGAGGTATCACTAGCGGATATGTTATTGCTACTGGTAAAATTGTTCATGCGGGAAAACGCTCACATGTTTGGCAAGTAGATATACACGAAGAACATACGGAACGTTTAATTTGCACAGGCAGATTAACGGTTATGATAATCGAAAAGAAATAACATGTTGCTCTATCGATTTCCGGGTAAAAAAACACAAAGAAAAAGTGGTTGTTTTGTACCTTGCAACCCATCGGAACTCGAAGGTTTTGTTATATCAACATTTTCTGGAGGTAAATACTGGCGATTTGTTGAAAGTGAATCATCGGATGCTTTGTTTTTAGAAGGTCAGGTTCCCTCCTATCAAAAAAAAGAAGAGTATATCCTTAGAGCAAATCAATTAATTAACGCTATCCGATCATTAGGACTAAAAAAGGTTGTGCTTTCGAGGGTTGCAACCAATACATTCGATACTGACAATTCAAGAGAACTCTTTAATTTACTGGAAGAAAAGTACCCGAATGCGTTGGTCTATTTTTTTTCTGATCGCGAACTAGGAACTTGGATTGGCGCATCACCTGAAATAATTTTTGAGCAACATGGTCAATGCGGCGTAACGACCTCTTTGGCTGGAACAAAGAAATTAGAAGACTCAAGTTCCTGGACAGAAAAAGAGAAGTTAGAACAGGATTATGTTTCTCTTTTCATTAAAGAGACGTTGAATCACGAAAAAATAAAAAATTTAGAAATTCACGGTCCTTATGAATACAAAGCTGGCCCTGTAAAACATTTGAAAACGGATTTCCTTTTTGAATGTTCCCAAACGAAGGGTAAAGAACTTCTACTTGGCCTTCACCCTACACCCGCTGTATGTGGACTACCAAAGGATTTTGCAGCTGAGATCATTAACCAAATTGAAGAGCATGACCGAGAATTATATACAGGATTTATCGGAGAATTTAGCCCTGAATCTTCAAAAATATATGTCAATTTACGATGTGCAAAAATAACAACAGGAGCAATACATTATTTTCTTGGAGGAGGTTTCACAAAAGACTCGATTGCCGAATCAGAATGGGATGAAACTGAAAATAAAAAGAAAACAATCGCCGACCTTCTTGAAATGTTGTAAATTTGTATATGCTCACGAGCGATAAAGAAGTCGTACAATTAATTGTTGATCAATGCCAGTTGCACAACATTAAAACCTTAGTATTTTCCCCAGGATCGAGAAATTCACCATTGGCAATTGCATTTGATGAAGACAAATTCTTTCGAACATTTGTAATTCACGATGAACGATCTGCTGCCTTTTTTGCCCTAGGACTTGCTCAAGAAAAAAAAGAATTGGTTGCAATTTGTTGTACCTCAGGTTCTGCGTTGTTGAACTATTACCCTGCAGTTGCTGAAGCATTTTACAGAAATATTCCTTTACTAATCCTTTCGGCAGATCGTCCTTCCGCATGGATTGATCAGGGGGATGGTCAAACAATTCGCCAACAAAATGTACTTGAGTCTCATTCGCATGGATTTTTTCAGCTTGAAGATGGCGTTTTGGATTCAGAAAAATTATGGTACTATCAAAGAGAAACTTCCATTCTTTTCAACAAGCTCAAAGGAGGTCCTGTTCATATAAATATCGCCCTAAGCGAACCACTCTACTCCACAGTTGTAAAATCCAAAGAATTCGGAAAAAAAATCTCTTTTTTAACTTCAAGTAATAAAATTTCAACCATTGATTTTGAGTTAATTGAAGAGAAATTAAAGTCGAAAAAAATCATGGTGATTTGCGGTCAAATGAACGAAAACCCACTATTGCTTTCGAAACTTAGAGATTTTTCTGTGAACACTGGTGCCGTAGTACTTGCGGAGCACACTTCAAACCTACAAGACGAGCGTTTTATTTCATGTATTGACAGAGCGCTTAATGGGATAACATCTAAAGAAACTTATCAACCGGAAGTTCTTATTCACATTGGAGATGCGATTGTTTCCAAACGGATTAAATCTTTTCTTAGGGAAATTTCGAATTTAGAGGTAATTCGCATTTCAAACGAACCAAACCCTCAAGATACGTTCCAACATTTATGTATTCACATCTCTATCGAGCCTCTGGATTTTTTCGATCAATTTAAACATTTCGAAACAACAAATGCTGCTAACTTTTTTGGCAAATGGAAGCAATTAGATGTTCTAGCGAAGGATAAAATTGATTCTCTGTCATCGTCTCTTATCGGCCTTAACGATTGGTATTGTTTTTATTTGATACATCAATACTTGAAAGAAAACACAACAGTACACCTAGGTAATAGTTCCGTAGTTCGTTACGCCCAACTTTTTGATATGATTAAAGGTTGTCTGTACTTCGCAAACAGAGGTACTAGTGGAATTGATGGTTCATTTAGTACGGCGGTTGGCTCAGCAGTAGCAAGTCCGGATAAACATCATCTTTTCATTTCAGGTGACATTTCCTTTATTTATGATCATAATGCCTTGTGGATTGAAAATTTCCCTTCCAATCTTCGTGTTATAATTTTAAATAATTCGGGGGGTGGTATTTTCAGGATAATTGAAGGCTCTAAAGATTCTGATAAAAACTCTAGGTATTTTGAAGCTTCGCACCAACAACTCGCAGCTCCAATTATTAGTGGTTTTTCCAAAAGTGTTCAGCAACTTACCAGTATATCGAATTTAGACATACACTTGAATGCATTTTTATCATTTGAAGAAACGTCTTCTCAGTTCCTTGAAATTATAACTGAAAGTGATGCTAACTCACCAATTTTATCTAACTTTTTTAAATTATTAAAATGATACACGATTTTTTTGACATATTTTCAACCTGGCAAGGATGGTTTTATTTACTAATACTTTCTTTACTTGAAATTGTTTTAGGAATTGACAACATCATATTTATCAGTATAGTTACCGATCATTTAGAAGTAAAAGAAAAACGCAAAGCGCGTAATTTAGGACTATCTATTGCCTTGTTGTTCCGCTTAGTATTATTGGGTACTGTTTCTTATATTATGCATTTAGTAGAACCCCTTTTTTCAATCGGAAATATCGGTTTTTCAGGGCAAAGTATCATTTTGATTCTTGGAGGACTTTTCTTGATTTACAAAAGTATTGCAGAAATGCATAAAAGTATTTCCGGTGAAGAAGATCATGCAAACGCAAAAAAAGGAAAGCTTAGCACTATAGTTACACAAATAGTTTTAATCGACATTGTCTTTAGTTTTGACAGTATAATTTCAGCAATAGGCATGACTAATGGATTGGAAAAAGAGGTCATGCACAACCCCATGGCAATTATTGTCTTTGCGATTATTATCTCAATGATTATAATGCTTTTGTTTGCGAAACAAATTGGTGATTTTATTCACGATTATCCTACCATTAAGATGATTGCCTTAAGCTTTTTGGTGGCTATAGGAATGCTACTAATTGCAGAAGGATTTGGACAAGAATTCCCCAAAGGATACATCTATTTTGCGTTGGTTTATGCACTTATTGTTGAAATCCTCAACATTAAAATGCGAAAGAAAACTGGTAAATGACAGAAACAGAAGCTTTCGCCATAATTGGATGCAACTCATTGGATGAATTAGATGATCAATTAGAATTACTCATCTTTTCTTTAAAGCAAAAAATTTTAACCAAGTCGTTTCATCCAAAAGTCTTTAAAAAATATTTCGATGAAATTGTTCGCTATAAAGAAGCTGTTTCCACAATTAAGAAAGACCCTAACTTCAAGGAAGTCCAAGTTGCATTCAATACCTTAAGTGATAAAAATCCTGCAACGCTCATTGAAAATTTTCTAGAGCAAAAACAAAGATCCTTACTTGCAATAGCCAATTCAAATGATATTCTCACCTTAGAATCTAATTTTAATTCATACCTCAAGTTGCATCAACATTGGATTACATGTTGGTCGAAATTCTTAGAATTCAAAGTAGCCACTTCTCAAAGTCAACGATCGAATATGGACGATATGGAATGGGTTCGCTTTAAGCAATTTATACTGACGAAAGAATTAAATTCTTGGGAATCGTTAATTACTGAGAAGAAAAATCCATTGGAAATAGAAGATCTATTGAAAAAAATAAATTCTTATTTTCATCATCTCACCAAATAATACAGAGTGATTAGATCAAATATTCCATGAACCAATAGTACATTCTTCCACGGATTTTCGGGCTTTAGAATAAAGAATGGAATTACTAAAATTGAGCAAAACAATAAGTGGGAGAACATGAAATAATCTAATTGTACGATGATAGCCAAGGCTATTATTAAAAACGTCCAAAAATATTTTCTTTTTGCCCCTACAACAAACCAGCCAATTAAGGCCATCGTAAACAAGGTATGCGCTATCAATTTGCTCAATTGAATTATGGGATTTTCGAAATAGGATTCGGTTTCGTTAAAGTCTATGAAAAAACTCATTACAAATGGATTACAAATGAGTTTTAATTGAACATAAAAAAGAAAGAAATAAGCTCCAAAACCTAGTTCTTTCATTGATTTTTTCTGATATTGAATAATAAAAACAGACAGAGTTACAACCCAAAGAATTGGATCGAAAAGAGGAAATGGGAAAAGTACTTTTTGGTAACTGATATACAATGACAGTGTATACAGGCCAACAGAAAGCAGAGCTAAAAAGGCAACTCTTTCTTCTTTTGTCATAGTTTTAGGGATTCGTAGATATAATCAAACGTAGAAAGAATTTCAGGTTGACCGTCCACAATAGCTATGTTGTGTTCAAAGTGGGCACTGGGTTTTCCGTCAGCTGTAACTATTGTCCATTTGTCTGGAAGTGTCATTACTTTTTCGGTTCCCATGTTTATCATAGGCTCTATGGCGATAGTCAAGCCATTTTGAATTTTTTTTCCTCTTCCTCTTTTTCCATAATTCGGTACTTGAGGCTCCTCGTGTAAACTCTTTCCTAAACCGTGTCCAACCAAATCACGAACCACACCGTATCCATGGCTCTCTGCATGCTGCTGAATAGCCCAACCAATATCTTCTATTCGATTTGAGGTAGTGCATTGTTCAATTCCTAAATACAAACATTCTTTGGTGACTTTTAAAAGATTTTTAACCTCCGGAGCTACCTCACCTACTTCAAAAGTGTACGCATGATCTCCATAGTAACCCTTGTAAAGAGATCCACAATCCACAGAAACAATGTCACCTTCTTGAAATGGCCGATCTGTTGGTAAGCCATGTACAACTTGTTCATTAACAGAAATCAAAAGAGTGCTAGGACAACCGTAAAGCCCCAGAAAACCGGGCAAGGCATTTTGTGAACGGATATAAGCTTCTGCTTTTTTATCTAATTGTCTTGGTGTGTTTCCTGGTTTAATGTCTTTTGCAATTAACCCTAGCGTTCTGCTGACAATTTGCGCAGCCTCTTTCATTATGGCAATTTCTTCGGACGTTTTGTATTTAATCATGAACTTATTAAAAAATGACATCGGCAAAGATAGAAATTTAAAAAGGAAGACTAGCGAGCCATTTCATGGTATCAATGTTATCCGCATAATCATCTACTTTTGGCTTTTGGGCTAATCCGAAAGGATTAAATCCATGACCTATTATACACTGGATTTCATGCTCATTATGTTTAATGTATTCTTGAACTTCTTCAGTATTTTTGTATTCATGATAATATAACATTCCAATTGGAGCATGAAGGTCTTGTGTCTTTTTCAGTAGCAAAAAATTGTTATCCAAAATTACCTCAAGGTTCATAAGATGAATCGTTTTGTTATAGTCGTAGTTATTCCCATATTTCTTATTTTGAACTACGTTCGAAAAAGAAATTATCTCTTGAAAAAATATATCAAAGTTATACTCAACAGGAACGCATAGATGTGTGATATTCCGGCACCCTCTACCAAAATATTGAAAGATATCGTTACCAAGTAATTTAAGTTCTTCTTTTGTTTCCGATCCTGTTACTATCGCGATTGATGTTCGATGCCCTCTAAATAAATGTGGCTTTGAAGAAAAATACGTTTGAAACGCTTGGTTTGATTGATGATCTCCAGTTGCAATAATGGCATCATATTCACCAATTTTGCGATCGGAAAAGGTAATTCTATCTCTATAAAATGGCGCTATAAATGTTATGTAATCAATTAAAGCGGGAATTAAAATATCATCTTCTGAACTTAATTTTACTTTCGCATGAAATCCCGACAATAATACGCAAAGTAAATCGTGAAAGCCAACCATTGGAATGTTACCCGCCATAATTATGGCAACGGCTTTTTCCTTATTGTTTATAGGCGAATAGTTCGAAAGCCATTTTTCCAAAGTGTCTTTTTGCAACCACGATGAAATTTCATCGAGAGAATTCCGCACTTCAGCATCTTCAAACCATCCGTTTTTGTAAAAGGTTTTTTCAATTCTCGTTTCAAATGAAAGGTATTGTTCTTCCGATATAAAACTTATTCCAGAATGCCACTTTTCCTTATCCGCATGCGCCTTTAGAATTTTCCCAAGTTCGCTCCAAGCTGTTAGTTGTTGTTCTATTGTCATAATATTCCTCAAAAAAACTACTTTTTGAACAAAAAATGACAATTAGCGTTGCTATATTTGTAAAAAAATTTCTGAGATGGCTATAATGATTACGGATGAGTGTATTAATTGCGGAGCTTGCGAGCCTGAATGTCCAAATAACGCAATATACGAAGGAGGAGCTGAATGGAAATATTCCGATGGTACCTCTTTGAAAGGAATAATCACGACATTGGATGGAAATGAACTATTAGCAGATCATCCCCACGAGCCTGTAAACATGGATGTATATTACATAACGCATGACAAGTGTACGGAATGTGTGGGTTTTCACGATGAACCTCAGTGTGCCGCAGTGTGTCCCGTAGATTGTTGTGTTGATGATCCAGATTATAGAGAATCTGAAGATGAATTACTCGCAAAGAAATCATTTATGCACCTATAGCCGCATGAAGACCATCTCCATTGTAAAAGCCTCAGTTTTTACTCTGGTAGTTCAATTTTACTTAATCCATTTATTTTCACAACAACCAAGTTTTAAACTCATCAATTTAAATCTGGTAGGTGTAAATACGGAAACTAATGTTCAAAATATACAACGAATTCAACGCTACTATGAAAAAGCAGGGATACGCATAAACATTGCAACACAGAAGATAATTACTTTAGATTCACTGAAAGTTCCGAGACTTTCAAATTCGAATTATCCCAACTATTTAATGTTGGAACTAATTAAAAGTTATCAATCGGCAAATCCAAAACCAACATCGAATACCCTTACATTATTTTGCCTACCAAAATACAATAGTCTACCTCTAATTCAAAGTTTTGCAGAGTTAGGTTATGCGTTTTACGAGAAGAATTACTTTGATGATAAGAGTATTTTGTCTTGTGCCTCGGGAAGTCTTGGCGTGAATCATACTCCCGACAGTTCGCTTTTTATGTCAGACAGTTCAGCTATTTATAAATTGCGCCTCGCCAACATTAATTATTCAACAGAATATTCAGTGTTTAAAAACATTGAAGAAACAGGATTGACAGCCTACTACATTTGGGAAGAAGATGAAAACGGGAATATTCAATACGACCCAAACAATCCCTTACTTCATATAAAAAGAGGAAAAAAAGAAAATTATGGTATAAAGTATTTAGATCCTGGAAATTGGTTTTTTAAGCCGTTTACAATAGTAATGGATACAAAAATTTGTCCTGGACACATTTCAGTGATGGTAGTCACAATAGTTGGATTGTTTTTCTTCTTTAGGATATTAAAGAGATTATCGAAAGATAGAAAATGGATGGTAAAAATAAGTGTTTGGGTGCTTCGTGTTTCATCTCTAGTTTTTTCAATATTTGTAATCGGACTTAGCTTTTACCTAATCAATCTTTATTACACAAAAAATTATGTGATTGAAACCGAAATTCAAGAATTTGATAAGTCAGTAAGGTCATCGAGTATTTTAGCCAAGGTTCAAGATAAATTACTGTTCGAAAATGACACGACTCCAAGTTTAGGATCTCAAATTTTTAGAAAAAAGAAGGATGAATGGTATTTACAGCGGAATATGCCTGTTTTAATTTTTCAATTAAATCATCAAAATGAACTTAAATTCAAAGAAGGTAGTAATGCCTTGACCTATAGAAATGATACATTAATTCGAGATGTTCAAAATCACTTTATAAAAATTGAGCGCATAAATGATGACGATGAAGTAATCGCTGAGCGAATATTTAACTACCAAGGAAAGGAAATATTCTCAACAGAAATCTCCGTCGAAAAACCTGGTAAAAAAATAGTATTATTTGTAAATGGTTACCGCTCCCCTTTTCTTACTTCAGATGAATTTTCTCGTTCTGTAATGCTGAAACGTATTTTAGAAAACAAAACAGAAATACCTCGTACTAACGATAAAATAAACAGTTTTGATATCTTTGAATATTGGAATCCATGGGACAGATTTGACGAACGATTTATAGCGAAACTTCAACCTCACGAGGTCTACTATGCAGACGGCCACCATCCCATCCGTACTTCTAATTATGGTTTAACAAATATTCCAAGTTATATTTCACTGATTAATAATCTTGGGGATTTGTCTTATTTTTATTTCGCAGCATCAAATTACCCTGGTGTATGTTCAGATCTGAATAAGCATTCTTGCAAATATGTGACTCTTCCAAACATTGGAGTAAAAAA
>JACCDP010655830.1_pt1 | contig 11577 bp, 5 predicted proteins | sample 7445841 | NCBI WGS metagenome assembly JACCDP01 (sample SAMN15323441, study PRJNA562643) | freshwater metagenome | isolation source: river surface water | place: USA:Blue River Watershed | collected 2017-08-17
CTGAGACTTGTCTGAAAAGACCGAGACATAGGTGTAGATATCGACTGTTCTATCCTCAGGAAGAAGTTCAGCGTGGGAACAAATACGAACAGCACGACCTTTGACTTGTGCCATACGCACATCATTCCAATAAGGTTCCATAATATGGACAGCTCTGACATTCTTCAAAGAGAGACCTTCAGCACCAGCAGATGTAATACAGAACACACGACACAAGCTTCCTAGCTCATTGTTCTTCCATCCACCATCAGCTAAGACTTTCTGTAGATCTTTGGCTAATTCTGTAAATCGTCCATTGAAGAGCAATAACGCATTCTTACGAACTTCACCTTCTTCAGCTCCCGTGAATGTAACATAACGAGGTTGTTTGACACCAGGACCTCGCATCAAATCTTTCTTGGTTTTTTCACTAAAGAAAATCTGTTTGGTTTTGTATGAAAAGTTAATTTCGATCGGTAAATACCCATTCACTTCCATCGCAATAGAAAAAATACCAATACCTTCCAACTGTAAGTATTGACTATAGACTAAACTGCTCCCTTTCGCGGCCGCAATGTTCTCCAACATTTTCTGGAATTTAGGACTCGTTTCACCGAGACCAGTAGGACCCATCTTCAACTTGTCCACTGCGGTTGTACGTAAACACTCTTTGGCTCTGTCAATCTGTTTCTGGTAGTCTTCTCCTTCTAGCTTGATAGCACGACATCTCTTTTCCTCATCCGTTAATGCTTTCTTTCCCACTGTCTGTGGCTTTTTGGCTACAAGAGGATACTGTTTTTCAAACTCTTTGCGCTCCTCCGCAATATACTCTTCTAAGACTTCACCTTGAAATCCTGCGTTAATCGCTTCCGCTCTCTTGCCTGCTTCATCAAAGACAGGTACCTCTTCTTCTTCTTCCTTCACAAGAATTGTATTTTCAGACGTTTCACCTTCTTCATCAATGGCCTCATCTTCTGCTCTGGCTTCAGCTTCTAATTTTTTCTCCTTCTCTAAACTCGCTCCAAGATCTTCACCTTCCTTTCCTTGCTCAGGAGCGACATCTAAAATGTCTTCGACATCTTTTCCTGCTTCTTGTTCCATCTCTTCTTTTGTACCAGGACGAGGACGATGGACATCTGAAGGAAACGCAAAGTTACAAGCTTGACGAGAAGCCTGACGATAACTTGCTGTTTGCTTACCAGTTTTAATATCATACACTTCAGCATACAGAGCTGCCAGTCTACCCATTCCTTTCTCTTCAGCCTCAGGTTTTGCTTCTTTGCCTTCTTCTTCCATATCAATTTCTTTTAAACGAATTTCAGAGTAACGTGTTTGTTGGAAAGCTGACATCGGTATAAACAAGGTTTCATCCTTTGTAACTTTGGGCATCAAATCATCACGTGAACCTCTGTAATACGAGATAAGACCTGTTAAACGCTTGGCAAGCAGAATATTATTTTCAATCGTGGTTAAATCTTTAGAATTAATAAAAATATCTTTAAAATCAGCCCCTATTGGTGGAAGCAAAGGTTGTGATTTGACATTAAATGTACTGGTTTTTGAGAAAGGAAGAACCTTTATACCTTTTCCTGCTAGATCAGACTCCAAAAAGGCTAAACGACCCGCAAAATCTACTGTTGGTTCTCCAGGATCAATACGTTCTACACCCAGTTTACCAGGCACTTTGCGAATGCCTTCAGGTAAAAAGGTAACTCGGATTTGAATGACTTGTTGTACTTTTTGGACATCATAGAAGTCAACAAAAGGATTGTCTTTCACAATAGATTTGATTTTTTCTACAAGTTTATCATCATCTGTATCCTTACCACCTTTCGCAGTAGGTCTAGCGATGTTCCCTTCTACAATATGAACATATCCGTGGAGAACATTGGATAAGATACCTAACTCTTCTGGGAAGTTAATCAACGGTGTACCACTTAATCCAATAATTTTTGAATTCTGAGCTTGAATTAAAAGACGGTAGAATAAATAACCACGTTTGTAGTTTTTCTTCACAGGATTGGATTCAAACGCGGACCAATCGGCTGGACATAACTCAGGCTTCCATTGTTCCCACGTAATCGGTTCCGCTTTTAATTTTCGCGTCACCTTTTCTCCTCCTTCCTTTTTTCTCTTCTTTTCTAAATCCACTATATAGGGTTCAATTGTTCCCTGCATAATACGAATAAGATTGTGAATTTCATCAATAATAATGATGGAATCATCAAAGGTCTTTTGACTGTCTTTTTTACAAGCAATTTTCAGCAACTCTTTGGCTGAAATACCATTGTATCCAATAAACCAGATACGACCATCCAATCCTGCCTTAGGATCAAAAACAAGAATAGCATTAATTTGATCACGAATTTCTGCTTGCTGTGAAGCAGTCAATGTATCATAGTTAGACTCCTTTGTAAAGTCAGGAATCCAGATCTTGTTGACTTTGGCCAAGTGTTTCTCTGGAATCTGGAGAACCGATTTAGCAAAGAGTCTTATCGATGGTTCAGACAACAAATAAGAGTTCCAGTGATTTTTCAAACGGAAATGGTGGAAACCACATGTTGTGATTTCACCAATGAAATTCTGGCGCAAACTGGCTGGTGTCATTACAATGATACGCTTTTTGGAAGGAGCGGTGGCAAAAAGAGCTTCTGCTGCGGCAATCGATGTACATGTTTTACCCGAACCAAGACCGTGATAGACTAAGATACCACGATAAGGAGTTTGCCAAGACACATATTCCTTCACAAATTTCTGATATAAGTACATTTCAGAACGGTCTGATTCAAGAACTGTTTTACACGCATCCGGATTAATCATATCTGGTAAAGGAGGAAGTTCAAACTTGGAAAACTTCTCAGTAATGAAATACAAGAAATTACGACGATTGATAGGTGTATATCCTTCATCAGGCTTTGCCACAGAGTATTTATCCGCTAATCTCTCTTCCATCGTTTCACCAGGTAAGCGACCTTCCTCGCGTAAAATATCTTGTTGAAGAGGAATTAAATCTTTGGACATTGCCGTTTGACGCACAGCTTCGGTGGGTTTTGCGACAGGAACTTCTTCCTCTTCCTCCTCTTCTTCTTCCTCTTCCCCTTGTTTCATAATAATATCAAATAAGACCCCTGTATCCAGGAACAATTGTGCTTCATCCGATGGATCCGTATGAAATCCTTCAGGGTAGAGTTCTATGGTTTTAAAGCGTTTATTCAATTCAGTAAAATCTTCCTCAATGGGTTCACTAAAATAGTAGAAGCGACGCCCTTTATAATTCTGTTCGGTATCTCTACGTTCTTCAAGATCGAGGTCTTCATAATATTCTTTCTTTTGCTGTTCCAACATTAAATCAAATTCCGCCTTGAGTTTTATAAGAAGAGGATCGACATCTTTTTCGGGTACTGCTTCAGGTGTCATTGGTGTAACAGGTGTGAATTCTTTGACTTTTTCAAGAGCAGTATTGTTAAAACGGACTCCTTTTTTGGCTACAACAGGCTCCTCTTTTTGAACTACAGGTGTAGGTTTGGCTACAGGCTTCGTAACAGGTGGTTGTGGTAACGTAGTACCAGGACCGGGAGTTATTTTCTTCACTTCACTAAAAAATTTTCGTGATTTAGATTGTGGTACAGTAATCGTTTTAGGAGTATTTGAAGTAGGTTCTTGTTTCGGTTTTGTATCATCCTTTGAAGCTTCTGGCATTGTATTTGTAATAGAGCGCTGGGCTGCGCTTATTGAACCTTCAGGTACAGTTTGTACCACAGCTTTCACAGATGAAAAGACACGGCCCTTTTTCTTTGGCTGTTCAGACATTCTTCTACACATCCCCTCCATTTAGTTTTGCGAGAGCAAACCGACTGGCCTCTTGTTCAGCTACTTGTTTGTTTCGAGCAGTAGCTGTAGCAATAACATTTCCACTAGGATCTAAGACACCCATCGTAAAAATGCGATCGTGTGGAGGCCCTACCACTTCCACTTCTTTATAACGAGGAGGTTGGTGGTATTGGGATTGAAACCATCGGAGAAGTTGATCTTTATAATTGGTATCATCAGTGATTAAGTCTACGAAGTCAATATGAGCCTCTACGACTTGAATTAAAAAGTTGCGAACAGCTACATCACCTTTACCCAATGTATCATCATCGTGTTCAAACAAGGCTCCTAACCAGGCTTCAAACATCGATCCTAGAATACCCAGATTCTCACGTCCTTGACAGACATTTTCGACGTGACGACTGATGATTAAATAAGGTGCCAGACCAATTTTCTTGGCTAGTTTACCAAGCATATTGTTATTGACAATACGTGTACGAATACGCGTAAAGAATCCTTCGCCTTCTCCTTTGTAGCGTTTGGCCAAATACAAACCAATATTATTACCGACGAATCCATCGCCAATGAATTCTAATTCCTCATTGTCTGCTTCTCTGAGAGGTAGACAATTAGAAGGTCTCTCGGCTACAATCCATTTTTCACCACTCTGAGACCATTCTTCCGATCTGTCCACATAGGATTTGTGAACACACGCCTGTTGAAAGGGTTGAACATTTTTTACTTTCCCTTTCCATCCATATTTCTTCAAAATACGTTCCACTTCCTCAGCAGTAATCACTTTATTGGAGGGATTCCAAGGATTAAAGATTTTTTGAGTAGCTTCCATATTCTATTCCTTTATCGCGTGAAAGGTTTAGACTGGAAACAAAACACATCTAGTAGAAGAAATGTCTGAACCTCAGATTGTGAATATTCTAGGAGAACAAGTCTCCTTGGAACCTACTGGCTTTGATCCTTCTGAGAAATTTCTTGTCTCTTTTGATGAAAAATATAAATTCCCTGAAATGACATCGGGTGAACAAACGGCACTCAAAGCTATCTTTCGAAAACTGTTCACCAGCACCAGTCTTCTTGGTTCAGCCAAAACAACATCACCCCCTCCTTGTTCCGAACAAGAAAAAGAGTTGCTTTTAAAAAGCCTTGTTTACCGCTTCACCTCTTTACGAAATGAACTTATTGCTGAACGACAAAGTCAAAGTGATTCCTTACGTCTCCGACAGATTATAGACCACTTACAGCGACTCAAAGAGTACATTGATTTTGCGAAGACAACAACACAATGTCAAGAACTCGATGAAGGGATTTTAGCCGAGACTCTCAAAGACTTATCAGATGAACAGATTTTAGAATTATTAAGACAGTTTGTCTTTTTTATTTTACAGGGACAGCATCCTCAAAAAGAATATGTTGGAAGAGATCCAAATCCCAAAGGATTTGTAGCTCGCTTAACGAAGAAGCCAGTTGATAATTTTGCTGGATTTATGGCTATGTATCGTCAAAAGAAACATCCTGTACCGTTACCTATTGAAAAGATTTTACAGGTAACACAGTTGGACATACAGGCAATGAAAGATGAAATTGAGAAGAGTTTTCAAGGAAAACTCAAAGGGATTGTAGAAACCATCGCTACTGTTCTTCCTCCTGATCATCCATTTTGGGAAAATGTCGATCAAGACAGTCTGGATGGAGTGGTCGATGGTTTACTCGATTTGATTCAACAACTTCAAGAAGATGTAGAAGAATGTAATGAACAATCCTTAAAAGATCAACAAATTATTGTAGATTTAGATACTGAGAGAGAACGATTAGAAAATGAACTTTCTCTTCTTACAGGTCGTCATAAACTACTGGAATCCAATTTGAGTTCCCTCCAACAATCTGCCGTTACTGATGGTATATCTTCTGAAGAGTTTGATGAGTTCCAAGAAGAAGCTAAAAGGATTATTGATGAACTGAATACTCGTATAAAAGAATTACAACTGGAACTTATTGCTCTTAATCAACGTCTTGCTGAAGCAGAAGAACAACAAGAACAGAATAGTCAAGGACTCCAACAAAAGACAGAAGCTCTTGAAAAATGTAAACAGTTGGAAGTTGAGAATAAAAGTTTATTGGACCTTGTGAAAAAATATGAAGAACAGCTTGCGAATGCGCAAAAACGTATTCTTGATTGTGAGTTAATTGAACGCCGTTTTACTGAGCTAGAATCCCTTTACGAAGCCAAAGAGAAAGAATTAGCTGAACTTCGAAGTCAAGCAGGCCCTCTCACTCAAGAAATTGATAAACATTTACGCGAAAAAGCCGATATCAACGTTGAAAAAGATATGTTAGAAATACGTCTTGAAGAGTTACAAGAACTCTTTGATATGGCTCAAGCCTTTATTCAATCGATTGGTCAGGATAAAGCTATTGTTCTCACATCATTAGAACAGATTCAACGTAACCGAGCTGATCTCAAGATAGAAAATGATGCTATTTTAGGAAAAATAAATACTCTTCGTCAAGATCTTACACAAGCACAAACTGTACCTAGTGATATGGCAAGTCGTGTCACAGAAATTGTCAAGGATCTCCAAAATGAACTGATAGGAAAACAGGACCAACTTGCGGAACTTGAAAAACAAATTCAAGAGAAAGATAAACTTATTGGTGTAGCCAAACAACAAATGGACGAGAGTGGTGTACTCCTTGACCAGATTCGCGCAGGTCGTATTTCTGCCGATGCCAATGGTAGTCAATATGGAACAGATAAAGAGTTCTTAGAACACGCCATAAAAGCAGTCCAGGCTGAACAGGAACTCAAGAAGATAAAAGCTGAGTTGGAGACCACCGTGGTCCAATTGACCGCTAGCAATGAATCTTTACAACGGGATATGTTAGCTTTACAACAAAGACTTTCAAATGAATTGAATATTAAGACCGAACAATTAACAGCTAAAACACAGGAACTGGAAACCGAAAAAGGAGTGACCGCTGGACTCCGTGGAGATGTGGTGGAACGAGATGAACAGATTGCTATTCTTCAACAACAAGTTCTTGAAAAAGAAGGGGAAGTGAAGACGAGCAGAGAGACGCTAGAACAAGAAAGACAGGCGTCTGAGCAACGAATGGCTGAACTTGAAGAGAGAAAGATTCGTGAATGTGATGAACAGTTAGCTACGCTTCGTAGTCAATTAGATCAAACTATTCAACAGTTTGGTGAGGCTGAACAGAAATTAGTGACCAAAGACAATGAATTACAGACTGCTCTTACACAGTTGGAAGAAGAGAAGAAAGCCTCCGCACAGAAGATTGCCGAGTTAGAAGAGACCAAACTCCGTGAATGTGAAGAACGATTAGTGAAGGTTCGTGAAGAAGAAGAACAGAAACGACAGGAACTGTTGAGTGTACAGGGCGCAGAAAAAGGTACTCTCGAGGCACAGACACAAAATCTGTTGAAAGAGAAATTGGATATTCAAACGGAGAGGGATTCTTTACGTGATCAACTCATCACAGAGAAAGACAGATATACTTCTTTACAAGAGCAAATCCAAACCAAAGAACAGGAGCACCAAACAGTTCTCAGTCAACTCCAACAACAGTTAGATGAGTCGAAACAAGAGAACAAAGAGGCCAATGATAAGCTTCAAAGCCTTCTCAAACAGGTCACCACCTTAGAAACAGAACGCAACACGTATAAAGCGGAGCTCGAAGGTGAAAAAGCAAAACTGAGTGATATGAATAACCATATTCTTGAATTAGAAGATGCTTTAATGAAACAGAAACAAGAGATTGCTACACTTCAAACGCAAAAGAAAGACGCTCTCAAACAGGTGGCCAGTCTAAGCGATGAAGTTTCCAATGCTGTTAAAGATATTACTGAACTTCGCACACAAGTTATGACAGATAATTTAGAAAAAGATGCTCTCTTTAAGATTATAGGAGAGATTGCGACATGGATAAGTTCAGGAGGAAAAATGGAAAAACCTGTGATTGACGCACAGTTGAATACCAATTATGGAGTCAATCGTATTTTAGACGCATTTCTTAGTTCTCTTCCTGAAGAAGAGGAAGAAGTTGAGGACACTACATCGGCTTCCTTATCACGATGCTACTTGGTTTTCTTTATGACCTATGTCTATGCTCGCCATTTTCCTACCAAACAAGATGGAGACTCCAGTTATCAATCGCAACTTACCGCGTTCTTAAAAAGTATTCAAACTGAATTGTATAAGCAATTAGAGGCTGGAATTGCTGGTAAATTAGAAGCAGTGGGGTCCGGTGGAATTCCTGTTCAATTAAAATCAAAATATATGATGACTGTTCTAATGCCTTTAATCAAACAAATGGAACTTGTTCACGAGTCAGGAAAGAAAGGGATTGATTTTTTGAAGTTTTCCACTATAGACCAAGATCAATTGGCTACTTTACATAAACTCCATGATATTGTATTGGATAAACTCAAGATACAACCAAAAGATACGCTTCAGACATTAGCCAATTATATGCTCAAACGTTCTGGAAACGTAGATGATGATATTGCGAATTTATACTTGCGATTCTATCAAGATAGTACTACAAACAAAGAGTATCCTGTGATTGTGTATATGAATCCAGCTTCCAAAGACACTCCGAAGTTGACGTTTGGAACAGAAACAGACTTTACACAATATCTCAGTAGTCCAGCTACAAAATCAGTACAGCAAAAAGCCTCTACTGTTTTACAAGATCAGCTTGGCAAAAAACCTGTCTTTTCGTTCAGTTTACTCATCTATTTGTTTTTGTTCTTTGTGAAGGATTATTTATCTAGTGTAGAAGGAGAACTCAACAAAGCAGGATGTCCACTCCCTCCACTTCTAAAGCTCCGCTAAATCTAGCCTTAAAGGCCAAATATGCTTTTTATTCCACACTTGTCTTTTTCTTAATTGCGAATCCTGAGACCTTCAAGCTCACGCAACGTGTTCTTGGAGGGTTCATTACAATGGCTTCCGACAAAGGATGCCCATCGACTCTTGGGTTTTTCTTTCATACTCTGCTCTTCTTTTTAGTTCTTTGGGGATTTATGCTATTTCCACGGGATCCATAATCGCTTGTAGCCTTCCTTCAATCTGTCTAGAAAACTGTAAACCAGGATAGACTTCTTTATGAATAAAACATTCTGCTAAGGAAGCACTTTCAAGTGTCGAGAAACCCTTTGAAAGAGCTGTGGCATAAAAAGAGGCTGCGCGAAACAGATGCTGTTGACTCCAAAGAGGATCGACTACAGGAGGGAGAGGATATTGAATCCAAGACCCTTTACGAAAGACAGGAATACTCATTCTATTATTCTTCTGTTCGAAAGGTTTAGACAAGGTATAAAAAAATTGAATACAAATTTTATCCTTCGATTGGATAGAAATGTCAATGCGTTCATTTATTGCTATCGCCATTACAATGGCTTCTTTCTTCTATTCTGCACAATCTACCGTTACAGATTGTGCGAAAGGCTCTAGCCTCTTTACTATTAACAGTCAAGGATTCTCTCCTGAACCTCCTGTACCCAATGAAAATGCCACCCTTTGGATTGACTACACCATTCCCTCTGGAACCAATATTAATGGTGGAACTTGCGTCTATTCCTTCACACTGAACGGAATCCCTTTCAGTCCCTCCAAAGAAGAACTCTGTACACAAGTAGCCTGCCCTCTTGTTCCAGGAGAATATAATCTTTCCAGCACCTCTGTATGGCCTTCAGGAATCTCTGGGAAAGTTGTGACAAAAATTCAATGGTATGACGAATCCAATACTCTCTTACTTTGTTCTGAAAGTACAGAACGAGTATAAGGAATCTCTGTAGTAAGAAAGAAGATGCTCAGTCTCCGACCTCTTAGTATATTGAGTTCTCGTATTCCTCAACTTCTCTCTTGGTTCTATGATCCGAGTGATCATACAGAATCTTTTTTTGAGCAAGTACGACCAATTGTTACATATTTCTATTGTTTTCCTGCTTACAACCCGTCGAGAATAGTCAAAGAGGACGCAAAAAAATTGAGTTAAGGGGTTAAAGATTTTTTTCTAGTAGAGATATATACGGAATGCAGATCTTCATCAAAACTTTAACTGGTAAGACTATTACTCTTGATGTAGAACCATCGGATTCTATTGAAAACATCAAACAAAAGATCCAAGACAAAGAAGGAATTCCTCCTGATCAACAGCGTTTAATCTTTGCTGGTAAACAGCTCGAAGATAATCGCACATTAGCTGATTACAATATTCAAAAAGAATCCACCCTCCATTTAGTTCTCCGTCTCCGTGGTGGTTATTAGATAAACTAAGGATTTTAAAAATCCCACATTTATCTATTTTTAATGCTTTCTGGATTGTCTTTGGGATTTACGTTTGCGAGGAGTTATATTCTGTCTTTTACCTCCATATTTTCGATGTCTCCACGCCATAAATTCACGCATTCCTTGTCTCTCATCATAATTCTCTTCATTATTGTTCTCATTTTCATTGGGAAATTCAATTCCTCGACGTCGCCAATCAACAAAGTTTTCTTCCTCTTCTTCGTCTTCGTCTGCCGCTACTTGTGCTGCTGCTGCTACCGCTTCCTCTGCGTCTTCGACTTCTCCTCTCTCTGCGGCTTCTCTAGCTGCTTGAATTAAAGTCTGAACTAACGCGAGGCGCATAGCTTCTGAATTTTCTTCATTATTATTGATAACGTCTACATATTCCTGTTCAGCTTCACGCGCCATTTCTAAACCTCGACGAAGTTCTTCATCTGGAAAATCCCCGCGATCTCGAGGTGCTCCAAAATGAACCACATCATCTTTTACATATATAAAATTCTTAACATCGGTAGATATTTTCAAGCTAGGCATTAAATCACGAACTTGTTTAAACAGATCATCAAGATTTATACTTGCTAAATTAGCGTCACTTCGCTCTACAGGAAACATCGTTTCTGTTATTTTGCGAATATTGTTTATAATTGTCTCTGCTACTTCTTTGCCATCTTTAAAAAGGGCTGGCTGAAATTGAGCAAGTTCTTTAAATTCAGATGGAGATCGTTTGTAAATATCCGAAAAATTGGTTATGCTTTCCATTTCATATAAAAGCAACTGTTTTTCTACTATTAATCTGGCTAATTTTCGAAGAGCTTTATTTCTAAGCGTACGTTGAACAAGAGAGCTGAAGGTATTAGGATTTTCTTCAGTACCTTTTTGTAGACCTTCTATTAATGCTCCTAACTGTTCAGGAAACCAACTGATAAATCTTTCACGAATAAGTTTCAGACCCCCTGAACCAGCCATTTGAATTTGTTCGTATAAATCATTTAATTCCTTTGTTACAGAATCATATTCATTACCTAGGGCCAATGTAGCTTCTCGAAGAGGAGTCAAGTACTTCGCTGTCTCGGCATCAATAAGTCTCTGCTTTTCAAGTTCTTCCATTTTCTTCTTATAACGCTCGGCAGCCTCAGCAATATTGGATTTACGAACATAGAGTTTGGCTCTTTCCTGGAGGAGTCGTTTGCGTGCTTTTTCTTCCTCTGTATTACCTTCCGCAGGAGCTTCAAACGCAACATTCGCAATTGCTGCACGCTTCGCCTCAGCAGTGCCTTCAGGAACAGCTTTATAATGTTCTTGATTTGCTACAAGAGCAAGCTTTTGAGCTTCCAAGGTTCCTGGTTTGCCTGTGATAAAACTCGCAATAATATTTCCTGGACCATAGTTTGAAAAGACTTGTTCAGCAGGACTCATTTCTGTTGTTCTTCCTGTAGCGGGTTTGAAAACTTGCTGTAGA
>JACCDP010386765.1_pt1 | contig 11576 bp, 10 predicted proteins | sample 7445841 | NCBI WGS metagenome assembly JACCDP01 (sample SAMN15323441, study PRJNA562643) | freshwater metagenome | isolation source: river surface water | place: USA:Blue River Watershed | collected 2017-08-17
ATTGATTATAGAACCCTCGATGGTAATATTAGCAATTATGTGAGAGCTACAAGCAATGTGCTTGCGATTGATTATAGAACCCTCGATGGTAATATTAGCAATTATGTAAGAGCTACAAGCAATGTGCTTGCGATTGATTATAGAACCCTCGATGGTAATATTAGCAATTATGTGAGAGCTACAAGCAATGTGCTTGCGATTGATTATAGAACCCTCGATGGTAATATTAGCAATTATGTGAGAGCTACAAGCAATTTCTTATATAATAATTATAGTAATCTTATAGCTAATATTTCTGTTTCTGGAGGAAGCACTGGTAGCGGTAGTACTGGAGGCGGAATAACATATTGGAAAAATATAACTGGTACTACTAAAAATAGTATTTATTATGGTGCCCCTATTAAAATTGGCGGGGACAAAACAGTAGATGTAAGTAATAATTATATTATGGATGTTGTGGGAAATATTAGAGTAACTGGTACAATTACTACAGGTTGGTCTGGTGATGGTGGAGGCGCGAGTGATGGTGGCGTTAATGGTGTTGGTGGAGGTGGTGATTCATATTGGACAGCAATAAACTTATCAAAACATATATTTTATTCGTCAAATGTTAAAATAGGAGGAGAAAGTAATGTATCCCCTACAAATAAATTGCAGGTAGATGGTAATATTTCGGCAACAGGTCAAATTATCTCGGGATTTTCAGATAATAGATTGAAAACAATAACATCAAATATAAATAATCCTATGGATATTATTAGTAAATTAAATGGTTTCTATTATATTCCCAATGATATAGCTATCAATAATTGTAGTGCTAAAAATAAAGAAGATGTAGGATTAAGTGCCCAAGATGTTAATAAAATCCTTCCTCATATAGTTAATTTGGCACCATTTGATTGTCTATTGGATAATAGTAATAATTTGATATCTAAATCAGGATGTAATTATTTGACAGTAAATTATGAAAAACTTGCGCCAGTATTTATAGAGGCTATTAAGATGCTAAATGAAAAAATAAATAATTTGACAAATGAAATAGAAAGATTAAAAGCAAGAGATTGAAGCATCTATATAAAGAATACTATTTACTATTTAATATATATATGGAGGGTCTTATTGATACTAGAAATGAATATATTGAACATATACAAGATATAATAGCTATACCTTTATCGCAACGCATATATGATATATGGTGTGATTGCTCAAAAATTAAAGGAAGCATTAAAGAGTTCCAGAAAGAACTTATACAAATTAAAAAATGGAATAATAATATTATATATGAAGAATATAAAAAAATTATAAAAAAAACTAAATGCAAATATTTGCATGATCTTATTAAAATGATTATAATAACTACTATAAAAATAAAGATTTATGAGTACAAAGACAATTTTAACAATATCAAAATTAAAATACCATTGGCAGAGGATTTCATTCACAAATGCTATATAAATATATCGATATTTTCTTGGAAAAATGCTTATTTATTTAATAATAAAAACATTAAGGATTCTGAATATCAAAATAATTTGAACATTATAGAAGAAAATATTAGAATAATTATTAAAAAAACGTTCAGAGATTTCATTCCATTTGATGATATATTTCAACAAATACAAGATAATATTGATAATATTCGTGAAGAGAATACAGAACGAGATATTAGCAAAACAAAATTATCTAAACAAGGCAAAACTGAAAAAATAACTACTGCTAAAGCTCTATATAAATCTGAAGAGGAGCCTGAAGAGGAGCCTGAAGAGGAGCCTGAAGAGGAGCCTGAAGAGGAGCCTGACGAGGAGCCTGAAGAGGAGCCTGAAGAGGAGCCTGAAGAGGAGCCTGAAATAGCTCAAACAGAATCCTTAGAATTAACTAATTCAATTATTTTAAAACAAGAAACCAAAAATGTTAAAAATAATGATAAACAAAAAGATGATAAAAAAAAGAGTGATGATAAGAGAAAAAATAGCGATATAAACATTCAAAATGTCAAAGAGAAAGAAGATGGCGAAGAGGTAAAAAAGAACAAAGTGGATGAAGAGGTAAAAGAGAACGAAGATGACGAAGAGATAAAAAAGAACAAGGTGGATGAAGAGGTCAAAGAGAACGAAGACGACGAAGTGGATGAAGAATATGAAGATAATGAAGATGTAAAAGAGAACGATAATAATGAAGAGGGCGAAGAGGGCGAAGAGGAAGAAGATGAAGATAATGAAGATGATGAAGATGATGAAGAAGATGAAGAGGATGAAGATGATGAAGAGGATGAAGAGGATGAAGAGGATGAAGAGGATGAAGATGATGAAGAGGATGATGAAGATGAGGATGAAGATGAGGATGAAGAAGATGATGAAGATGAGGATGCAGATGAGGATGAAGAAGATGATGAAGATGAGGATGAAGAAGATGATGAAGATGAGGATGAAGATGAGGATGAAATAGAAAAAAATAGAAATGGTGTTAAAAATGGAGGTAATATTATAACTATTAGTAATAGTACAGATAATGATGAATATACAACAGAAATCTATAAAAAGGGAGGTTTTTCATATTCGAAAAAAAATAAGGAAGAAGTTGAAAACACGCTATTGCCTATTAATATTACGCAGAAAGCCAGTCCCGGCGATGAATATAATTTATTACAAAAAAGAGAGGCGTATGAAAATATTGATAAGAAGCTTTCTGTTGAAAAGAACAATGGCTCTAAGAAGAATAGCGAGATTAAGGAAATAGTTATAAATGATGATAATAATGTTAAGGGTAAAAAACTACGATTTTTCTAATATTTTTGATTTTTTTTAACCTTTATCAATTTTGTATTTTTCTTTTTCATAAAAACACCAGGATCAAAATCCTCGTTGTCTTCCTCTTCTTCGTCATTCATAAGTCCCATTAAATCTCGCTGATCCTGTAAAGCCTGCATCTCCCATAGATTTTGTGAGCACATTTTATAATTACTGTCTTGCGCTTTGTACCAATATACATTATCATTAATATTATTAGATTGTGTTTTATTATCTATAACAAGACATTCAAAGTTTTCAGTACATTGATTCATTACTTGATTAAATACATCAAATGTAGGAAACATTCCAGCATAATGATTATATATTTTCTCTCTTTCTTTAACTATATTGTTTCGGAATATAAAGACATAATCTATATTTGAGCGTAAATCAGGAGGCAACCCAAGTCCATGTTGCATAGTTATAAGTAGGAAGATTTTATAATGACGACCATTCATAAAAATACATCTTATATTTTTATCTTTTAATGAAGCTTTGTTATACATACAATCATCTAATATTAAGAAGGCTCTTGGGTCTATCGTTGAAGAACCATGCTTTTCTAATTCACGCTTTTTATCTTTTGTAATATTAATCTGTCTATTTAAAAACTTACTAACAAGCTTCTCTTCTAATTCATCATATATTAACATTTTAGGTATGAACTTCTCAAAATATCCATTTGCTCTTTCCGTTGGAGATACAACAACACCCACGGGTATATCTCTATTATAGCTCATAATATCCTTCATACAATAACTTTTTCCTGTGTTTCTCTTACCTATAAAAACAACGACGGAATCGCTTTTAATTTTTGTAGGGTCAAACTTTTTAAGTTCTAACTTCATTTATCTTATAATAACAAAAATAATATAACTACTATACCACAATAAAAATATACATATATATTTTACATATATTACATATATATTTTACATATATTACATATATTTTACATATATTACATATATATATTACATATAATATATATAAGATTATGTTACAATCTTATAACTATATTAAATATATCATATTAAATATATTATTATGTCATTAATACATTATTGGATTAATCTTGATAGAAGCGATAAACGAAGGATATTTATGAAAAATCAATTTACAAGTAAAGGAATTAAGAATCAAAGAGTAGCCGCTATATCTCCAGAAGATTTTGATGATTTATTGGAAAACAAGAGACCACTTACTTGTAAACATCCTGGATGTGTAAATTGCGAATATGAGTTTGCATGTATATCAAGTCATATAAAGGCGATGAAAGTCGGCTTAGAAGACGAAAAAAATAAAGATAATGAGTGGTTTGTTATTATGGAAGATGATATGTTTCTGCCCTTTAATATAAATTACGAGGAACTAATCAAAGATGCCCCGAAGGATTTTGAGATATTACAGATGTGCATATCATATGGCGATACAGTTAAAATATTGTATAATGAGCTATTTCTTAAAAATAACGAGAGCTTTATTAAATGGCGATACTTGCTTCCGTGTGCTGGTATGTATATAATTTCTCGTAAGGGGGCGGAAAAATTAGTTAATAAATTTTATATAAATGGAAAATATGATTTCTCTTCTTGTGAATATCAGATAGTCGCTGATGTGGCAATATATTCAACTGCTAATAGTTTTGCCACAACATTTCCTTGTTCATATCCTAATATTGAAATGGGTTCTGAAATACATCCACATCATCTTGAAGCTCACAATAGTGCTATAATTGATATTAAAGCTGTTCTTAATCACGCATCAGCATATAAGACAATTAAATATTTGGAGCTGTAGATCGTATGCTTAGCCTTCGTGAGATTTGGAATTATCTGATTTAATCATATATTTTTCATTAAAAAAATATATGACGATAAGTTGTTTTCTATGATTTCTCAATTTGTCAGTACAATATAGGATGTAATCGTCATTATTATTATTTAGATTCTTATTTTTAATCCATATTTTAAATAGTTCATTATATAATATGACAGATTCTTTAATTAGAGGATATTTTTCAATTTTATTTGTAGCCAACATCTCAGCCTCTTCTGCTAATCCTATTATATGCAAGAAGTGCTTAGTAATACAATCGCGACATCTTTTATTTTTATTTGTCAAATGTTCTTCCAATAATATAGATTGTTTAATTATTTGTTGCATGTTATATCTTGGATCGCTTACAGGATCCAAAGCATCACAAGTAGTTGTGCATTTATCACCTGATTTGTCGCTTCCTATTTTATTCTTTGATACATTAGTGCTGTTTATTTCTATTAAATTGTTATAATTTACATCTAAACCTCTATTTTTATTTATAACCCAAACTATAATACTCGTGCTAATAATAATTGTTAATATTATTGCGAATGTTTCTACAATATTAGACATATATATTCTAATATTATATTATATTATATTATATTATATTATATTATAAGATGCAACTATATAATAATATAGTATCTAAATATTCAGAATATTTTTTTGAAAACTTTAAAGGAGGAAGGGAAGGAGGTAAAATAAAAAATTATAAAAGTGAAAAAAATAAAGCCAAGAAAAATATTACAAATGGCATATTTATTGCCATTCTGGCATTTTTATATTATATAAATACTTTCTCTAAGCAGTCATCAAAACTTTCAAAGAAAAGCGAAGATCTAGGTTATATGGGAATAGGTATATATCTCATAATTGCTATTTTAGCCTATGTGTTATTATATATAATAATATCATATGTATATAATAATCTTGATACATCAACTGAATACCCAGAAAATGACAAATAATAATATTATGTTTATATTAGAAAATTGAATATATATGAATAAACTTAATATGTTTGTAAGTGAAGAATTTAAAATGGCTAAAGTTTCCTCTGGCAATACTGGAGGCTCAGGGGGCGCTATTGCTGGAGGTACAGCCGGAGGTACAGCCGGAGGTACAGCCGGAGGTACAGCCGGAGGAGCTATTGCTGGAGGAGCTACTGGTGGAGCGGCAGGTGGAGCGGCAGGTGGAGCGGCAGGTGGAGCGGCAGGTGGTATTTTTGAAGGAACAGCAAGCGGTGTACTATCAGGAGGAGCGGCTTCTCTTATGAGCAATTCCGGTTCAAATAATGTTGTAAGATGTCCTATTGATGATATGTCGATTTATTGCGTAATAAGCAGAACTGCGAGTATAACTGGTATGATAGTATATATTATAATGATACTTATATTCTTTTCTCTATTTATATACTTTCTATATTCTATGTATAATCTATATTATAGTTCTAAAAGTTCTAAATCAAATAAAAAATAAGGATATAATATAATAGAACTTGCGATATAATATGAGTACCAATAATACCCGCGAATGTACAGAGTTAAATAATATTAGCAAAGGGTTATATTCTGATGGTTCAGATACACCAAAATGTTCTGAGTTATCTATATTAAATACTATGATTAGAAATAATTCAGTAACTGCTAATGGTACAAGAACACCAAGCTGTACTGAGTTATCTAATTTAAATAATGTGATAAAAAATACGAATACAAATACGAAAAATATTTATGATTATCTTAATATTTACAATATTGAGAATTTAAAAATAATGGATTATTCAGGTGCTCCTATTTATATATTATTATTAATAGCCATAATAGCTAATATATTCTTGGCTATTCCTTTGACGCCTGTATTTATCGCAGGGTTTTTATATATAATCATTTTAATTTTCATATTAGCTATGCTTTGTATATATCTAATACACATGCTTCTATTTCAAAACTAGATATACGAAAGTTATAAAAGAATATACAAACCATCCCCATAAAGTATCAGTTAAAGCAATCATAATATCAAACTTTTCATAAATTATCAATGAAATTAAATTGTATATGCCATATACACAAAATCCTACGCTACCGCCATATATTATTGATTTATAGGCCTTTGTTTGTAAATCGTCGCTATTACCAATATTATTCAAAGTCAAAGGTATAGCGATGTGTAATAATGATATCAATATTAATATATAGCATATTATTATATATATAATATGTTTATAAGTTATTTTTGTCAGTTTTCCTTGTATTCTTATAATGTTTTCATTTTGCTCGCGAATATTTAAAAATATCCATATTATATCTAATACCAAATAAACTAAAGATACTATTAACATTTTTATATTATTATTCATTATTCTTGTAGTATCTTTTATTCTCTATTATTAAGCAGTCAATTTATTTTCATTCCATCTGTCCGCCGCCATTTTCATCAAATCCTTATATTGTTTGTCTGGGTTTTCTGTTTTCAGTTTCAAAATTTCTTCCTTGACAAAAATATTATATTTTGTAGGCTCCCTTTTTACAACTTCAGTGCCCGTGCCTTTTCCACTTTTGCTGGATCTTTTGCTCGTTTTCTTAGCAGCTTCTTTATAAGCTGCTGTAATTAGCTTTTTATATTCATCAAGAGTATAGCTATTTTTACAGTCAATAGATTCCTTAAAATATTCGAGAACTTTATTAGTATCAACATTTTTTACAACAGTTTTAGTTTTTTTGTCTTGAATTTCGGAGTCAGAAACAACTGTCGCGTCATCATTTGACTCGTTCTCATTGGCAAAATTATTCAATACTTTATCCATTTTGACTACTTTAAATATATATTATGCCCATTGTTTTATATAATTTTTATTAATATATAATAGTATAGCAATTTTGTATATAAATATGATTAATACAAATAAAAGGATACATATTTATAATAGATATAGAACAATATATACTTCTAAAAATAACTATTACATAAGACATAATAAAAAATATATAGATTTATATACAATTCTTAAAAAAATAAGTGCGAAGGATGGCATAAAGCGCGGTGGTGGGGCAAAAGATAAAAATAATTTTTTAACTGATGAATTAAGAGATATTAAAGATAGCATAGTTATTTTTAAATTACTAATGGATGATAAGCAATCAGAAGCTATTAATCTCTATATCAATTTAATTGAGCTCATTAATACTAAAAAAGATTTGATTATTAAAAAAATCAATACATATCCGCAAAATTATTTTGATAATGAATTAAACAAATCATCCATTATAACATATGTTAAAAATATGCTATATAAAAATATTTTTAATAATTATTTAATCAATATAATACCAAGAATAGATATTAACAGTTTTATAAAAGATAATGACAAGAATGCTATTGAAAATATAATTAAATCATTACTTCATTTAAATGACGATAGTGATGAAAAAATTTTAAAGAAAATTAATGATGATATTCAAAAATATAATGATGTCCTTGAATCAACTATAAAAACAAACTGTAGTAATTATGATATTTTAAAAGATATTATTGTAAAATATATATCAAATGCTAAATCAAAAGTTGAAGATGCAATAAATGAAGTTGATGATGATGAAGAAGTAGTCGATGAAAAGGGTAAAGATGAAGATGATGAGGGTGAAGAAGAGGGTGAAGATGAGGATGATGAGGGTGGAGAAGAGGGTGATGAGGGTGAAGAAGATGGAGAAAAGGATGATGAGGGTGAAGAAGAGGGTGATGAGGGTGGAGAAGAGGGTAGAAAAACAAAAAAAAAGAAAAAGGTTAAAAACAAAAAAACGAGTAATAAAGATGATGTTAAAAAGGCTATTGATGAAGATATGGCTGTTATAAAAGAAGATTTAGAGAATTTGGAAAATAAAGATTATGTTGATAGATTATTACTTGTTTTAGAAAAAGAATCAGAATATTATGAAATGTTTATTAGTAGCACTGATAAAGTTTTTGATAATTCTGAACTACGTAATTATTTTAATAATATAAAAAAATTTTTAGATGATTACAAAGCACTATATAAAGAATATATCGAAGTTATGAAAATAAAGCTTGAAAAAAACAAAACAGATATGGAACGACAAAATAATGAGCTTAAATTAAATGAAACGAGTATAAAAGAATACGAGCTCGAAATTAAGAAATTAAAAGAACAACTTAAAAATGAACATAAAAAATATGAAGAGATTAGAAAAAAAATAGAAGAATTGGAAAAAAATGCTGATGCTGATACTGATGCTGATACTGATGTTGGTGCTATTGCAGTAACAAATGAAGGAACTGACCCAAACGAAGCGCGAAACCCTGTTTCAGGTGGTTATAAACGTAGATCAAAAGGTAATTCAAAACGTATTTCAAAAGGTATTTCAAAAGGTATTTCTAAACGCTATAAAATATATCATAATATTATTAGGAAGGGAGGAGAAGGAGGAGAAGGAGGAGAAGGAGGAGATGGAGGAGATGGAGGAGATGGAGGAGATGGAGGAGAAGGAGGAGATGGAGGAGAAGGAGGAGATGGAGGAGAAGGAGGAGATGGAGGAGAAGGAGGAGAAGAAAATATAGTTGCTGAAAAAAAGGAGGAAGAAAAATTAAAAATACAAATTAAAAAACTTAAACAACAGTATGCTGATGAAATTATAAAAATAAGAGATTTAAAATTAAAGATTAATGAATTAAAAAAAGGAATAGAAAAAATAAAAAAAAAAATAGAGACAATTCAAAAAAAGATTAAACAGTATGAAGAATTTTTAGAAAAAATAGAGGTGTTTTTTACTAAGATAAAAAATAATTTAGATAAAGTATCTATTAATTCTACTTCGAATAAAGAAGAACGGGGAAAATATACTAATATATCTCTATATAAAAAATACATTGAAACAATCATATTTAATATTAAAACAAAAATTCTATATTATTTTATAGCTAATTATATAAAATTTTGTAATGAATTTAATAATATCAGAGATGATAGTATAGGAGATGATAACTATGGTAAATTAAAGGATTTAATTGAAAAATTATATACTGAAGAAAAAGATGCTACTAAATTTACTGATAATGTATCTGCTGTTGATGGTGGTACTCCTGATGGTACTCTTGTTGCTGATGGTACTGCTGATGGTACTCTTGTTGCTTCCGCTGTTCCTGTTGCGTCAGGTGGCGGTTTTAAAGGAGGTAAAGGACAGTTAAGTGTATGTGCGTATCTTACAGATGTTGAGGGTAATCTTGATTTTTTTGAAAAATATGTTAGAATATCAAAGGTCATTGAATGGACGGATTCTAAAAAGAATAGATTACGATTTAAACAAAAAGATAGTATGTTTGTTTTTGGCGGCGATTGTCAAGACCGTGGTATAGGTGATATAAGATTTGTCAATTTATTATTAAACTTTAAAGAAGAATATCCAGATCGTGTAGAATTTATAATAGGAAATAGAGATGCTAATAAGATACGCATATATTCTGAATTATCTGAAAAAATAGTTGGTATGAATAAGACAGAAAGCGTAGCCGAAAATAAATATTTAGCAAAATATGATAATTTCCCTTATTGGGTTAATAAGAATGAAAGGATTACATTAAGAAAATATTTGAAAGATAATAATTACAAGATTGATAACGTTAGCAGATTAAAATATATATTGGACTATACAATGGGTTCAAATGATGCCTTTGATAAAAGAAGGAAGGAACTTTCAATTATATTAAATAAAAATCCCAATTTGATTAGCGACAATGATATTGTTACAAGTTTCTTGAACTCTATATCACCAAATCCTAAAAATATCAAAGATACAAATGATAACTATATGCTTAAATATTTAAAAAGTGGTAAGATTGCTTATATATTTGGGGAACACATCTTTGTTCATGGTGCCATCAATAAATATAGTATTGGTTATATTCCTAATAATAAAAATATGGTTAATGATGTAGATAAGTGGGTTTCTGGTCTTAACAAATGGTTTCAGAAGGATTTAAAAGAATATATGGCAAACCCAGAATATGGAGGAATAAGCAAGAAACGCAAGGGATATAAAATAATAGATTATGTTGTTCCTTCTGATAATAAATCTGTAGTTTATTCTGATAATCTTAAAAATGGAAATGGACAATATATAAATACCAAGGTTATAAAATATTTAAATAAAGGAGGTATTCATAGTATTATATCTGGTCATAGACCGCACGGAGATTGTCCTCTTGTTCTTCGTAGTAAAAAATTAACAGCTGTCAGTGCCGACACATCTTATAGTAAAAAAGGGCATGTGTCTAAATGGGGAATAGATAATCGCGGCAATGCTGTAAGCGAAGTTCTATTATATCTAAATGGAGACATACAAATACATGGTAGATTACAAGATAATCAAAAATACGACTATATAATTAAAAATAAAGAGTCAAAGCCTGAAAAACAGGCAAAGCCTATTCCTAAATATGATAAATATATTGGATTACAATTGAAAAATAAATATTGGGTAAAGAACGTAATCTATGACAAGAGTGCTAAGAATGCTAAGAGTGCTAAGAATGCTAAGTATTACATATCATATGCCAAAGGTTTTGAATATGACGACAAATGGATAACTGAGACTGAATTACTAAAATTACTTTAATTATATACATTATTATATAGTATTATCTTTCTAGAATCCATCTCAATAGCCTCTCAATAGCATATTAATAGCCTCTCAATAGCCTCTCAATAGCCTCTCAATAGCCTATTAATAGCCTCTCAATATTTATTAAAAATTACTTAGAGTAATATAGAATAACAGAGCATTTATTGAGACACTGGATTTTTAAAATTTTTTCATTTTTAAATTTGAGTACATCTTTCTGTTTTTTCAAAAATTTCAAAAGTTTTTTGGAAATTACAAAATAAATCAAGAGATGTACTCAAATTTTATTTTTCAATTTTTAAAAAATTCTAGTGTCTTTTTA
>JACCDP010142090.1_pt1 | contig 11575 bp, 9 predicted proteins | sample 7445841 | NCBI WGS metagenome assembly JACCDP01 (sample SAMN15323441, study PRJNA562643) | freshwater metagenome | isolation source: river surface water | place: USA:Blue River Watershed | collected 2017-08-17
AATCAACAAGCACTTGTTCGCATTAATGAAATTATTGATGAGTACAACTTGCCAGCACACACGGTTGGTTTTGGCGTAAAGGGCTGTATTACTTGGTCTACAACACCAGTAAGAAATTATCGCGATTACAAGGCAACTGATTTCCAAGTAGCTGAGCTATCTTGGTTGTGGTCGCTTAACCGCGGAATCATCACGCCTCCGGGCTTAGATGAGCAATGGTTGATTTCATTGGCACACAGCCAAACCGAAATTGATTTATTGGTTGAAGATTTTAGATCTTTAGCTAAAGCGCTTCGCGACTAGATTTTCCCGCGTACAAACTTTTTGAAATTACCTAGGCCATTGGTCTTGCCATAATTCTTAAAGTAAAACGCAGCCCTTACTATCGGCGCCCAAGATCCAAATACCCGTTGGAAAACTTGAGCGCGCGCCAAAAGATCACGTTCAGTACCCCACAAACTGCCTGAACTATCTTTTGGATGTATAGCTATTGTGATTGGCAAGAACATGGCAGTTCCGCCCTTATTTAGTAAATCGGTGATAAAAATATATTCATCGCCTATGTAATTACTTACACCGGCACCAAATTTCTCATCGAAGTAAACATTCTTAGATTTGATGCTATCGACGCGAACAATCATTTCGTAGGTGGCAGCTTTTGCTGAATTAAATTTAGATAGTTGTACCTGTTTCTTCGCGTAACGCTTGCGAAGTGCGCCGGTTGTATCAATTGCTTGGGCTAAAACGAGGTCGCATTCCGGATGTTCCTCTAAATAGGCAACCGCCAACTTAACGCCACGATCTAGAAAAACGATTTCGTCATCGGCAAATAATAAGTATTTGGTTTCGGCATTACGGAGCACAGTGTTTCGACTTTTAGCGACACCCAGCTCAGAAGATTTAACGGAGTCGAACTTAAAGTTGCTGGGTAGTGGCTCGGTTGAATTATGCGGGTCTTGAATAGAGATAAAAACTTTGTGAGGGATGCTTACCCGCGGAGGTTCAATATTGTTGATTCGATCAGCAAGAGTCGAGAACCCAATGGTTAATAGTTCATTACTCACTATGGGTACGCGCCCTTGCAAATCGCATTAAACCGGTAGAAATTCCCGAAAGGTTTGAGTTCTGCATACGAAGGCCGAAGAACAACACAACTGTGTTTGATGCGCTGATATCGCCTTTGTAGTTGAAGTAAAACAGCGCACCCAGCATGAAAATCATGGCAAAGCCAGATAACAAAATTCCAATTTCGCCAGACTTAATTCGAGTGCTGACTCGAACCACATTAGCAACAGGAGTTTTATTCTTTCGCGCCTCAACGAAGCCACGTTGTGCTTCAAGTTGTTTCTTAAAGAGTCGCCCAATTACCTCTAGAACAATCACAATCATTAAAAGATCAATCAGCGCAAAAATCCAATTGAAGTAAAAGAAGAAAGCCAGCACCACGCCCATTTGGGTGAGAGTGCTTGAGATATGTGTAAGTTCGAAAGCAAGCGACCACCGCCAATTATCTTTAGCCATGCTTAATTCGGCATCAGTTGCTTTAAAGGCTTTATCAAAAACGCGTAAGCGGTAAATGCGTTGTGCAAACTGACCGGCCCTAGTAAATCCATAAAATAGGAAGAAGCCACCGATCAACAAAAAGAGCGTTGATTTTGCTAATTCGCCTTCATTCAAAATGATCTGTGTGAAAAGTTTTGCGACCAAAAGTTCGGAAACCGAGATAAAGGCGGCAATCAAAATTAAGCCGACCAAAATCAATCGATATTTTGTGGTTGGGAAAAGCTCGAGAAGACTCTTGCGCAAATTCCACAAGATTACTTTCATGGCAGTCCCTTATCCGAACCTAGATTAAGGAGAAATTTATCGTATGCGGCTAATTATTACGCAGCTTGGCTGACGTTGTGATCGCCAAAATATGGCCAACAGTTACAAATACCGCAATAATCAAAGCAATTTGCAGCGAAATCGCGAAACTTCCGAAAATTGCGACATACATAGTGAATTCAACTGAATGGAAAATGCGATGTGCGGGCAGAAAGTTAAAGGCTTTGCGAGCTAGTCGAAGTAGTCCTTTACGAGGCAAATTAACGCCTTTAGCATCTTCTAACTTAGTTAAGCCAGAGAATGCGCGCGCTACGTGTACCGCGTCATTTAAAGCTTTATTAATGATTACAAGGACAGCAAGCAGCGCACCCAAGTATGGGTAAATGCTTGAAGTAATTGGTTGATTTGGCCAATCTGCTAGTCGCAACCCGAAACAAATTGGAATCAAACTTTCCGCCGCATAATGCCCAAGCTTGTCGAGAAAAATTCCCATCGGAGATTTGGTGTTACGCCATCTAGCAACTTCACCATCGCAGCAATCAATCAGCATTTGTTTATGGCTTAAAAGCAAAGCAAGTGCGATTCCGACCCAACCTTGGATCAAAAGCGCCGGGCCAATTGAGGCGCCAACTAAAATCATTAACCAAGTTACGCCATTGGCAGTTATCGGTGTGCGTAACAAAATTCGAGTTACATAAGGCGAAATCTTTCGCAGATATAAGTCAGCGATCCAATGTTCGGCATTTGAACGGCCAGTAACAGATGGTGGTTGCGACACTTCACGAATCTGCGCGATCGTTGGGCGTGCTGGACGTGGTTCCATTTATTTACTCCGCGCTTTATGACCAACTACCCATTGGATAGATGAGACTACAAAAAAGAGCACACTGAAATACCAAACTAACGGAACAATTGACCAACCGAGCGCCAAGAAAATTCCAAGTAATGCAATACGTCCAAGAATAAATCCACCTGCGATAGCTAACCATTGTGGTTTACGTTCACCCTGAAGCGCACGATAAAGATTGTCGTAATGTCCATAAATTATTGCAAATAGCAATAAGAAGGCAGCCGGACGACTTAAATCTGTAACCGCTACCGCCCAAATAAACAAGGCACCTTCAAGAGCACGCAAAATAGAAGGTTCTAACCAATCAAAACGATTTGTTGAATTTTCATTCTTAAAGAAATCTAATTGATCATCGATTAGGTTCTTATTTACGCGCATTTTCGGCCAAGTGCGAGATTTACGTATTCGTGAGCGGAAAATCAAAACAATCGAGATTAGCGCCAAAATAGGCATGATTGTGAAGGTAAAAGCTGCCCCGCCAATAACTGAAGCGGCGCTAATTACTAACCAGCGTTCGCCAATTGGAAATTGCAGGGCTTTCTTTGACCAATATTCAAACCGAGATTTTTTTACTTTATCGACGGGTACAAATCCATCGGAAGCTTGATTAAAGTCGATTACCGGCAAATTAGTGCTACGCACCTTATTAATACGGGCGAAGTTGTAATCAGATAAATGTCTAAATGTTTGGAAAACCATCATGAACATCGCTGGAATCCAGAGGTCGCGACCGTTCTTAGCGGCACCATAGGCAAGGGCAAAGAACACTAAATACTCTTTAATGCGATCAGTAATCGCATCTAGCCAGGCACCGAGTGCTGAAAATTGACGGGTATACCGAGCTAGTTCGCCATCGACGCAATCAACGATAATGCTGAGCTGTAATAAAACAGCGCCAGCAAAAATAGTCCAGAAAGTTCCGCGGCTAAATTCATAAGCCGATAACAAGCCAATGGCAAAAGAGATTAGCGTTACCTGATTTGGCGTCATTTTTAGGCGAACTGCGGCCCAGGTAAATAATTTAGAAAACTTTCTTAAAACAAAAACGGAGAAGAACCCATCGTTTGCTCGATTAGCCATCTTGAGCCGTAATCTTGCAATGTTCAGATTATTTATTTCTTCTTGTACTTTAGCTTTTGCAATTTCGTCTGAGCTTCGAATATATGGTGCTGCTGTAAGCGAAGCAGGTGAAACCACAATCGCTGCTCTGACTAGGGCAACTAAAACTAAATCAATTGCCTCGCCATAAGCTTCACTATTTTTAATTGCATTTAAAGTTGTAATTATCGCTTCTCGTTGATTTTGAGATAGCCGCATAATTCCCACAAAAGTATTGTTGCCGCCAGCAAGATTGTGAAAATTTGAACTTGCTCCTGCGACTCGATCACCAGTTACACGAAGATCACCTTGAAATTTCGGAGCAACTAGCGCGGTAGTCGTTCCGCGCGGATAGTCGGTCAACAATTCCAAGTGGGGTTTAGTAACAATTGCATTTTCATCGACTAATAAGAGATCGGTATTGCTTTCACTAAAGATTTCAATGATTTCTGAGATCTTTGTGCTCTTATTAACGACAAGAGTCCGAAGATTTACGCTCACAACCTGTAATCTATCGTGTTGAGAGATGAAATTAAGACTATCTCGCTTTACAAGAAGAGGTAAAAATGGCGATTCAAGTTGTAATACTGGCTGCTGGAATGGGCACTCGTTTAGGTAAGCCATGGCCTAAGCCATTAACTCAACTCTCTGATGGACGCTCGATCATGCAACAACAAATGGAGAATGTGCGCGCTGTATTTGGTGACAAGGCACGTATAACTGTTGTTGTTGGCTTCAAATTAGAAATGATTATGGAAGCACATCCAACCGCGTCTTTCGTTTACAACGAGGTTTACGATCAAACCAATACCTCGAAGAGCCTTTTACGCGCTTTACGTGCCAGCCAAGAAAGTGGCGTGCTTTGGTTAAATGGCGATGTTGTTTTCGACCATAAAGTTCTTGAGCGAGTTGCTGACCGAATCGCGGCTGATAAATCTTTCGTTTGTGTAAATACTTCAGCTACCGCCGATGAAGAAGTTAAGTACACCGTTGATGCGAGTGGAAATATCAAGGAATTATCTAAGACGGTAAAAAATGCACTAGGCGAGGCCGTGGGTATCAACTTCATTTCAAGTCACGAAAAAGCTGATGTTATTACTCAGTTAGATGCATGTGGTGAACAAGATTATTTCGAACGTGGTCTTGAACTTGCGATCGAAAAACACGGCTTAAAAATGGAACCCATCGATATTTCCGATCTTTTTGCAGTCGAAGTTGATTTTCAAGACGACCTCGATCGTGCCAACAAAGGCTTAAAGTGAGCGAACCGTTAATCCTTGCGCGTGGGTTAACTAAGACTTACGGTGATTTCGTTGCCGTCGATGGCATTGATTTTGATGTAGCTAAAGGTGAATCTTTTGGTTTTCTAGGACCTAACGGTGCTGGCAAATCAACAACTATGCGCATTATTGGTGCGACCTCGCTTCGCACTTCTGGCACCTTAACAATCTTGGGCAAAGATCCTGAAGTAAATGGGCCACAAATTCGAGCTCATTTAGGTGTTGTGCCGCAACAAGATAATCTCGATGTTGAATTAACAGTCTCGGAAAACATATTTATTTACGGTCGTTACTTCGGTCTCCCATCGAGCTTTATAAATAAGAAGATTCCGGAACTACTTGAATTTGCTCAGTTGGAAGAAAAGAAAGATACAAAAGTTCAGGCGCTCAGTGGTGGTATGAAAAGACGTTTAACTATTGCTAGATCACTAGTTAGCGAGCCTGACATTTTGATGCTCGATGAGCCTACGACTGGCTTAGACCCACAAGCCCGACACATTCTCTGGGATCGCTTGTTCCGCCTAAAAGAACAAGGTGTAACACTACTTATTACCACGCACTACATGGATGAAGCCGAACAACTCTGCGATCGCTTGATCGTGATGGATAAGGGCAAAATCATGGCTGAAAATAGCCCAGCTCAATTAATTAAAGACTATTCAACTAAAGAAGTTCTCGAAGTTAGGTTTGGCTCAGATAAAAATCACGAAATGGTTGAGATTCTTCGTCCGCTAGCCGAACGAATTGAAGTTCTACCTGATCGCATACTTCTTTATGCCGAAGATGGTGAACATTTATTGGAACAGATTGCAGCAAAGGGAATTCATCCAAATACTTCGCTGGTTCGCCGTAGCTCTCTAGAAGATGTTTTCTTAAGACTTACTGGCCGTTCTTTGGTTGAGTAATGAGTAATTCAATTCGTAAAGTTTCACGATATGGCACTCTGCACGTAGCCGAAGCGCGTATTCGCAATATGGCAAAGTGGGCAGGCATTATTTTCTTTGCAGCCGTTATAAATCCAACTTTGTATTTAGTTTCAATCGGTATTGGTGTTGGCTCATTAATAGATGCCAACAAAGGTGTCGATGGCGTCAGTTATTTAACTTTCTTGGCACCTGCACTTCTAGCTAGTGCTGCGATTCAAGGAAGTAGTGATGAAGTTATTTTCCCAACTATGGCCGGTTTTAAATGGGAACGTACTTTCTTTGGAATGCGCTCTACGCCAATTACCGCTAGACAAATTTCTCTTGGGCTTTTTATTGCCGCAATGGTGCGCACGTCGGTATCAGTAGTTATTTATTGGATCGCTCTTTATTTCTTTGGCGCTTTGGATTCAAATACAGCTTGGCTAGCAATGCCCGCGGCTCTCTTTGCTGGTGCCGCAATGGCAGCTGTCATGTTGGCGTTAGCCGGAAAGATCGAGAAGGAGGATTTCTTCTTCACAATTGTGGGTCGCTTCATCATGATTCCAATGTTCTTATTCTCTGGCACCTTCTATCCGCTCTCACAAATGCCCATTTTCTTGCAGTTTTTAGGCTGGTTATCGCCACTTTGGCATGCCACTGAAATTGGTCGTTATTTGACCTATGACTACCCGGTAAGCGGGCCAGCTCTTTTTATGCACTTCTTTGTCTTGTCCGCCATGATCGTCATTGGCTTGACTGCTTCTTTCCGCATCTTCGCAGCGCGATTGGAGAAGTGAGATGAGCTCAACCGCCGTTGAACTTTCCGAACGCCGACTTGGCAAGTTTGGCGACAAATATTTTGCTGGCCGCCCACAACAAGTTCTATTACGTAATTGGATAACGTTTAAGTCATCGGCCTGGATTGCTGTTGTAAGTGGATTTCTCGAGCCAGTTCTTTATTTGCTTTCTTTTGGTTATGGCGTGGGAGCTCTAGTCGGAAATATCAGTACTACAACAGGGCAAGTTTCCTACGCAGCTTTTATCGCACCAGGCTTGCTTGCATCAAGTGCTATGAACGGTGCGCTACTTGATTCAACTTGGAATGTGTTTTTCAAATTGAATGAGAGCCGTTTGTACAACGCAATGTTGGCCACTTCGCTTGGACCTCTAGATGTCGCCCTCGGTGAAATTGCCTGGGCGCTAATGCGTGGTGGTGCATATGCAACCGCCTTCACGATAATCATGTCAGCGCTCGGATTGATTACAACTTGGTGGGGAATTTTGGCTATTCCTGCAGCAATAATTGTTGCTTTTGGTTTTGCCTCATTTGGTATGGCTATAACTTCATATATGAAGTCACATCATCAGATGAACTTCTTCTATATCTTCCTTTTGCCGATGTTTCTTTTCTCAGGTGCCTTCTATCCGCTAACCGTATTTCCAGGTTGGGGACAAGCAATTATCAAGGCGCTGCCATTGCGTCAGGGAATTGAATTGGTAACAAGAGCCATGGCCGGAGAGTTCGGTGTTCACTTGTTAGTGAACGTCACATATTTCTTGGTGATGATTTGTGTTGGATTATTCTTCACAACTAAGCGTCTAAACGCTCTATTTATGAAGTAAAACCCTTATAAATCAAGGGTTTTAGAGCCAACTTGTTAGATCTGCTCCACGCACAATCTGAACTACCAAAAGGAAGACCACGAGACCGAGAATTCGGTAAGCAATCTGGCCGTTCTTATTCGAGCGCCAACTCTTCTCTGGCGCTTTCGCAATCCAGCCCAGAAATGCAAAGAAGATTCCTGGGAAAGTAAGAACTACAAAACTCCACTTGAGGAAAGTTTGCGGATTATTAAATAGTCCCTGCACCCAGTTAGAGAATACAAAACCAACAAATACCATAGCCACGATTTTGAAGGCACCTTTTGGTATTAGCCAGTGAATATTTGGGAACTTAGGTAGTTTTTTAGCAAAGGTCATATTTGCGATACTTGGGAAGACAAATAGCGCCGTTCCGAGAATCAATTGAATATTAAAGCCAACAAATGGTGCCGCCAACATTACAAATATGAAAGTCTTAATCAGTAAAGAAATAATTTTCTGATACTGATCGGGTTCCTGTAATTGCGCAGTAACTGCGTGTAGTCGAACTGGATAGTGATAAGTAGCGATATCTTCTAGTCCGATACGAACTCCAACTAGAACAGCAGACCAGATTGCAATGGTGGTCGCTTGGAAAGTAATTGCCAGCTGCACTGAGGCTAAACCATTTAGCGCATTGACCATTTTTTCTACGGCCCAGCCAGTTAGTAGAATTGCTAACGCATAGTCGGTGATACGTTCCCAGCCTTCTTCGCTATTGCTTACTAATCTGCGCAATGGACGCACCGCACTGGCCAATAGTGCTGGCGCAAAGAAGATGACCATCAAGCCAGCCACGGTCAAAAGTTCATGACGTGTACCCATATGGCCAGTAATAAACACACCAAGGAAGAAGATTGCCGCTGCCATAAAGCCGGCGAAAGCATCAAGAATTCCGACCACAACAATTGCCAAGATGATTCCAAGTGCTGGCGCCATTGCTTGCGCTCCAACATCAACTAGCGCAGTAAGCCCCAATAGGGCCGCTATTGGATATAAGAAGTTGGCAAAGGAGCCCAAAATAGCCCGTAAATAGCTGCCATCAGCCAAGGTCCGAGCCAATAAAGGTGATCGACCTGATGCCTTATAAGCGGCTGCAACAAAAAGGTAATCACTCTCGTCGGTATATGGATTCTGCCAAGTTTTGGATAGATCGCCTCGCCCTGGGTCACGCTTAATTAATGCAAGCTTTCCAGAATCAACCGACGCGAGATCTTCTTGTTCCTTTTCGTCGCCGCTTTGTTCTTCTTCGCTTTCTTTGCTCTCTTTTTCTTTAGCAGCGCCTGCAACAGTTAATGCAGCTAGTGCGGCAAATGCAGCTACTTGTAAATCTTTCGATTTCTCAGGTTCCTGCGCTGGACTATAAGCAGGAAGTTCCTCGCGCTCTTTAATTTTAATTAAATCTTCATAAGCCCAAAGTTCGGTCACGTCAGGACATTGATTATCCCAACGAATTTCTCCAGATAGGTTTTTACAAAACACAATCTCCTGAACGCTTAGTGTTCCGCCATCATCATAAACTTCAATTTCAACTGAGTGGAAACCGGGTGGAACATCATCAGGAATCTGGATATCTAGTTCTTCGGCTTCCGCGGCAGTAATACGATCAATGATCACGCTATCTGCAGACCAACTAGGCAAGACCGAAAGATTAAGAAATAGCAAAACCAGAAGAAGGATCTTTCGCATTATTTTTCCTTAACTTTCACAGTTACCTTGATCTTTTGGCCAGGTTTCAAGTTATTAACTTTTACCTTTGAGCTATCGGTAGTTGGTGCAATAGAAGGCTTATTGGTTGCCTTCGGTGTCACGGTTGGCTTCGGTGTTACTGTCACTTTTGGTGTCACAGTTGCCTTCGGTGTCACAGTTGCCTTCGGTGTCACCGTTGGCTTCGGAGTCGCGGTTGGCTTCGCTGTTGCAGTTGCCGATGGTTTAGGAGTTGCAGACGTTGATGGCTTCGGCGCTGATGAAGTTGATGCCGATGGTTTTGGTGTTGCAGTAGCCGACGGTTTCGATGTCGCCGAAGTTGTTGGCTTCGGAGAAACTGTTGGTTTAGGAGTTGCACTTGTAGATGGTGATGTCGATGGTTTTGGCGTTGAAGTTGGCTTAGGTGTAACCGAAGGGCTTGGGGTAGGAGAAACCGTTGGTTTAGGAGTATTTGTAGAAGTTGGCGTAGGTGATGGTGTAGCCGTTGGAGAAGGAGTCGGGGTAGAAGTTGGTTTAGGCGCTGGCTTCGGTGTGTATTGGCCAGAAGCTGCATTTGATTTCAATTCGCCAACACCGAGAGCGACAACTGAAACCGTGTATCCAATTGCTAAATCCGCCGGAATAACAATGTTTGTGTCGCTGGTTGTAAATACTTGTACTGGCTTTCCTTCAGCAACTAGCGCAATTCGATATTGCGCAGAACCTGCCGCGCCTTGCCATGTGACTTTCAGATTTGATCCTGAATCCGTAACCTGCACATTTGAAGGATCACGTGGTGCGATACCAAATGAGAGTGACTTAGAAGAGCCGCTATTTACCGCAGCATCTGGGGTTGCAGTTGCTGAGTAGGCAAAGCCTGGCTCAAGATTTGAAACAACAACTTGGCCAACACCTGCGGCAACATTTAACTTCTTCTTAGTTCCATCGGAAGCGGTAATTTCAATAATTGCAGGAACATCAATTGCTTTCCAAGAAAGTGTCGCCACGGTGCCGTTTAGAGCATGAGCAAAGTTTTCAATCGCATATACAACAACTGGTTTTGTAATTGTGATTGCCAGAGTTACTGAAGTCTTAACACCATTCGCATCAGTTGCGGTAACTGTAAAGGTATATGTGCCACTACCAGTAGGAGTTCCGCTAATTTTTCCGGTTGCAGGATCAATGGCTAGACCTGCTGGAAGTACACCATCGGAAATTGCAAATGTAATTGGAGTTTTTCCGCCTGAAATATTCAGTGGTAATGAATATGCCGTACCGGTTGTGCCGTTTAAGCCAGAAGTAGGTGCAGTAATTGAAGCGGCGGCAACAATTGGGCCACTTGCAGGTGAGATATCAGTGATGGTTCCGGCGCTATTGGTGGCAGTTGTTTTCAAGCGAACATAACCGCCAACATCCGATACACGTGCCAAATAGCTGGCGGTAGTTGCACCACTGATTTCCACGCAAGTGCTCTCATCGGTTGGAGATGTGCAGAGCAGCCATTGATAACTAATCACTGGGGTTGGAGTTCCAGAAAACGCGTTATTTGCGCTCAAAACTGACCCTGCCATTGCTATTCCAGTTGGTGCAGCCGATGCATCTTTGGCTGGTGCCACTGTTGTCGGTGCTGGCGCTGGTGCAGGAGCCGGAGCTGGTGCAGTCCATTGAGAAAACGGATCTGGTGTTGGTGTAGGTGCTGGGGTCGGCGCAGGAGCCGGTGCGACGTAAGCAGCTGCGATTGAGATTGCCAAAGTTAATGATGTGGTAATTCCATTGGCGCCTGTTACCTCAATTGTAATTGTTGAAGTTCCAGCTGTAGTTGGTGTTCCGCTAACTTCTCCAGTTGTTGGGTCAAAAACTAAACCTGCTGGCAATGTGCCGCTTGTCAATGCAAATGACTTTGGTGAGGTACCACCTGTTGAAACTGGAACCATTGAATATGCAGAGTCGGCAGTTCCATTTATTCCAGTATTCGGTGCTGCAATTGTTAACGCCGCTGTAGCAAGATCAGTAGTTGGTGAGATCTCTGTGATTGATCCACCAGTGTTTGTCGCGGTTCCTTTTACTGCTATGTACTTACCGATTTGTGTAGAGGTTATTGTAAAAGTTGTACTTGTAGCACCGGCAATATCAACACAAGTTGAAGAATCGCTTGCCGAAGTGCACGCTACCCATTGATAGGTTACCGAAGGAGTAGGTGCACCTGTAAAGAAAAGATCTCGGGTTAACACTTTGCCTACTTCAACATCACCAGTCGGTGCATTTGAAGTTACGACAGTTGGCGAGAT
>JACCDP010910740.1_pt1 | contig 11575 bp, 10 predicted proteins | sample 7445841 | NCBI WGS metagenome assembly JACCDP01 (sample SAMN15323441, study PRJNA562643) | freshwater metagenome | isolation source: river surface water | place: USA:Blue River Watershed | collected 2017-08-17
ACCTGTTTCCATATTGGTTATGATAATATCAGCAGAAAACTTACTCCAACGTTCAAGATGCTTTTGTTTTCTAACTTTTTTTAGTTCTGGATCTTGCCACGCTTCTTTTAAGGTTTGTTTATGTTTGGTTAGCCTCTCTTCACTAAAAGGTTTGCATCGTCCATCAGTGGTTGGATCTGCTTTATTTTTATTTCGTTTACCTCCACGATTGTCTTTTGCTTGTTTCACCAAATTATAACAGTTTTTTTGATTATCATACCATTGGTCTATATAGAATTGCTCTTTTACAAGTCTTTCTTCTTTACTGCCTTCCACAACTTCTACAACCTCAAAAATAAATGCATCTGCGCCACATTTATTATAGTCATTTTGCAGGAATTTATTTCCATGTTTGTTAGTTTCTAACAGATTAGAATGAGCTAAATATCTTCTCTTAAAAGATGTGCAACTACCATAGTAAATTCTGCCATTTACTATATTTTTAATACGATATATACCATTCTTATTTGATTGATTTTTATACTCTGTTTTCATAATACCATCCCTAGAAAAGCTTAAGGCTAGAACCATTTCTGATCCTAGCCTTAAGTATTATTTGAGGTTACTTACTTTGTAATCATAACCTCTATGTCTAGAGAGGTTACAAAGCCGTCATATAATATTTAGGTCGAGAACTGTGATCACGCCATAGAAGTCTGCGCGAACCATTTTCATACCGACTCTGGTCATGAGCCCTCTACGTGGTGTAAATTGCTCGGTGTCGTACACTGTTGGTGTAAGGATGAGTGGAATGTATGGAGCGAAAACGAAGCCTGATTCTAGGAAGCCTGAACCTTTTAGACCGACCAATACTTTGTTACGTGGGAAGTATGGGTCACGGTAGACTGTGAAACGGTTAGCGATTGAGCCAACTGATTCTGCGCCTACTGCCATTTGGTCTGAAACTTGGCCATTGCCGTCTACTTTGTAGTTGGCTTTGTAACCTTGTGTGGCTTCTAGGAGGGTGCTTACGTCTGGGCCACAAACGATGAAGTTACCTGATCCACGGAGGGTTTTGCGGTGAATTTCATTGGCTACGTCGATGATGGTTTCAACTAGTGTTTCGTACCATTCACGAACGGTGCCTGTGAATTGTGGGCCTGGGGCAAGTGTTGTTGAACGTAGAGCTTCGGCACCAGTTTGTTTGTTAACAAATTTGCCTGGGGCGCGGGACCAGTAGTAACGAGCGGCTGTGGCTTCAAGAACGAGTTGGTTAAGGATTTCGCGGTCGATTTCGAGTGTAACCATTTCGCTGATGATGTTTGTTAGCTCGGCTTCAACGTCCATGGAGTAGAAGGCTGAAAGGTCTTGGGCCATTTCTGGTGACCAGCGAGCGCGGAGCTTGCGTGATTGAGCAGTTACGGCTGTAGATTCAATTTTGATTTCTACTTCTGGAATTGCTGGGCTTGGTGGTGTGGCGAAGTCTGATTCAAAGCTTGGGATGGTGAGGGCTGAACCATCTGTGTTGACAGCTAGAACGTCGGCAATTGCTGCTGACATGCTGACTGGACCTGCTGGAACTGCACCAGTGTTGCTGACGGCTAGTACGAATAGTACGTGTGAGCCAGCAAGGTTATCTGGTGTAAAGGTTGATGTTAGGTAGTTCCAGTTGCCGCGTTGATTTAGCTTGCGGAGGTTTTTGACGTTTAGACCACCTTGGAAGCTATCGCCCCAGTTGGTGCCACCGTTTGTGGTGGTGTAGCCAAAGATTGCAAGTTGATCAACTGCTCTTAGATCTGCACCTGGGATTTTGGTGAGAATTTCTGATGCTGAGCAGAAAGCAAAGCAGTAGTCGAGTGTGTTTGTTGCAACTGCTGTTTCGACTGTGCTATCGTAATCGGCCCAACGTGCGTTTAGACCTACGAATTCAGCGGCTGAAGCAACGGTGTCACCTGATGTCCATGTGGTACCAGCAGCACCGAAGGCACCGATATCTGGTACAACTACGGCTGTTGAAGATTTGTGAACCTTGCTGTAGCCTGTACCAACGTTATCGTACATACCACCAGCAGCAGAAGCGCCAAAGCGAACGTCTGCACCTGATGGGTTACCGAATACTGATTGGCCTTTTTTGTAGGTAGCGGCTGTGGCTGAGTCTGATAGAGCTAGGCCAGCGTTACCACCATTGTTTGAACCATATGAGTAGTCCATGTAGAAAATGAGTCCGCTTGGGAGGCTCATTGGTTGGACTGAAACTAGTTCGTTGCTGATTAGACCAGCAAATAGTCTGCGAACGATTGGGAATGCAATGCTAATAAAGCCAGCGACTTGGCCGCTTGAAGCAAGACCACCACCGCCTAGTGAAAGCGCATTGGCTTCCATTAGTACTTGTGGGTTTCTAAGCATTTCGCCAGCTTGGTTTTCAAGTAGGCGAGCCATTTTTTGCTTGGCTTGTGATCCTAGACCTTCAAGCAAGCCGTATCTTGACCATTTATCAACTAGTCTGTTGTCTGTTCCACGGTTTGGATTCATTTCCAAACCTTCTGATAATTGTGCTAATGTAAAAGACATATTTTTCTCCGAGTTATCCTATTTTATATTTATTACTTAATTAACGAGAATTCTTGTTTCCTGCCACTAATTGTTTAAATCTGTCGGCTGAACCGATAACAATTTTGTTTGCAGCGTTTACTGGTTGGCTAACATGATGAGATACTGACTCATTAAGTGAACCAGCTTTTTTCCCTGTTACGTTAACTGTTGTAGCTTCTACAAGTTGTTTTTTGATTCTGCCGTAAATTCTTGCGGCGTCTTTAACATTCTCTGCTCTATCAAGATACTCAACAACTAATTGTTTTTGTTTTCTAGATAAATCGTATTCAGCAAAGATTTTGTTAGCTAAGATTGAACGAGCAAGCAAGTGCTCGTTTGATGAAAGATTTTCTTTAAGCGCAGCAACTTCTTTCTTGAGTGCTGTTTCTTGAACTGGTGGAGCTGGTGCTTTAGCTGGTGGAGCTGGTGCTTTAGCTGGTGGAGCTGGTGCTTTAGCTGGGGCTGCTGGGGCTGCTGGGGCATCTTCGTCCATGGAAACTTCATAAACTTCGTCCATGCCTTCATCAGTCTCATACATGCCTTCATGCATCTCTTCGTCAGCTTCATGCATGCCTTCATGCATATCTTCATCAGCTTCATTCATATCTTCTGCAAGACGAATTACCAATTCCTTGGTTTTGCCACCATGCATAACGTCATCACCGTCGTAATCCATGCCGCATTCGTCCATTTCTTCTAAACCTTCTTCAAATGCAGATGTGCCCATTGCGTTATCTTCATACATTTTTTCTTCTAGTTCATGAATAGCTTCCATTTCAGAAAGTTCTTCTTCCATTTCAGCAATTTCTTTTAGAAGGTCTTCATTTTCTTCTGCTTCATGTTTAAACATTGCAGTTTTGCCGCGACCTGGATCTACAGCAGATGGTCTAGCTGAAACTCCCGCTTTTCCAGCTTTAGAAACACCCACACCTCTTGCATATTTTGCTGGGTGTGTTGCATCTTTTCCATAGCCTGATTCAATTGTTTCAAGCAATGAATTGATAAGTGATTTTGTATTTGCGTTTACTTTCATATTTTTTCCTTCAAATATTTTTTGATTTCCCGAATAACTATTAGTTGTTTTGTTGGAATTCTTTGATAGCTCAAACAAATTCTCCATTTTGTTTGTTAAAACTTCAAAAAATGATTCTCTTAGAAGATTTGAACTTTTTAACATTTCTAGTTTTGAATAACCTTCAACCAGTTTATAGGTATAGTCTGTTCTTTCTTTTAGGTTGAAAGTGTTTCTTGCCGCCATTTTTTTATATTCGGCTTCAAGGTTTGAAACAATGTTTTTTGCCTCAGCTAATGCTTGTGTTGGTGTTGGTGCTTCAGCAGGAGCAGCTTCAACATTTGCTTCTTCTTCCACTGGAGTTTCCGTTCCCGTTTGCATTGGTGTAGCAAATAAATCTGCGAATGTGACTGTTACCATACCAGATTCATCTGGTAATGGCATATTCATTTGACCACCAACTGGTTTTATTGGCGCATCAGCAGAAGCCTCAGCAGGAGCAGCCTCCATTTCTGGTGGTGTTTCTGCTGGTGCCGCTTCCATTTCTGGTGATGTTTCTGCTGGTGCCGCTTCTTCAGCGGGAGTTTCTGGAGCCTCTGTAGCTTCTCCTTCTTCTGCTTCCATTAAAAAGGAATCAATTTCAGAAATAAGAGCTTGTTCCATAAAAGGCTTCATTTTTTCAATCAAGTCTTTTTCAACTTCTTCACGTAGCAATGATTTTAATTTCTTAGAGTCCGCAATAGCTTCTTCATAAAGTTTTGAAGTCATGTCTAATATCCCTTTAAATATTTTATTCAGTTTTTAATTACAAAAGAAAAAATAAGAAACCGATAAAAAAACCCTAGACAAATTAATGTCTAGGGTTTAGATAGTCAGTATAATTTTTTATTTATTATTCGCCACGATTAATAAATGTATTTCCTGAGCCATTACCTAAACCAAGTGTTTCGCCTGGTTCTGGTGAAATATATTTTGTGGTATGTGGAGAAACCAAGCCATTTCCAAGGAATGCACCACGGCTTCTGGATTTAACGCGAATAGTAGCTTCTCTGCCAGCGGCTGGTATTGTTCTTGGATCAAATGGAACTTCTGGATTGGCAATGTTTGGAGCGAATGGTGTTGCTGGTTTACCTTCCCCGCCAACTTGAACTTCATCAAAATTTGGCGTACCAGAATATTTTCTATCAACCAAACCAAACGCATAACCACCATCATTAATAAAATCACCCTCTAACTCTGCTGGTTGATAAAACGACAATTTTACCCTTTGATCGGAAAGGGAACCATCATAAATTGGTGAAGCGGCAAAAACAATAGTTGATGCTTGAGTATCAGACGAACCAAGACCATAATTTGTAGCTGGAACTTCTGTTAGATAACCTGGTCTAATTCTTGGCATTTATTTTACCTTCTTTTCTAATGTTTAACTATGCAGTTTATTGAAATTACTCTAATCTATTTTTTAAAGGATGTTTAAAAGCCATGCGAGCCATTGGATGCATGTTGTTGGTTTGTTGTAATTGTGTTGATGCTGGTGGTTGGTATCCAACAAATCCTGTTTGATCTTGTTCTCCAATGTAACCTATTGCTGGTGCTGAAGGTTGTTGTGTTTGCATTTGCATTGGGTTATATCCAACAGGCATTTGTGGCTGAACAGCCATTGGAGCTTGTGGGTAATTCATACCACCACCGTACATTCCACTTTGCCCAGCAATATTTTCACCATATTGTTGCGCTGGTACTGTATTCGCTAGAGTATCTGTAAATATACCTTCAAGTATTTGTTGTTGCATTGGATTTTTTGCGGCAGCAGCAGCAAAGGCAGAAATTCTTGGGTCAACAGGTTGTTGACGAATAACTTGCTGATTTGGAATGGTAACAGGAATTCCGTTTGTAGAAACAGCTTCGGTTAAAAGCTTAGTTAACTCACCTGTTTGAACCATTTCTTTAACAACTTCTCTAAGCAAACCTTTTAATTCATTTTTACCAATTGATACTGTTTTTGGTTTTTTATCAATCATTTTCTACCTGCCAATTTTTTAGCTAAATTGATTAGATCATTATATGAAGACGCTTCTGTTGCTACGTTTGATTTTTTATTTTCATTCATACTACCCATCATCATTCTTGGACGAGATGGGTTTTTAAGATTGATAGCTGTTTCACTTTCACTGTAGTCTTGACCATTATCCAACTCCATAAATGCTTTTGGAGTTGATGGTTCCGTAACAATGTCCCAGCAAATAATTTGCAAGTCATCTTGCACTACATCTGCTACAATACCTTCTGGCAAGGTTTGTCTTTGTACACTACCCATTGCCCTAGAAGAAATACCAACTTTCCCACCAGTTTCTAAAGCTCCACGTAGAATTTTATCTGCATCTGTTCCTGGGAGGATTACAATTTCTCCGCAGACCACATCTTCTTCTAGCCAAATTTTTCTAAAGCGAAAAGCTGTATCTCGCCATTCAACAATTTCACTATCTTTATGGTCTAAACCACCATAAGCAGTTCCAGTGTTGACTTTGGTTTTTATATAATGTTCTAGTTTTGGAACCAGTACATTTCTTGGATATACTCTGCCGTTTTGATTTAAGGTATTGCAACGTTGAATAACGCCACGAAGAACTAAGTGTTTTCCCTCAACAGAATGAGAGCTCATACCCTCAACAAGAGAGTTTTTTGGGAGTTCTAAATTAAAACTTTCTTTTAACAAGACTCTTTTTTCTGTAGATTGTTGTTTGGGCGTAGATTCAGATTTAACTGATTTTGTTTTGGTTTTCTTGGTAATTGTCATTTATATTTCTCCGTTATTTGCTCTGATAATATCAAGAACACCAATAAAGAAACTACATTGGGTATCTTCTGGTGATATCGCAACGTAATTCATTTCCTCATATAATTCTTTAAAATTTGCTTTGTCTTTTATTTCATTTACAATATATTCTTTAGCTTCTTTTAGATGCGACACTAATTTTTCATCATTCCCTAAAATGAACTCACGAAGAATATTTTTTTGTCTTTCATTTAATAACTTGCCGTATTTTTCTTCAAATTTTTTATGCATTAGGGAAACAACAAGCTTATCGTTTGTTTTGCTAATATCAATTTCTGGATTTGATACAGCTTGTTGTTTTGGTGTTGTTAAGTAAACAAGTAGTTTGTCTTCAAGAGTATGAACAAATGAGTTGTTTTCTTTGATGTATTCTGGATTTGTCCAAGAATTTAAAACTGTTTGAATTGTTGCAAACGATTTATAGTCTGGTACAAATTGATTGAAAAATTCACCATTTGAATTAAAAGATTTATTAATCTCATGTATTAGTGCAGTTTTTTCCACATCTAATTTTTTATGGTTTAGTTTGGTTTCAGTTTTAACTGAATCCATGAATCTTAAAGCTGTTTCTTTACAAGAAAAATTACTATTTTGTAGCTTTTTAAAAGCTTTTAGTTCCAAGAGCAATTCACTGCTTTTAGAGAAATATGTTTTTAATATTTCCTTGCCAACATTTACTTTTGCTTTGTTGCTTGCAAGTGTTGCCCTAGTTATTTCTCTTATAATAAATTCGTAGACTAGACCAACATTTCTTTTTTTGTTGTGTGGTACTTTACTGTCTAATAACATTTTTTTCCTTCACTACCGCTTAACTATTGTTTTTTTCAACTGTTTCTAATATTCCGTTAAATATGTCTTTGTTTTCTTCACTATCATCAAGTTTTACTTCCAACTGTATTTCATCTGCCTCTTTTTTTGCAAGAGATTCATTCATGAATTTTTTATATGTTTTCAAACTACTAACAGTTTCTTTGTAAATTCCTCTTAAGGGAAGACTTTCCGTTGAAGCATGTTTAAAACTTTCTCTTAATAAACCACCATAATATTTATCAAAATCCATTGGCGTTGTCATTTGCGATGGTTTTTGAATTTGATAGTCTGCCATATGCATACCAAAATATGGATTTATTATTTGTCTATCAAAATTTGAAGTTTTAACCATTGGGGGAGTAAGTTTGGATGGAATTCTGAAATCAACTTGAATTGGACCAACCCGTTTTCTGGTTGTGAATGGATCATTATCTAAGTTGACTTTTATTATTTCTGATTCATAACCAGATTTATCAATTGCTGGCACATTAGCTTTTGTTACAGCATAGTTTGTGGATGCTGGAATTTGTTGTTGTGTAGTGGTAGATGGATTTGCACTAACTCCTGGTACATCATAATTTGATTTATCAAATTGATCTTGCTGATTTGGTTCAGTAAATTTAACTGGTTGTAATGCTTCAATTGTTTTATTTCTAATTGTATCTTGTTCTTTGCCAAGTCTAATCCTGATGATTGTAGAATCATCAAACCCAAAGATTTCTTTTTGAACGAACTCTTCATCTAGGTGTGGTAATTCTCTTGCTTTTGCAGCAATATCAATTTTCTTATCAAGTAATTCTAGTTTTTGGATTGCCGCCGCTGTACTGGGGTTTGTTAGTTTTAATCTAAAGTTAATTAGATCTTCTCCATCAAACCCTTGAGCATACAAGTGCAATACAGCCATTCTTGTTAATTCAGAAATAATGATTCTTTGAATAATCGATACAGTTCTTGAGAACCTGATATCTTGTGCTGAAAGGTTGTTTTTACCAACTGACTCATCGTATCCAAGGAATGCTCTTGGCATTTTTAAAGCGGCAGTTAATTGTTTGTGGACGAAACCTACGTCTTCAATTGCAGTAGCATTTGTAGCACCATCAAGAGTTTCAATTTTTGTTTGTGAATCTCTACGTGTTGGGATAATATAATCTTCAAGCATTGAAGATGGGTTCCAACGGTAATCTTGTTTACCGTCCATATTAGCCATTAAAGATTTTCCTTTAAATGACTCTTCAACTTTTGCCATAAACCCATCAACATCATTTGGGTTAATACCAGTTGTATCAATATAGAACACTCTTCTTGATGGAGATCTAACGATACGATAAGTTAACATCGCATCAATCAACATCATAAGCACTCTATATGGTCTTCTTGCTCCCTCTAACCAACTGGTTCCATGAGGACGAAAGGCGTCGTTTGAAAGGTATCTAAAATCTGCCACTTGCCAGTTTTGTAGGTAAGATGAATTTTGTGTGCTTGGATTATGAATATTAGGAGATGTTAATTTATATCTTACTGCATAAGGATCATTTGGATCAAATTTTTCTTGCCGCTCACAATCTGGGGCAGGTATTTGTTCGACATTGATAATTCCTTCACGTTCACGGATATCCAAAAACAAAAAGAAATCACCAAACTTCAACATACTACGCACCCAGTATCTTAAATCTGAATTTATGCGGCATACATCATAAAACATTTCTTCAAGACTTTTCTTGATTTCTATGTTTTCAGTTTCAATATGCAACATTTGCTCGTTTTGGTCTACGGCACAAACTTCATCTGCTAATGTATCTAATGCAGTAGCACATTCTGGGGATTGTGCGTCCATTTCAATATATTCACGATAGCGATAAATCCTATCGTAGACGCCAAAATAACCCATGCCAATAAATCCAGAATAGCTGTGACGATATGAGTTATATGAGGGATAACCAATATTACCCTTCAGTGCCAACTCTTTTGGAGACATTAATCCTGTATAATCATAACCTTTAAGTCTTCTACGTATATTAATACCAGAACGGAATAGGTTAGTTAGTCGTTGATAAAACTCAAGAGTTTTATTTAGTTGTCCATTATTATTTTCGTCAGCCATGATTTATTTAAAACTTTCAATAATCTAATTCTTAGATAGGCAGAAAAGATATGCTTGATAATTGTACTAGCTTAATAAAATTTGATAATCAATTAAAAGATGACGAAATTGCCTCGGAAATTAAAAAGGCTATACAAATAGTAAATTACTACACAGAAGAAAAAAATCAAAACTGGCTTTGGTTTAGATGGAAAGTTTGGGAAGAAATTTGTCGTCAAATGCCAGTAAAAACAAAACAACCATTTTGGCCATTTGGAAAATTGGTTTATTACGATAAACGTTTTGTATTTGGAATATTAGATATTTGGACAGCGCATTATTGGAATGTTCTCAATGAAGGCATACTCTATTTGGAAAATTCATATCTTGAACCTTTTGAATATAAAAAACGAGGCAACAAAAACAAGACAAAAAATAAAGAATTTATTGAATCAACCGAACAAAAAAAAGATTTTAATCAAAAAGAACATTTAGAAACACTAAAAATATTAGCAGAAAACTACAAAGCACAAACTTTTATTCATTCTAAAGAATTTACTGAAGTAAAACGAAACTATCTATTAGATGAAGAAAGTAAATTCAATGTTAAAAGAGAAGTCAAAAATAATCAAAAAAAATACAATATCAAAAATATCCTTGAGTAATATTATTTTTGAGCAAGACGGAGATGGAGATGGGGGTGGGGATTCTGGTGCTTATGGAAGCTCAATATCTTCATCAGATTATGGAGGTTATTATGATACGTATGGCTATGGTGGTGGAGGGGGAGGTGGAATTACTCCACAACATTGGTACAACACATTTATTGCCCCAGTAAAAAATGTTTTAGATATTCTTGGTTATGCAACAGAAAAATCTGCATTAGCTGGTTATTTTTTCGGTAAAAAAATTCTTTTGAATATTCCAAGATTATTTAGTCCGATAAAACCGTTAATATTCAACGAAATTGCTGATGAAGAAAAAGCAGCTTATTTAAGACTTGATAAAAGATATGCTAGCGCATTAGATGAATTAAATAAAAATTTTAACAATCGAGACTTAAAAGCAGTTGCTTTTCTCTACTCTCCATGGACATTTTTAACTCGACAATTTATAACAAAAACACCAGTGTTAGCGTATAGAACATTGAATGTGCTTTCTGGAAATAAATTGTCTGATTTTGTTTCAACAGTTAGAAATGAATATAACGCACTTCCAAGTCAACAAAGAAGAAGGGCAAGAGTAGCGCAGTTGGTAAAATATCATGAAAAAGAAGATAGGGAAGCTGCTGAAAGAATAAGTGGCAGTTCATCTGGTTCTAGACGTAGAAGAGATTATGATGATGCAATAAATGAATCGATAAATATTTCTGAAAAAGTTCCAAATGAAATTTCAGAAGAAGCTGAAAATGAAGTATTTTTTTTAGCAATGCCTGAACTATTTTTAAATTCAATTGATAATATCATTGTTCCATATATGGAGCCAGCATTAAGGAAAATGCATGAAACAGGTAAAGAAGCATTAGAAAATATTACCAAAAACACAGAAAAAAAACTTGATAAAATGGAAAGAATTTTAAATTCTGAAACACTTGAAAATTATATAAGAGCCGCAGGAATAAACAAAAGTCGAATTGATACTTTTGTTGATAAAACTATTGATGAAATGTTTAAAAAACTTAAAGATGATAAAGATGATAAAGAGATAACCAAAAGTGAAAAAGCTATGCTTAAAGATCAAGTTGAAGATCAAATTTTTTCTACAATCAAAGCACAATTAAAAATTAAATATAGATCTCAATTGTTGTCCTTAAAAAACCAATTTGATATTGATTTTCCATCATCAGCTTTTTCTTTAGAAATTGAAAGAATACTGCAAAGGATAGACAATCTTTTAAACAAAACTTAAATATAAGTCCATACACGGATTTATATTATGAAAAAAGACGAAGGCTCTGGGGTAGATACACAGCCCACCTCACTAACCGATCTAGAACCACTTGTAAAAGAGTTCATGGAAAAGCTAAAGCGTATTGATTCTGAAATTGAACTATTAACTCTTGATAGAAAAGAACTTTTTGAAGAATACAAAGAAAAAATTGATATGAAAACCTTAAGGCAAGCAATCAGGGTTGCCGCTATTAGGGAAAAAGTTGAACGCAAAGAAACTTTTGATACATTTGTTCATCTTCTTGAAGGGGTTGAAGTATAATGAGAAAGTTTGATATTAAGGCCAAAAGAAATACCATACCAGAATTGGCATATCA
>JACCDP010885058.1_pt1 | contig 11574 bp, 10 predicted proteins | sample 7445841 | NCBI WGS metagenome assembly JACCDP01 (sample SAMN15323441, study PRJNA562643) | freshwater metagenome | isolation source: river surface water | place: USA:Blue River Watershed | collected 2017-08-17
AAACCAGACAGCAAAACCAAAATCATCATAAGCTTTGCCATATATAGCTTGCTTGTTTTTTTTAGTCTCATAACTGATTTTTTAATATTAATAAATGGTTAATCCCTTGTGTTTAAATGGCAACAGTGTTGGATGGTTGGGGTCCAGCTCTGTAATTAAAATATCAATCTCGTCGAGGTTGGCTACTTTAATTTTTTGCTGAGAATTTAATTTCTCAGAAATGCCGATGCAAATTGTTTTTTTGGAAGCTTTAATCATTGCCTTTTTAATTTGAACTACTTCCCAGTCGTTTTCACTGAGTCCAAATTGAGTGTCTAAAGAATTGATACCTAGAATACATAAGTCTGCTTGTATGGATTCGATGGTTTGCACTGCGCTAGCACCTGTTGTTAACATGGAGTCTTTTGAAACTTTGTCACCAATCATGACTACTTCGATACTAGGGTGGTGGGCAAATTCAATGGCAGCATTAAGGCTACAAGTAAAAAATGTGGCATTTAAGTTACTGTCTAAAGATTTTGCAAATTCTAGAATGGAAGTACCTCCAGAAGTTAAAATATACATACCGCTCTGAACTAATGCAGCTGTTTTTTGTGCGATGATGTGTTTGTCTTCTAAATTATACACCATCTTTCTATCAAAAGCCGTGTGAAATGATTTGCTCAATGCGCCGCCATGCACTTTGATCAATTTATCTTCTAGCGCAAGTTCTTGAAGGTCTCTTCTGATGGTATCATCAGACACGCCCATTTTATTGCTTAAATCCGCACATAAAATTTTATTATGCAAGTTTAATTGGTGTAAAATGAATTCTTGGCGCTCTTTCTTAAGCATTCTGCGGTAATTAGACTTTTAAAGTAGGCAAAAAACCGCAAATACGAACGAATGTTAATAAAATTGGACTAAATGTGGAATTTTAGGCTTTGCTCAAGGTATTTAAAGCATCCACAAATACGTCCAATTCTTTGGTGGTGGTATACAGATTAGGCGTAATCCTACATCCATGTACATTGGCATAATCAATGGCCACAGTAAAAATTTTGTGTTCCTTCATCAATCGCTCTGCTAAAATTGCTGGTTTCATATTTTTGATACCCACATTGCTAATGGCACAAGAACGATCTGGAGTGGTCGGGGTATTCAATATAATATTTAGATTGTCCTTCACTTTGCTGGTCCAGTATTGTTGTAGGTACCTTAACCTAGCTTCTTTTTTTGCAGGACCAATCATTTGATAATAGGCAATTGAATCTGGAATCGTTAAATCTGTATGCACAGGATGCGTTCCAGTATGGTTGATGCGTTTAATTTTATTTGGATCTTTTTCATTGTCTCCAAAAAGTGGCCAGATGTTTTTGATATGTTCTTTTTTTACAAAAAGAATGCCTGCTCCAAGGGGTACACTTAGCCATTTATGTAAAGATGCTGCATAATAGTCACAACCTAAATCAGCAATACTATATTGGATGTGAGCAAAAGCATGCGCGCCATCTACCATCACTTGCACCCCATACTGGTGGGCCATTTCACTAATTTTTTTAATCGGTAATATTTGACCAGTAATATTAATCATATGACTCACTAATATCACTTTAGTCTTTGGTGTGATCGCATTTTTATAAAGTGCAACAATCTCCGCATCGTCTTTTGGATGATTAGGAACGGAAATCATTTTATTCACTACGCCATGTCTTTCACTTACTAATTTAAACATATCTAACATGGCCCCATAATCTTGCTCGGCCATGATGGCTTCGTCACCAGCTTGCCAGTGAATACCACCAATAATGGTATCCAATGATTCTGTGGTATTACGTGTAATGATTAATTCTTCTGGGGTGCATCCAGCAATCTGCGCCAATGCTATTACTGATTTTTGTTTGTTCTCCCATTGCACCGTGCGCATATAATACGAACCTTGATAATTAATTTCTTTGATATGCTCGATATACTTATTCAATATGGGTTGAGGCAAAAAATTATAATAGCCATTTTCTAAATTAATATAGTCTGGCTTGAGGATGTATTGTTGACGTATCTGCTCCCAAAATGCATTGTCCTCTGCAAGTGCGGAAGGTGATTTTTCCGAATGGCTTTCAAAAGCTTTTGCCATCCCACTAAATCCTATTGGCATTGCAATGCTTGTTAAAACAAGGTCTTTGATAAATTGTCTTTTTTCCATAAGGCTTAAATTATGGTATTAAATTCCGACAAATTTTGTTGCTTTCAAAATAAAAAACCAATTGGTGTACAAAAATTGGATAAATGGTGCATTATAATGGACGCTTTTACCTAATTTGATCATTCAAAATCATCAAAAGACCTACTATGAAAAATTTAGTAATCAAAGGATTTATCCTTGCAGCAATTTTACCAATTTCTGCTATGGCGCAACTAGATCCTGCAACGATTCAGAAAATCAGAACCGAAGGATTGGAAAAATCTCAGGTAATGGATATCGCATTTAATTTAACAGATAAAAGTGGGAATAGGTTGGCCAATTCTGAAGGCTATACTAGAGCAGCTAATTATGCGAAAGAGGTGTTGATTAAAAATGGTGCAGTGAATGCAGTAATTGAACCATGGGGTGAATTTGGGAAAGGATGGGATTTAGAGAAAATGTATTTTGCGATGACCGCACCATATTATAAACCATTATTGGCTTGGCCTAAAACTTGGACTGCAGGTACCAATGGATTAAAAAATGCGACGATTATTGTTGTGGATGCAAAAGACTCTGTTACATTACTAAATTATAAAGGACAATTAAAAGGTAAGATCATAATTTTGGATCAAGAAAATAAGTATAAGCAAAGTTTTAAAGCAGACGCTGAAAGATATACGGACGAAGCATTGGCCGCAATGGAAGCAGCAGCTGCACCAGCAATTTCTAGAACACCTGATACAGCGCAACAAAGACGTATGCGCGAGATGCAAGCACAAAGATCAGGTCCACAAAGAGTCATGAATTTATTAAAGGCAATGGCAATTGAGGAAGGTGCAGTTGCACTGTTAACCACTGCTACAAGAAATCATGATGGCACTATTTTCGCTCAAGGGGGAGGTTCATATAAAGGAACAGATCCAGCAAATTTTTTAGACCTTGCAATGTCAGTAGAAGACTATAATACTTTTTTAAGATTGGCTAAATCGGGCACCACTGTTAAAGCGGACCTTGAAGTAAAAACTAAATTTCATACCAAGGATTTACAAGGATACAATGTGCTTGCAGAAATTCCAGGTACAGATCCATTGTTGAAAGACGAAGTGGTGATGATTGGTGCGCATTTGGATTCGTGGCAGTCTGGAACAGGTGCTACGGATAATGCTTCTGGTTCGGCAGTGATGATTGAGGCAATGCGTATAATCAAAGCAGCAGGTATCAGTCCTAAAAGAACCATTCGCATAGGATTGTGGAGTGCAGAGGAAGAAGGCTTATTAGGCTCAAGAGGTTATGTGAAAAAAACATTTATGGATGCAAATAACCAACCAAATGCAGCGCATGCAAAATTCTCTACCTATTTTAATATCGACAATGGTACTGGAAAAATTCGTGGAATCTATGCACAAGGTAATACAGCCGCAGCAGCCATTTTCAAGACTTGGTTTGCGCCATTCAATGATTTAGGAGCAAAGACAGTGACCTTAAGTAATACAGGAAGTACAGACCATATTGCATTTGATGGAGTAGGTTTACCGGGCTTTCAGTTTATCCAAGATCCTATTGAATACAGTACTAGAACACACCATAGCAATATGGATGTGTATGATCATTTAATGCAGGATGACTTAAAACAAATTGCTACAATTGTTGCTACCTTTGCTTTAAATGCAGCACAGCAAACAAGCTTGATGCCTAGGAAATAACATTTTGATTGAATGAAACAGTTTTTTATTTTAATTGTATCCTTTTTTTGGATTGGATCTCTAACGCATCTTGCTGCTCAAAAACTTGAGATTGATTTAAGAACAGATACAACTAATAAAAAGTATGTTGTTGGTTTAGCTATAAGGAATGACACCTATACAGGGCATGCTTTTGTGATATTGTATCAACAAGAAAATAAAACTGCTGTTAAACAAGATTTTAAAGTCTACGGCTACTATCCAAAAACAATTGGAACTGTGCCAATTCCATTAGGAGTAGTAAAAAATGATTCTAACTGTTTAAAACATATCCCACCAAATGGGGATATGTATTTTATTGTAGATGAAGCAGCTTATTTTGAAGCCAAAAGTGTTCTTGAAAGATGGACAAAAAATCCACCTGCTTTTACCTTAATATTGAATTGCATTGATATGTTGGATGAAGTTGCGATGTCAATAGGAGTGAACTTGCCATCCAGGTATAATACCATAAAATCTTTGGTGCCAGAACATTACATGAAGTATTTGTATAAAAAACTAAGTTCTCCAAAAGGTATCGTGTATAATAAAATATATCGATTAAGATTATTGCCAAGCTCAGATTCACAGCAACTGATTTCAAATAAGCCAACAAAAGTATTAGGTCAGTTTGTATCAGATACTACAAATCCAAAATGGATTTTGCAGACTTTAAAATAATACATTGATTATGTCCTTTCTTTTTGACCCAGAAAACCTATTGCCATATGATGGTATTGCCATTTACCATGGAGTAGTCTTTAATGAACAAGAAGCAAATGGAATTTGTAAGGATTTATTTGAAACCATTCCTTGGAAACAGGATGAAGTGGTGATGTTTGGCAAAAAAATCATCACCAAAAGAAAAGTGGCTTGGTATGCAGATGCTGGCATAACCTATACTTATGCTGGGGTAAAAAAATCAGGATTGGAGTGGACATCTGCCTTAATTGGAATTAAGCAAAAAGTGGAAGCAATTACTGGAGCAAAGTATAATGCATGTTTACTTAATTTATACCACAAGGGAGAAGAGGGGATGGGTTGGCATCAAGACAATGAAAAAGAAATGGTTGCAGGGTCGTCCATCGCTTCTTTGAGTTTTGGGGCTGTTCGTAAGTTTGCCTTTAAACACGCTACCACCAATGAACGTTTAGACATTGAACTTGCCCATGGCTCATTGTTAGATATGAAAGGGGAAATCCAAGCTCATTGGTACCATTCCTTGCCTAAGACAACCCGCATTAAACAAATGCGTATTAATTTGACTTTTAGGTTGATGCATGCTTAAATGGTGCTCTGTTAAGTATATTAGTTTGCATAATGTTCCAATAAGATAGGTGGGAACAAATTTTTATTGTAAAAAGTTGTAGTAACCTATTTTTTTCTTAATTTTTGTTTCAAATTAAAATTAAACAAATGAAAAAAACATTCTTGGTAGCATTACTTGCTACAGCTTTATTTGCTTGTTCAACACCAGCTGAAAAAACTGCCTCAACAGCAACAGATGCTACTGCATCAAGTTGCGTAAAAGAAGGTCCTGAAGTGGACTTAATGAAAAAAGCTATCACAGCTTACACAGCTGGCGACTGGGCTACTTTTTCAGCTTGCTTTAGTGATACAGCAAAATCATGGCATAATAATGATACTGTTGCGATGAAAATGTCTGACAGAATTGAAATGTTTAAAGCGCAAAGAGCAAGCTCAGGGGATGTTGTAGATGCAGGTACACCAAATTTAGAAGTAGTTACGGTGCCAACAACTGATGAACAATACAAAGGAATTAAATGGGGTCATGCTTGGGTTAGATTTAAAACTACATCAAAAACTGGTGAGGTAAATTCATCACTAACATTCGCTTCATTTGCTATAAGAGATGGTAAAATATTATATGAGCAAGTGATCTATGATGCTAAATAAAGATTTGTTTAGTATTTAAGTTTATAAAAAATACAAAAAAAGACCCTTAGCAATAAGGGTCTTTTTTTTGGTAAATTTTAAACATAATGCCACTAGACAATTATTTTTCCATCAATTGCAAATCATTTGTACATTTATTTAATTAAAACTTCAAAATTGATTAGGTGCGTTCGTGTAGGATAACTTAGTCACGTTAAAAATCTCTCTTTTTCTAAGTTTAATTTAAAATCTTTAAATAATATATATATCTTGGATGTAATAAAGATCTAATTTATTATAATGGAAATACAGCATCAATTAAAAGGAACAGGGGTCGCACTAGTAACACCATTTACAAAAGAGGGTATTGTAGATTTTACTGCTTTAGGGAAAGTAATAGATCATGTCATCAAGGGCGGTATCGACTATTTGGTTACACTGGGTACAACTGGTGAAACACCTACTTTAAGTAAAGAAGAAAAAATTGCAATCATAGAATTTACATTTAGTCATACTGCTGGTAGGGTTCCTGTAATTGTTGGTGTAGGCGGAAATAATACAGCAGAAGTCATTAGTGATTTGCAAAAGTTTCCTTTATCAGAAGCGCTCGCTGTATTAAGCGTGTCTCCTTTTTATAATAAACCTTCTCAAGAAGGCATTTACCAGCACTACAAAACAATTGCTGAGGCAAGTCCTAAGCCTGTAATTTTATACAATGTGCCTGGTAGAACAGGACGTAATATGTCAGCAGCTACTTCCATTCGTTTGGCAAAAGATTGTCCAAATGTGGTCGCTTTAAAAGAAGCAAGTGGAGATATGGCACAATGCATGGAAATTTTAAGAGATGCACCTTCCAATTTTGTTGTTATGAGTGGTGATGATTTATTAGCACTATCTCAAATTGCTTGTGGTATGCAAGGTGTAATTAGTGTTGCTGCAAACGCTTATCCATTAGAGTTTTCAAATATGGTTCGTGCATGTTTAGCTGGTGATTTTGTTAAAGCAAAAATTATTAACGATCCTTTAATCGAAGCGTATGATATGATGTTTGCTGAAAATAATCCCTCAGGTGTAAAAGCATTTATGCATCAAATGGGATTATTAGAAAACGAGGTTCGTCTGCCTTTAGTGCCTTTAAGTGAGCCAATTCATAGCCGCGTTAAAACCTACCTTTCTAAATCTTAAATTCCTAATACATCTTTCATTGAAAAAATGCCTCGGTGGGCTGCTGCAAATTCTGCAGCTAGTAAAGCACCTCCTGCAAATCCTCTTCTATTGTGTGCGGTATGTGTAATTTGTATATCATCAATAGCAGATGTATAAGTAGTGGTATGTATACCTGGTGCTGGATCAATTCTTTCGGACAGGATGACTAAATCCGACGCATTATTAGATACTTTATTTACCCATTTTGTTTTATTGGGTAATGCATCAATTATCTGCTCTGCAAGTGTTATAGCGGTTCCGCTAGGAGCATCTTTTTTTTGGGTATGGTGAATTTCATTCAAACTCACTTCGTAGCTTGGATGCTTACTCATCAGTGCTGCGAGTGTTTTGTTAATTTCAAAAAATAAGTTGACACCAATACTGAAATTACTTGCATAAATAAGGGTGCCATTTTTTGTTTCACAAAATGTTTTTACTTCATCATATTTTTCTAGCCAACCCGTAGAACCGCAAACTACGGGTATACCAAGGGAAATGCATTTCATCACATTGTCAAATGCACTATGAGGCCCGGTAAATTCGATAGCAACATCAATTCCAGTTACTTTTTCCGCACATAAATTGGAAGCATTATCGAGGTCAATTTTTAATCCAATGGTATGTCCATTAGCAACTGCTATTTCTTCTATGGCTTTACCCATTTTTCCGTATCCAACAAGTGCAATATTCATGCTTGTATAATTATGTTATTAATATCTGAATTAATTAGAGGCCTTACATGGGCAAATATAATGGTAGTTAAAGATGTCTTGCTTATGTTTGCAAAAAAAATAAGTATGTCTTTACAAAATTTAATACTTGAAGCCTGGTCAAATAGAGATTTATTAAAAGAAGCAACCTATAGTGATGCAGTAAGAGCTGTGATTGAAGATGTAGACAAAGGACGTTTGCGTGTTGCATCACAAGAAGGGGATCAGTGGGTGGTGAATGAGTGGATTAAACAAGCAATTCTGATGTATTTTGGCATTCAACAAATGCAAACATGGGAACTACCTCCATTCGAGTTTTACGATAAAATGTTACTAAAAAGTAACTATAAAGAACTAGGTGTTAGAGCAGTTCCTCCAGCTGTGGCACGTTATGGTTCATATATTGCTAGCTCTGTGGTGCTTATGCCAAGCTATGTCAATATTGGTGCGTATATAGATGCTGGCACCATGGTAGATACTTGGGCAACAGTAGGTAGTTGTGCACAAATTGGAAAAGGAGTACACCTTAGTGGTGGCGTAGGTATTGGGGGTGTATTAGAGCCTTTACAAGCAAGCCCTGTTATTATCGAAGATGGTTGTTTTTTAGGTAGCAGAAGCATAGTTGTAGAAGGTGTTATTGTAGAAAAAGAAGCCGTGCTTGGTGCCAATGTGGTGCTTACACAATCCACAAAAATTATTGACGTCAGCGGTGCTACACCAGTAGAATATACTGGACGTGTACCAGCAAGATCGGTGGTCATTCCTGGCACAACTACTAAAAAGTTTAATGCTGGTGAATATCAAGTAAACTGCGCATTAATCATAGGACAGCGTAAAGCAAGCACCGATTTAAAAACAAGTTTAAACGAAGCGCTTCGAGATTTTAATTTAAGTGTATAAGCTTAGTTCAAAAACTTAATCTCCCTATTGATAAACAATCCATGATTTGCTTGAAAGTATATTAACGAAAAAGCCCCTAACTAATTGAAAGTTAAGGGCTTTAAAGCGGACCGGACGGTGAGTTCTAACTTAATTCAAACGCATCTCAAACCATCTAATTCATCAAATATAAAGGAGTTATAATTATATTTTTCTTGTAATAACAGCCCCAAATAAGGTTAAATAGGGGGTAGTAGCTACGGATTCTGCTACATATTTAATATTGATTTTATATCTAACTTTACAATACCCCCAAAGGATTGATTAACACTTAAATTATGAAAAGAGTAATCTTTATTTTGGGCATTCTATTTGTATTTGCTTGTAAAAAAACCGAAATTCCTGTTACACCGCCTGTTGTAGTTGTTCAGGAAGAAGCAATAAAATTCACAACCAATCTTGATACAGGAACCTACAATGTTGCTGATACATTGCCACTTGTCGTAACGGTTAGTTCAAAAATTCCATCTGCAGGTATTCTTTACTCAATCATTGCAACATGGACTGATAGCTCCAAACAAATATTTAAATTAGATACTAGTTTAACGGCCTCAAGTTTAGGTGTGAATATTCCAGGTTTAAAAAATACAGGTAATTACAATTTATCAATAACTGTATCATCAAAATCGACATCGTCCAATTCGTTAAATAAAACCATACAAGTTGTAAATAACCCATTAGGAAGGTTCATGGGGTATAAAGTTGCAGCTAATGCTAGACAACTAGGTACTGACTATTGGGAAAACTCAATACTGCCTTCAGATCTAATTGTTGCTGTATTCCAAAAAAATTACGAAAATCACCACCCATCAGGTGCATATGCTGTTTGGACAGAAGCTATTTGTAATGGTGATTTTAACAATGATGGTTATATGGACGTGTTTAATGGCGGTACGACTTTTGGTGGTCAAATAAAAGCAACCATATCTTTTTTAATTTGGAATCCAATTACAAAAATTTTTGAAGAAAAAAACTTAATCAATGATAAAACAAATAATGTAGGTCATCCCAGATTAGTAACACCGGTATATTTAAATTCAGATAATTATGTTGACATAGTAATACACGGAATGAGAGACGAAGCAAGTAACTCAAATCCAAATGAGCCTGTTTCTATTTGCTTAAGTGATGGAAAAGGTGGGTATGACATTACAAAGTTAGATTTAGAACCAAAATCATTAGCAAATCAATTTGGACATGAATGGGGTGATGTTGAAGATGTTACCGGAGATGGTCTTCCAGATTTATTTGTTTCTGCCAATTCTCATTCTTACATATTCTGGGGAATCAATACATTTCCCTACTTCACAAACGTCAATTTTGCCCATTTTTCATCAGATACAAAAAATTATCCCTCTGATAATGGATTTGGTGAGGTGGTACCATCAGGTGCTGGTAATGTTTATGGAGGGGTATTTTTAGATGTAAACAAAGATGGACAAAAAGATTTATTATTAGCAGTTGGTGAAAACGGTATTCAACCAGATGGGAGTAAAGATCAACAAAGAGTATTACTAAATAAAGGAAAGGGAAGATTCAATGAAACAGCTGTAATAAAATTACCTTTATACTCAAATCAAATAAATGCTGGTATCAACCAGTTTGATTATAAAGTGGATGATTTAAATGGAGATGGAAGATTAGATATTATTGCTGTAAACTCAGTGAAATATAGTCAGTGGAATATAGTAATTTATATACAGCAGAGTGATGGAAGTTTTGTTATTGATAATAGTTTAGTTGAATATAACCTTAATACACTTTCACGACCACAATATAAAACACGTTTAGTTTATAGCGATTTAAATGGAGATGGGTTAAAAGATATTAGCTATATAAACTCATCTATAACTCCATATTATATACTACAGAATAATGAATTTTTAACTAAGTCAGTATTCATAAGGGTAGGTAACAAGTTCGTGGAGAAGGATTACTATCAATTTGATCCCTATGCAAAAAGTTTAAAGGATAAATATTATAAATAGGCTAGAAAGAAGCGTTCTGATATATATTTTTTATTGATTATAAATTATAAATTCAAAATACCCCCAAGTGCTTAAATTTAAACTTATGAGAAGAGTAATCCTAGCATTGGGTATTATATTTCTTTTTGCAACATGCAAAAAAGAAATCCCTCAAAAACAATTAACAGTCAATATAACCCCAGAAGTTGGAGGCTCTGTTACTCCTAAAAGTGGAACTTATCCAATGGGGTCCACTGTGAAAGTATTAGCTACGCCATCCCCTGAATATATTTTTAAAGAATGGACTGGTGGATTTACAGGAACAACGAATCCTGCAAATGTAATAATGGATGTGGATAAAACTGTAACTGCCGTATTTGAAAAAAGAGAGTACCCATTAAGTTTAACCATTGTTGGATTTGGAACTGTTAAAGAAGAAATAATTAAGATTGCTTCAACTGCAACCAATTATAAGTCTGGAACAACTGTTAGATTAACTCCACAGCCAAGCGAAGGATATGAATTCAAAAGATGGTCTGGAGATGATACAACTTCAAAATCACCTTTAGATTTAATAGTCTCAAAAGCTATTAATTTGACATGTACATTTGAAAAAGAGGAAGCTATTAAATTCTCAACAAATTTAGATACTGGGTCTTACAATGTTCTTGATACATTACCACTGGTTATAACTGTCAGTTCAAAACTGCTAAAAGCAGGAATTCTGTATTCGATATTGGTAAACTGGACAGACAGCTCCAAACAAATTTTTAAGTTGGATACAAGTTTAACTGTTTCAAGTTTGAGTTTGAATATACCTGGACTAAAGAAGAGAGGAGCTTATTCATTATCTGTTACTGTTACCTCAAAATCAACTTCAACAAATACCTTGAGTAAGAATTTAAATGCAATTAATAAGACTAGAGTATACAAAAATTATACAAAGACCTCATATGAATTATCAAATTTTG
>JACCDP011454613.1_pt1 | contig 11573 bp, 10 predicted proteins | sample 7445841 | NCBI WGS metagenome assembly JACCDP01 (sample SAMN15323441, study PRJNA562643) | freshwater metagenome | isolation source: river surface water | place: USA:Blue River Watershed | collected 2017-08-17
CCGGTGGGCGGTATCGATTGGCCGGGAGCTCCTAGCCCTCCTGGCCGCGCGTTTTATTCATAAGTTCGCTTGCAGGGAGAGAGAGAGAGAGCGTGTGCACGTTAGGAGGAGCAGTTGGAGACGGCCGAAAGCATTGAGACATCCATAATGGACCAAGTCTAGAGTCGGAAGTAGTAGTAGTAGAGGAGGAGGAGGAGCAACGGCCGGGGCCGTTTCCCCCTCGGTGCACGGCGGGCGAGTTGAGGCGTGCAACGCGCGCGTACTCCGCGTAGCGCCTTCATCTATTAATGACGACGATGACGTTTTCTCTCTCTCTCGCCAACGATGATAGCTCTTGCTTCTCTCTCTAATCTCTTCTTATTCTTCTTATTCTTCTTGTTGTTGTTCTTGTTTTCTTTGAATAATTGTGTCTTTGGAACAAATTGGGGGCGTCCAGCATCCTGGGCATGAACTTGTTCGGATGCAAATTTTGTCGCAAAACGAGCGACCAGTCGACGACGTGCGACCGTAAAAACTTCGACTCCCTCCTGTGGGCCATTGTGACCGTGTTTCAGGTACGACGGCCAACCAAACAACAAAAACGAAGACGACGACGATATAATAACGCATATTTCCCTACAAAAAAAACAAAACAAACAAAACAAAACAAAAAACAAACCCAAACCACACATCTACCTTCTTCTGCCGGTCATTAACCCACCACCACCACGTAGATGGCAGCTATAGTCTCTCTCCTTTTCTCTTTATTCAACCCACCCCTTGGACTTGTTTCATAACGATCCGGCTGGATGAACCCGGCCGCTCGACGCGAGACACACAAACTCCTTGTCCATCCATTTTCCCTTTAGTCTCGTCTCCATTCTCTCTCAAAGTCTTCCAACCCCAAATGACATCAATCGTTTTCCTGCCGACTCCTCCTCCTCTCTGACCTTTTCCCTCCGCCGCTCCGTTTCCTCTCTCTCTCTCTCTCTTGCAGTAGTGGATGACTTTTTAATCATTTTGCAAATGACTTTGATGATCACCATAGAAGAGAGCAGTCTCGGATCTCAATTAGCTGATTAGATCCATCTTTGCCCCTCCTTCTCCTTCTCCTTTCTGGCTTTTTAATAGGAAATAACCACCTCTGTAACCCGTCTAGACTTATTGCCAACTGATTCTGTCCGTCGCCGACGCCGCTGCTTTTCACGTTTCTACTACATTTAGTCCCGTCCTAGGCTTCCGTCTATTAACGTTTGATTGCTTCTGCTCGGCCATCGTGTAGCCAGATTGTGACGTCGTCTCTACACTACAAAATATCCAGCACCGACGCTGCAAATCGACCCGAAACTCGAAACTGAACTTTGTCTCTTTCTTAATATATCGACCCATGACGTCAGAGAAGATGATTCCTGGAGATAATAGGGCCCGCCTTCCGCGCAAGTAAAACCGCGATTTAGGCTGGAACACAACCGGCTAGACTAGTGGGGGGGTAGTGTCTACGTGCGGTCACTACTTTCTCTCCCTCCCTAGATTATGCAGACAGTTTGGGGCGAGCTCTGTCTGAAATGTACATTCAGTTTCTGCTCTGGCTGGCCTTTTACCGATGCCCGGCCAGTTGTCCAGCTTGCCTTCTAGAACATCATTTCCCTTGCTACCGGGTCTGTAAGCTCTCTATTCCCGAAGACCTCCGAGGATCTATCGGAGGTTTTCAATCTCGACGGGACGCACCGAGAAGAGATTGCGTCTCTTGAAGATGCAATGCAGTCTAGACGACGACGGTGATGAGAGAAATGGAAAAAAAGAGAGGCAACCAAGTCGGTTCTCGTTTCCTCCTGGGTTAAGCCAACTGGGTCCGTCATCGGCCGAAAATTCGTCCCAGAAGAGGAGACAAATCGGTCATCGCGTCAGCGGCCGTCGACTCTGATTGCTAGTGACGACAGACACGTCCGTCACTCTCAGTCAATCTCCATCCTTTTCATAGTCCCATCAGTTTTGTGGCTTCAGTTCTTCTCCTTTTTTTCTTCTTCCCCTCTTATCAACCAGAAAAGCAATCCTCTCATCTTCCTCGCCCAAAACACGTTCCGTCGTTCCTTCGTCGATTTCAATTGGCGCGCCCACTCGTCAAACCCACTCGAAATGGCTCTCGATCCATCGACGTCCTAATTGGTTTGCAAAACTGTATTCAATAGACGGACACATTTCATCTGGGGAGCTAAAACCACTAGAGCGATGAATCTAAGCGAAATTCTTCTAGAATGACTTGTCTTTTTTAGTTAAACAAACAAAACAAAACAAAACAAAAACAAAATAGATAATTTAGAATGTGTCGTGACTGCTGGCTGTCCTTTGTGTTTTCCGTTTCTTCTTCCTTCCTTCTTATTCTTTCCTGCTCTTTTCAGTGATTTATTAAAAAGAAAAGAAAAGAAAAAACAAACTTAGGTATTGATAATCTCTGTCACATTGTGATTTCTGTTTTGACACAAATTGGTGATACGCGACAGCGTGCTAGGCATGTATCTGTTTGGCGGTAAATTTTGCATGCGCGAGGACGGCTCCCGGTCTTGCACGTGCGCGGAGATACTCGACCGCGATCCCGGTTGCGTCTGCGACCGCAAACACTTCAACACTTTGCTTTGGGCTACCGTCACCGTCTTCCAGGCAAGTAGTCGCGACCCTAAATAGACCTCAATTAGTGCCAACTATCCATGCCCGTTTCTTCTTCTTCTCTATGTCGTCTTCAATCACTTCTTCGTCATATAGTCGAGTCCAGCCTGAAAACAACCTCAAAACAAACAAAAACAAAAATTCTTCTTGTCACTTTCTTTTCTTTAAATGTGAACGTTTTTTTTGTCTATATACATCTGCCTGGCCGATGACACTATATCCCGACAACACTGGCACAACCCCGATATAAATCCTCCCCCATTCGATCCACTTCCCTGATGAACCTTTACCTCGACTGTCTGACTTATTTTTTTTTTTTCGCCGTGACTATCTCATCATCGAACAATTGTATCTGCGTGTCTGTGATGTGTCGTGACGATGGCTGTCGTCTCTAGATCTTGACACAAGAGGATTGGAATGTGGTTCTGTTCAACGGTATGGAGAAGACGAGCCATTGGGCGGCTCTCTACTTTGTGGCGCTCATGACGTTCGGCAACTACGTCCTCTTCAACCTGCTCGTCGCCATCCTCGTCGAAGGATTCTCTGCCGAGGTACAGATTCGGGTTCAACTCCCCATTATCTTTAGAAATTCTTTTAGTCCTTTTTTCTATTTGACAACAATCGGCAAAGAAATCCAACATTTTTCTTTGCTCTTCACCTTCTTTTGTTATTGGACAAAAGAAGGAACAATCTTTTACCATCTCTTTTACACCGCATGGTCTTGTTGGATCATGGCATATACTGAGGGGAATAACGCATTCAAACATTTCGCATGGTTTTCTACTTGATAACTTTTCCAACGGCATTGTTATACGTATATACTTCTAACTAACCAAAGAAACATTTCCACGGAAACTTTTGCCTGTCGAATTAACTCACGCTACATTCCCGACACGGATTGTAGAATGGAATTATTTTTTCGTTCCTCACTGACTAACACCGGACGGAAACAAAAGCTCGGTGCTTTTATAGACTAAGAAGTTTTGGGTTTGAAACTTTAAGAAGAAAGAGCCGACGAAAAAAAAAAAGAAAAAAAAGTTGTTGTACCATCGGGATGTGTGGCTCCGCAATTGTAAATAGAGAACGGAGCGGCTGGAACGTGAGCAGCGCGAGCAGGCCAGACAGGAACGTCATGCTGCGAGGGCATTGGCAACTGCGGCCGCTTTGTCCATCGAGGACGGTCAGAGTAACGGCGATCAACCACCGCCCGGCGATCCGCCCGACTCTCCGCCGTCGCACCAAGGCCTCGAGTTCCAGCAGCAACAGCAACACTACTACTCTGTCCAGCCGGCGATGGAGGAGAGCAGCAGCATCGCCGTTAGCGACGCTGACGCCGCATCCGTCATCATGATCAGCGCCGAACTGGCCGACTTGCTACTCGAGGTCCGTTTTTGTTTGAGTTTCGGCCCGACGCCGAAACTAATGATGATGGAATTATGTTCTCTAGAAAAATAAAAAAAAACGCGCCGCCTTTTTTATTAGAGGCTTTCATAATTGATATGACCCCCGTCCTTGGTAGTAGCTTCGCCCTCCCCATCAACCAATCCTCGTCTTCCCTTTTCCTATTGACGTTTTTTTTTGTCTCCCGAGTTCTTTTATCGGGCGATTGGGGGAACATTTCTTCGTGAATGACTTAACATGGAAAATTGTCTCTCTCTGCTGTCTCCCCCCGTCTTTTTATTCACTTTTACAGTCCCCGTCAGCGCTCGTTAATTATAGACATTTCCATGTCGTTGAAATTTCCCTAGAATGTTCCACCGACGAGCCCTGACATCCTTCGCTTTTTTTTTCTTAGTCTTTAGGCGAATAGTCGGCTTTTGATGGTTCGTGTTGTCGCTATTTAATACTCAATGTGTCGACTTTTTTTTTAACCTAATCATTATTCCATTTAAACGAAATTTTTAAACAAAAACAAAATGGAAGAATCCAGCGATGGCGAATTAAAAACAAATTGTGTGTTTCTGTGACATTCAGGAGAATGTATGAAGTTGTGTAATTCTCCGCGTGACTTTGATCGATTTTAATGGCCGCCAAGGCCTACTACTAGACTACTTTTTATTTTATGGGCGCATGCAAAAAAAAAGAGAGAAAAACCACTAACTGGATGATTGAAATCGATGAGGCCAATGGTTGTGCATCCCGAGAAAGAAAAAAAAAACAGAACCGAAAAGAGTCGGTTGTGATGATTTTTTCGTGTTGTTTGTGCTTTTCTTTTTTGTTTTGCATGAGGAATGCTATAGCTGCTAGTCTACCACGCCACGCAATTTGGGAACGCACACACAAGAAGGAAATGTAGGCCAACTAGTCGATGAGTTGAACGACATGTTTGTAGATCTTTTTTAGAAAAGTCTGAAGGGGATCGGAAGAGTATCCGACTCTTCTTTTGGGTGGTGGCGCAGATGGAAGCCAAACTCTATTTGGTTTCCATCGGGCCAGCGGACCTTTTGCGTTGTTTAAACAAATGGCCCGCGCGTAAACCGGGAGCGTTGTACTAACAAACTCTCTCGACTTGATTCCCGCGGTCTCGATGCCGACCGTACAACCCCAGGAGGAGCGCAAACAAGCCAAACTTGCATTGTTGGAGTCTCAACAGCAGCAGCAGCAGCAACAGCAACAGCAACAGCGACGCCTCAAGGAGAATTCGTACAATGCCAACCAGGAACAACAGCGTCGCGAATCATTGCACAAGACTTACGACGCCAGCAACCATTACGATCCAAAGTCTAACATTGAGCGAGGTACCGTAGTAACTAACTCACCGTTTCCGTCTCGAGTTGTCGCTCTCGCCGGCTGCTGACGTCACCAAACTCTATTCGTTTAGAAACGATCCTGCTCTGCGTCCAGCCTCCGTCAGTGCAGACGCACCTGCACCCTCCACCGGCGCCCATTATCACCACGACGGCCGCCACTCCGCAAGGATCTCCCAACGCCACTTTGGATTCCATTTCCAGTCGGGACAACTCTTCCAGGTTGTCGCCGAAATCGGCCCTGGCCAAGTCGTCTCGGACTTCAGAGACTTCTCTCCAAGGCGATGTCATTAATTTGGTGTGTACACTTGATAACGGTTCCCCCCGCCTTTATTTAACTTCGAGTCTCTGTTGACGTTGGCCTTAATTAACCGGGGCGGGGTTCCTCCTTTCTTTCCATCAAATTAGGGACTGGAGGCATTAAATTCGCCGTCTTTGCTGAGGACGCCAAGTAACAGATCGTGCGCCAGTTCCAGATCGTCCCGTCGATCCAGTCTGACGCCGATGATGCCGACGCGGAGCATCCTCAGCCGCAAGAGCAGTCTGGCCGCTCCGTCTGGGTTTGTTTTCTCCTTCTTCACTTACGACCCGACACTGGGATGTCTTGACGTCATATATTGTCGATGCAGTGGCGGTGGGATGATGATGTCGTCTCCAGAAGACGCCGACACCAATTCGCTTCTACCGATGTCATCGGAGACGGGAAGCGGCAACGGCGTCTTGCGTCAAGGTAGCAAGAAACTGTGGAGACGACTGTCACGGGAGCCGACGACGACGACGACGACCGGCTCCCACGCCGACCTGGAAGCCGAGCTGGAAGAGGATCGTACGTCGAACGCGGGCAATTACAGCCTTTTGAACAACCTGAACAACCGCCAGCCGACGAGGTATGTTGTTGCTGTTTGCTCTCTCGGATGCCAATCGTGTACACGGTGCATGATCTCGTCCCGCGTTTCCAGTGGCAGTAACCACGATCGACTTTGTAACGGCAGCGTCCATCCCGATGGGCCCTTCACCAGGAAGCCAATACTCTCTCACCAGAATTCATTCGGCAGTCCGCCAACGCTCAGCCCGCAGAATTCCATCCGCAGCAACGGATCCTCGCCCAGGACTCCATCGCCCTTCAACATGGTGACATTTTCGATCTCCTTATTTTTTCTCTAGCGAATTCCTCGAATTTTCTTTTGTCTCTGCAGCCCAACAACAACAACAACAGCAATTTTAACTTCTCCATTCCCGACGCTCCTGGATCCAATACGGCCACCAAAACGGACGAGGAAGAAGTCAAGAAACCCATGATTGTTCGCCTCTACGAACGTTTTCCGAGGCTCAAAGAACGCGAAGATTATTCGCTCTTCCTCTTGTCGCCAGAGAATTCGTAAGGTTTTCGTTGAACAAATATTTTGGCGGAGTTTGTAACGATGAGTTTTGGCCGTTTTCAGCATTCGGCAGAGCTGTAGCAAATTGGTGACGAAAAGTTGGTTCGACCACGGGATCTTGTTCTTTATTGGCTTGAACTGCGTCACGCTGGCCATGGAACGGCCGCTCATTCCACCCGATTCGTACGAGCGTGCCTTCCTCTCCTTGTCCAACTATGTCTTCACCTTCGTCTTTGCCATCGAAATGATGTTGAAAGTCTTTGCCGTCGGAATGTTCTACGGACACAATGCCTACTTCACCTCTGGCTGGAACATCATGGACGGTCTTCTCGTTACCGTCTCCATCGTCGACATTCTCATGTCGATTCTCTCTAGTGGCAGTCCTCGCATCTTTGGCATCCTCAGAGTAACCATCAGTTATCTTTGACAGCTTTTATTCATGGCTGACTTTCTCTCTCTTACTTTTTTTCTAAGGTCTTCCGATTGTTGCGATCCTTGCGGCCGCTACGTGTCATCAATCGGGCGCCCGGACTGAAATTGGTGGTTCAAACACTACTATCATCCCTGAAACCAATCGGGAATATTGTGCTTATTTGCTGCACTTTTTTCATCATCTTTGGAATTCTTGGAGTTCAGGTATCACTATAAACGGAGAAACTTTTTTTTTTTACGAGCCAACATTGTCGTCATTTTATTTTTATTGAATCCGTTATTCAAAGGCAGTTTCTTTTACTGCGAGGGGCCCAATATACGTTCGGTGCGCAACCGGACCGACTGTTTAGCGGCCGATCCGCGTAACATGTGGGTCAATCGAGCCTATAACTTTGACGATTTGGGACAGGCCTTGATGGCCCTCTTTGTCCTTTCTTCTAAAGACGGTTGGGTTAACATTATGTACACAGGGCTGGATGCCGTCGGTGTTGACCAGCAGGTTCGTTGAGATTATAATTTTTGAACGCGAGACTATTGCTAATAATCAAATTGTTTTGGGTTTATTTCAAAGCCGATTGAGAATTACAGCGAGTGGCGTTTGATCTACTTCATCTCGTTTCTACTGCTGGTCGGTTTCTTCGTGCTCAACATGTTCGTCGGTGTCGTCGTGGAGAATTTCCACCGTTGCCGCGAGGAGCAGGAGAAGGAGGAGCGAGCCCGCCGGATGGCCAAACGCGCGCGCAAAATGGAAAAGAAGCGCAGAAGTAAATCCATTTTGTCTTTATCTTACTTATAGAGATCCATAATTCTCTCTATAAATACTGTACATATTTGACGAGGCACTTACGACTGTTTAGCCTTAAAACAGCCATTTTTTTTTTGTTTTTTGTTTTCCTTCATTGTTTTAAGATAGGATTTGTTTGATAGGCTCAATAGGCCGGTTGAAAGGGAACCGGCGCCTTTAATTGTTGTCATGTCACATTTCATTGTTTGAGTTGACATTGACTCTCTTTGTCTCGTTAATCGATAATCTACGGCTCTCGCGAGTGTAATATGTCGCCACTTTCACTTATCTTCTCTTTGTCGGGGAGGGAAGGCCGCCTTTTAGTCTAGAACTTGTCTAGCTTGCTCGCCCGTCTTTATACATATTTCCCTCACCCACGGTCGCAGCATTTCTGTGCGCGAACGATCACACAAAACTTCCGCATCAAAGTTTTTCCTTATCTCTCTCTCTGTGTTATTATTTGAGACTCGTTCCAGTTTTACCGTTTCTTGTTCTCCAAATATTTTTTTTTTTTTTGATTTATTTTATCGTTGATTGTCCAAGATCTTTCTCTAGAGAGCAAGTGACTTATTTTCGGTTTCAGAGTGTTATTTTTCCACTTATCTCTCCCCCTATATATTTTGAGATTACCGCTAGAAATCTTGTGTTGATTTTAGTTAATTCGAGTTCTCCCCCCTATTCTACCTTCGTCTTGTTGGTAATGACGTCATTAATCGTTTCATTCTTCACCGGAAGGAATCTGTGTACCGTATTTTTCTTATTGACTTGCCATTTTGTTGGTTGATGTTCAAGTTGGTATTGTAGTCGCACACGTCGTCGATGATGACACTGACCCCGGACCAAAGCCCAGAGCCGTTAAATCGGGTAGGAAAGCTCCCGTCCCCTTCAAGTCCACCCATTACCTTTTTTTCTTTTTACCTCTTCCAGCCACTTTTTTTTTACCGTAGAGCTAGAACAAACAAACAACAAAATATTTAAAAAGTATGAAAAAAAGACAACACATCACAAATCTTAAAAACAACAACAAAAAATCTGCACTGACTGAAATGCTGTCTTGTCAATGGAAGATAAACACATCAATACTTAGTCTATATACTTTTTTGTGTGTGCGTGTGGCTCCAATTGGATCACACGGATAATCAAATTCCAGAACAAAAAAAAAAGCAAACACGCCGACTGTTTGTTTCACTAGCTAAAGACATGCAGGCAAAAAACCAAATTGGCGTTTCCTTTTTGATCGTCGAATGCTTTGATTTTTTTTTAGTGTATACCTTTTTATCAGTTATAGAGCGAAATGCATGTGCGTTTCAGTTGGATCGTTGAATTAACCGGCACGATCATTTTTTTGAAATTTCGTTTCCTTATTTTTCGTTTTGTCCGGTTGTCTTGAAATTTTCATTTTGAATTAAGCGGCGTTTGGAATCTCAGAGCTTTAAATCATTTTGGGCACATGTTTGACTTGTTTTTCGAAATTACGAAACACAATTGTCAGAGAGAGACGTGGTGTTCTTAACTTGTCGATTTCTTACCAACACGACAGAGATGCGTCGGCCGCCCTACTACACCAATTATTCTCGCTCTCGGCTCGTCATCCACAATATCGTCACTTCTAAATATTTCGATTTGGCCATTGCTGCTGTCATCGGTCTGAACGTTGTTACTATGGCGATGGAATTTTATCTCATGCCACCCGTAAGTTTTCTTAATTCCCCAATTTGGCTACCGACTTAAGCCCAGACTTGGATTTGGATGTGATAACAGGAATTAGAGGCGGCGTTGCGCATTTTCAACTATTTCTTCACGGCCGTCTTCATCATCGAATCCGTTTGCAAAGTGGTGGCTTTGGGAGTGAAGAGATACATCCGCGATCGCTGGAATCAGCTGGACGTGGCCATCGTCATCTTGTCTATTGTGGGTATTGTTTTAGAAGAGATGAAATCCGATCTGATCCCCATCAATCCGACCATTATCCGCGTCATGCGAGTTCTCCGGATTGCCAGAGGTAAACTCGAGTCTTCTATTGAAATCCGGAAGTTTATTTTTCATTTCCGTTGTTGTTGTCGTTGTTGTTGTTAGTCTTGAAACTCCTGAAGATGGCCAAAGGAATCCGTTCGTTGTTGGACACGGTGATGCAAGCCCTGCCGCAAGTGGGCAACCTTGGCCTCTTATTCTACTTGCTCTTTTTCATCTTCGCTGCTCTCGGAGTCGAATTGTTTGGCCGGCTGGGTAAATATATATAAACACAAACATGCCCTCTTTTTTTTGCGTCTCTCTCGAAAGAAACAGCTGTTGGCCTGTCGGCCGTTAGCGCGCTCACAACTGGAATCCGTCATGATTTGTTTGGTTTTCTCCGACGCAGAGTGCGACGACGAACATCCGTGCCAGGGTCTTGGGGAGCACGCACACTTTGCCAATTTTGGCATTGCCTTCTTGACGCTGTTCCGCGTAGCCACCGGCGACAATTGGAACGGCATTATGAAGGACACGTTGCGCGAAAATTGCGATGCTTCCGCCGATTGTATCAAAAATTGTTGCGTCTCAAGAATCATCGCCCCCATCTTTTTCGTCATCTTCGTCCTGATGGCCCAGTTCGTCTTGGTCAACGTCGTCGTCGCCGTCCTCATGAAACACCTAGAAGAATCGCACAAACAGGTAACGAGGCGTGTCCTCACCCTGCCGAAAGAAAAACTGAAAAACTGACCTCCACTCACTCCGATCCTCTTTTTCCCGACTCACCACTCATCTACTTGCCTATTTTTAAACGAATTTAATCATTTAAAGTTAACAGCAGTAATCGAATAAGCTAGCGTGTAAGAGGCTTTAATGAGAGAGAGAACCGAAAGTTTCACATAAGAGGGTGGGGGGGAGCCAAATACTATACCAGTCGTGACCTTCCCGTCTGCTTCAGACGCCGATAACGCTGGAAGAGTTGAATGCCATGCCTGAACCTGCCGGAACGGGTACCGAGGATGAGCTGGAAGAGGGTCGTGAAACCAATACCTATCCGATGATCACGTTGAGTGTGGACAGTGAAACAGAAGCTGAAACCAAAGAACAAGGAGATTCGACAACATCAACCGCCAATCAAAAAGACTAAATAAAAAAAAAAACAGTGAGGGTGGGAGATCCTTTGGTGCAATCGTTGATTGTCTGTTGCACGCGGCGGACTCTGGATCGACGCAAGTCTGACAACCATCGAATCGTGAATAACTACAAAGACCAAAACAAAACAAAAAAAAAAAGAGAACACGATGGATCAAAGAGAAAACTTCAACAACCTCACGCTCCGTTTTTGATTTGAATCAAGCCATCTGAACGAACAGTGAAAACAAGGAATCGATCGCGTGGAATCCCCCAGGAATCACAGTTCGTTTCGAAAACTCCTAAATTTGAGCGAGACTGAACGACGTAAGCAATCGATTTGAAAAAAGGCAGCACCATCCGCAATATAAAACGCATTTCAGTCGATCACACACTTAACTACATTATTTAACCATCACGTTTGTTAACAAACACCCTTAATAGTTTACTCGATTGTTATATAGCCTGTTTCTCTCTCTCTCTCTCTCTCTCTCTCTCTCTCAATTC
>JACCDP010453821.1_pt1 | contig 11572 bp, 14 predicted proteins | sample 7445841 | NCBI WGS metagenome assembly JACCDP01 (sample SAMN15323441, study PRJNA562643) | freshwater metagenome | isolation source: river surface water | place: USA:Blue River Watershed | collected 2017-08-17
AGAAGATAACCCGTGCCGGAATTCACTATGTACCTCCTAATTTTCTGAGAATGTCAGTTTATCTCGAACTCTCTAGACCTAAAGGAGATGTATCTCGTTGGAAGAAAGTGTATTCTCGGTTACAACTTCTCAATAAACATTATCCTATGACATGTCCTTCCAACGATGTGAAAATGAATGAAAAGTTCCTTGATCGTGAAACCAAAAGCAAGGTAGAAGGTATTATCATAAAAGAAAAAGCTATTCTACTTGGATTCAATGCGGCTGCTCTTCAGAAACAAAAACAGGCTTGGGCTTTCCCTATAGATGTTCTAGTTGTTCCCGAGGATAGGGACAAAGTTGCGAAAGAATTTATGAAAGTTCTTGAAACCAGAGTGAAGAGAGATGATCGTCCGGCGTACCACGAGCTCATGCCAGCACACACTGACATAGACGATGCAAAAACAGGTGATACAATAATCCGGATTTATGAGACACATGCATGCCATAGTTTCCACAAAACCACGCATGGGCTCATGTTAGCCAGTATTCCAACTCTACTTCAGTTCTTCTTATCGGTTCTATATGCTCCCAAACATTATCTTGAAGAGCAACCTGAACAGCGTTTCTTATGTACAGCCCAGGAACTTGTAGAAATGGCAAACGATAATCTTCCTAGACGGTATAAACTTCTTACACCTATTTCTTGCATGGGGGCTCAGAAGACAATGATAGATATGCGTATTGAAAAATCAGATCTATATGAGAAGCTTTCAAAGAATAAGTCTTCACCCGAGTTTCTTGAATTCTTCTTCACATACACACCTACGTCTTTAGATAAGACACGTCGTCGCAAAGTAAGAGAACAACTTCATAAGACTATTAAGAACCGGGGTAAGTATAATTAGCGCAATTAGGGCCATCGCATTTGGAGTAGAACGCACCGTTGAGATTGAAAGCATTACCAGTGCAATCGCCACACTTCAGCTTACCGTTCAGATAAGACAGTCTGAACCCGTTTCCATACCGAATCCAAGGATTTTTGGTGTCTCCGGGAGAAACAACCGTTGACGACTTAAACTCGTTATAGATAATTCTCTGACGAATCATTCGGGTAACATCCGACGAATCGCGAGTAGGAACATAGTCAAGCGCAGCAGTTGCTTGGTATCCACTGTACGTACCAGCATTAAGAGACTGAGAACTCATTTATATTTACAAGAACAAAGGATGTTTAGTCGGAAGAAGCTTTACTTAATTGCTTTTGTAGTTCTAGCATATTGGACTTACTACATGTTCACGAACAGAGAGTATTTTGTTCGTGAGCATTTAACATCGAAGCCAACGCTTCATTCTATTGAGAAGAAGCTTGATGAGACGAATAAGAAAGTAGACAATCTAGCATCTGAATTCCAGAAACAAAATCAGCAGATGCAAGCCCAGTCTCAGCAAGCGGCGGCTGCAAAAGCAAGCCTGGATGCTATTAATACGGGTTACAATAACGTTATTCCGGTAAGATAATTACTTGCGACCAATCCACCAACTTAGGTCAAAGTAAGGAGGCAGAGCAGAAGCCGAATCGCTTACACTGGGAGAAGGAGGAGTTCCCATAGTTGATTGGATTTCAGAAGGGCCTAAATAATAGTTATAATAGCTCAGGTCAGAAATACGACCATCAAATCCTCCTCCGATACCAACGCTTACACTACTAGGGTTCTGACGAGGAAGTTGAGCAAGAGTGTGATGAGTTCTCAGAGTACCATTTACATAGACGTCTACAGAATCCTGGTCTACAACAATTCCTAGATGAAGCCATTTCTGAGCAGGAATGTTACCGATTGCAATAGTTTCGCGAGAACCAAATGTATCAACCTTTACTAGAAGAGTATTCGTATTTCCATCTAAGAAGACTCCAGGACACATAGAAGACATATCCTCAGGTCCTTTTATGAAAACAACCTTCTGTTCTCCATAGCGATAAGCAAAGTCATCAAACCGGACCCAGCAAGTGTAAGCAAATGTAATTCCCTTATCTTGGTTTAATGACTCTGGAAGAACGAGAGAGCTAGTGTAAGTCTTACGCCCATCTAGTGTAGCTCCAAAGATCTTTGAAGACCCAGCACTTGTTGCCTTGTTTTTGAAATAAAAGTAGGCTATAACCACAACAACCAACGATACGAGTATAGCACTAATCACCATTATTTCTAAAACGGATGAAATACTTTTGAGATAGTTTGTGTGTAACAGAATGAACATATTCTTCCTATCCCGAAACCCACGGATAGCTGCTCAGCTACATTGCGATAAACATGTAATCAAGATGATCATCGAATCGGCGCAGATGTTATACTCCGCCCATTGGATGCTGAACCCCGAAAACTTACCGCCAAATGCGTATAAGTTAGCTCATAAGAACCATCCCTGTTCTATCTGGGTAAGGCAATCTTTGGCAAATTATTATTGGCTATGTTCGTTAGGCTATTGGCTATGCAAAGAATACCAATATCGTTATGGTGAGAATAAACAGCATAAGACTCAGGCCCATATTGAATGGCTTATTGAGAATCCTCCTAAATCAATACTCTTTGGAAATCTAACCACTCCTGCTCAAGCAATGCCAGATGAGTATAAGCAAGAAGATCCCATTCTTGCGTATCAAACGTTCTACATTCATTCAAAAATGAAGAAACGAGGAATAGTTCAGTACACGAGACGAGAGTGGCCTGAATTTCTAGTGAAGAATAAGTAATGGAAGAGATCTACTCTTCTTTAGTAAAAGGAGTTCGCAAACCAACCAAACACAAAGTAGCTCTTTTTCTTTGTGGAGCTGCTGGAACTGGAAAGACAACTTCTAAATACAAGTTTTTGTATGATTCAAAAATACGAACTTCATTCGTAGTCTTGAATGTTGATGATATGCGAGAACTGGTTGGAAGTCAGGAAAAGGCAAGAAGTGTACTTTCATATGCTACTGAGCGAGTCATAAAGGAAGGGTATTCCTTCTTGTATGACGGTACTTGCAGAGATAAGACAAATGTTCTAAAGATGATGGAACATGTTCATTCTCTAGGATATAAGACTATTCTAGGAATTACATATACTCCTCTTCGAACTGCTCTACAAAGAATTTCCAAACGAGTAAATCAACCTCTTTCTGAAGAAGTCGCAAGAGATATATACAAACATCTAACCAAGAATATTGAAACGTATATGAATGAACCTTCTATTGATGAGATCTATCTCTACAATAACGAACACACTTCCAAATTGATTTTTACTCGCAAGGACAAAACGATTCAGTGTATAACACCCGACTCAGCCTTTTACTTTGATGTTAGCAAGTACTGCTAAAAAGTGTATTCCTGAACTTCCTTGCCCATAGAATCATAAACTCCAAACTTCACTGAATAGCCACTGGCTGTAACACCAGAACCCTGGGAAGGAACCTCAGATTGACAAGTCGTTCCAGATGACGCGAAGTTCATTGTATCGCCGGGAGTGAGCATGCGAGGATAGTGATAATAGTTGCACATGTATCCTGAGAATCCGCCACCAGAGCTTATCTGAATATCTCCGGTTGCAGGTTTCGGGACACCAGAAAGGAAGCAAGACTTGACCAGCTTACCGTCAAGATAGACATCAAGGTTACGACCAAATACAGTAACTCCCACAGCAAACCATTTCTGCAGGGGAATGTTAGCTACTTCGCAAATATATACATCGTCGGTTTCATTGCCAGATCCTCCAGCAGGTCCGGGTTCAGCCTTCTGTCCTCCCTCAGTTGTAGGGAATACTGATACCGAAATCTTCAGAGTGTTATCAGTGGGATGAAGGGATACAGCCGGATTCTTAATTGCGCTGTTGGTGGGATCAGTTCGAAGAACTACAGATTTCTCCTTACCATATCCATAGTTCCAATCCTTGATAAACATCCACCACTGCATTCCATACCCACCCTGAGACTCGCTTGAAAGAGGAGCAGAAGAAGCAGAAATAGTTTTGCCTTGAGTGGCATCATGGAGACCGGATAGAAGGTCACCAGAAGAAACTGAACCAGTTACAGTATTGAAGAGACTAGAGAGCCAGCTTGAGGATACCGTGCTATTCGGAGCAAATGAGGTACATTGCCCAGGAGGGTAGGCAGAAACTGATAAAGCAGTTGTACTCTGACCATCAACAAATGTATTGGAAATGCCACTGCAATTTCCCACGTGCCACTTAATTGTTAGAGTCTTCTGTACTCCAGGATTCGGTTCAGAAGGAAGACCAAGTTCGGCATATCCAACGGTGAAAGAAGGCAGAAGAGTCTGATTCTGAATCTTCTGAGAAAGAGAAGACGTTACGCTTGTAGTCTGACCAGTTGAATCAATCGGTCCGTATGTGGCGCTGTCTATATAAAGAATCTGAGAGGACGGAGTTGTAGACGGAGGAGGCTGTAGAAGACCAATGATTGTTTTCCCATAAAATTTTATAGAAATCGCATCAATTGCATAAAGTATACCAAGAACAACTCCAGCGAAAAATATAAACCCTAAAAAAGACTTAGCATAAAACCACCCCCAACCAGCAGACTCGCTTGCTCTTGCAGCAGCTTCCTCTGCAAGAGACTTGGCTGCTAAAGCCTGATCCTGAGCAGCTCTGGCAATGTTTTCTGGGACTGTCGCATATTCCGCTGGATTGATTATAGGAATATCGGGAAGTGGTCTGGATTCTGTTCCGCCCATTTGTAAGAAATGCCTTACTAAAAAACGGACAAAGAATTAGTGAACGATGAACTCAAAAGTAATGTACTGTAACAACTGTGGAGGTAAAGGACATGTTTTCAAAACATGCAAAGACCCAATTACCTCATGTGGAATCCTTCTATTGCGAGGGATGTATGAACCCATGACTATGCCGATAGACCCTAAGACTGTGAGTGTCTTAATGGTTCGAAGAAAGGATAGTATGGCTTATATGGAATTTATTCGTGGGAAGTATGATATCGTGAACAAGGACTTTGTGACACGACTTATTTCTAATATGACGACTCAAGAACAGTCTACAATTGCTACAGAAGAGTTTGATACACTGTGGACTAAACTCTGGGGAAGTGGCAGAGATACGAGGTCTGTAGAGTATGAAATTTCTAAGAAACAGTATGACCTTCTCAATCGCGCTGAAATCGTAAAACAGGTACCTTCTAAATATACTGAACCGGAATGGGGATTCCCTAAAGGACGACGTATGAAAGGAGAGACGGATGTAGATTGCGCTGTACGAGAATTCTGGGAAGAGACAAATATTCCTAAAGATGCATATGAAGTAATTCCAGAGCTAAACTTCACGGAAATCTTTACAGGAACCAACGATGTGTGCTACAAACACATCTATTATGTTGCAATTCTAAAAGACTCATCACTCATCAACCTAAAGCAAAAGTTTACAAATGCTCAGCGAAGAGAGATTTCTGCAGTAGATTGGAAAACCTTACGTGAATCCAAAGCAATTACTCGTCCTCACTACATTGAAAGAAAGAAACTCATAGATGAACTCGAACGGAGAATTCAACTATATCAAACTCTACCGAAGTAACAAGAATGGACCTACAAACATTAGCTATGGCTTCTGTAGCCGTATTTGCAATATTATATATTACTGGATTTCTAGGAATATCTGTATTATCGGGATATCTGCAGTGCTCTAAGATTAACTGGTCTGTGAGTGCTGCGCAAGGAGCTATTTGGGCAGTATTCCCTACAGTTCTTTTTGCAATTGCCATGTATCTTCCTATCGTTCGTAATCCCTTCTCAAATACTCTGAAGTCATTTGGAATTCCTGATGATTTATCTGATAGAATCGCAGTAGGATATCTTCTCATGCTTCTAACTTGGGTTGTTACGGTTTATGTTACCAATAATACGGAGAAACAGACATGTACTCCTGACGTAGCAGAGATGTCAGAGTTCAAAAAGAAACTACTTGCTGAACTTCAGCAGAAACAGATAGAAGAAGAGAAGAATAAAGAACCGGAGAAGAATAATGGGGTACACATTACGACAGCGACGGAATAGTACCAGAAGGAAACATGGAGGAACCAAGTACCAAGATCTATTCCCTAGAAAGTCTGGAGTAGAGTATTCTAAACTTAAGATGACTCCAGAGGGAGAGTACAGTATAACCAAACGCAAGGATGGGGATGTTCTTCTCAAACACATGAAATCAGTTTTAAAAACAACCAAGGATAAACACATCACCGACCTCACCGGAAACGTTGGAGGTGATACGATCCTGTTTGGTCTTCACTTCAAAAAAGTGGATTCAATAGAACTGAATCCTGAAAACTTCGAAGCTCTCAAAAATAACGTTGAAGTGTTCGGTCTCAAAAATATAACTCTTCATCAAGGTGATTCTACGAAGCTTTTTAACTGGAAGACCGATGTGCTTTATATTGATGCGCCTTGGGGAGGTCCGGATTACAAGCAACACAAAGAATTGGATTTATTCTTAGGTGAAAAGCGAGTAGATGAATTCGTAAAAGAAGTTCTAGCAAGAGAGAATCGTCCCGACTATGTGTTTATGAAAGTTCCTCGGAACTATAAGTTTGATCGGTTTGAAAATATAGAGAAGTTCAAGATTCGTGGGTTTTATATCATATTAGTTAAATAATGGAGACCATTCCATACAGAAGGTCAAAATTATACGTAAAAACTATACCAAAAGGAACTCTACTATTCCGTTTGGTAAAGCGTCCAGAGGATGATATAAGAGGACCACCGCTTCCTGATGGAACACGGTGTCTAACTCCTCACTATCATGTGTATTTCTATCCCAATCCATTCATGGGAAAACTATCTATTGATCTTTGGGCAACTCATTACAATCGCATTAGAGTATACATAACTCAAAAAGATATCAAAGTACTAAGTCTACTTGTTCCTTCCAAGTTTACAAGAAAGCATCGTGCAGTAAAGAGAACATTCATAAGACAGTGTAATCAAGTTCCTAAAGGCTGTCTTCCGAAACCCTTAAAAAGCTACAATCCTTGCTTCAGTGAAGGAATGGTGAAGAAACATCCCGAACTTGTTGGAATTATGAGTATTGCTGGTAAGGATGCAGAGAGACTTCGCGAAGGCATTAAGAGAGGTAAGACGCAGCGTAGAAATCTAAAGTATTTCCGCGATGCGATAGATGCTGATGGAAATGTAGCTCCTCCTGAACTAGCAATTCATCCCATGGTAAAGAGACCTACCAAAGATGTAATATCAACGTCTGAAGATGAAATTGAGACCAATTATAAACTTATGAAAACATTTGATACAGGTGATCAGGAAAAACTAAGAAACTTTATGGATAATCATGCTGTATATGATCCTGAAACCTATTACTACACTTATAAGGAATAGTTGAGACTATAGACCACAGCCATATAGGAAATTACTGCAAATGCAAACATCCACCACCAAACTGGGAAGACGGTGGAATCTTTAGTACCAACACCGAAAGGACGAATGTTACCCTCTCGACCAAACGCGACAGCGGGTTTCGTGTATAAGAATCCAGCAACTAGAAAGAGATAAATAACGATCATCCATAGTTTAGGATTCTTGCGAATAGTTTCCTCCATTGTTTATTCCATGTCAAAAACAATGGCTCAACCATACGTCTTGCCAAATAGAAAGGCATTTGCCGATTCAATAGTTCGGATATTCCTTAAATACAAAAACAAGGCAATTGATCCCTTAGATCTTGCAGAGACAGAGGAGGATCTTTGTAAGCGCCAGGGCGATATGTCTAAGAACAGTCGCGAACTTCTGGAGCACCAGAAAGTAGTTCGTGATTATCTTTTATCAGAAACTCCTTATCGTGGACTTCTACTTTATCACGGTCTTGGTTCTGGTAAGACTTGTTCATCTATAGCAGTAGCCGAATCCCTGCTTTCAACTCGTGTATGCTATGTACTTCTTCCGGCTGCTCTACAGGATAACTATCGCAAGGAAATACGCAAGTGTGGAGATCCTATTTTTAAGTTTGAACAGTATTGGGAACCTAAATCAATTCGGTCTTTAGAAGATCGTGAGCTTGGTCTTAGTATGGGTATCTCTGAAAAGTTCCTTGATGAGAATGGACGATTCTATGTAACCTCACCAACTCGCCAACCTAACTATGAACTCTTATCACGAGATGATCAGAAGAGAATTACGGCCCAGTTAGATGATGTACTTAATCAGCGTTTCAAGTTCATTAATTACAACGGCATTGATTCGCGAAATGTAGATAAGATTCTTCCCCCCGATAATCCGGATATGTTCGATAATACAACTGTAGTGATTGATGAGGCTCACAACTTAATTGGTTATACAGTCAATGATCGTCAGATAAAGCGCAAGCTGTATGATATGATCTACAAGGCAAAGAATTGTAAAGTAGTTCTGCTTTCAGGAACTCCTATCGTAAACCGACCTGTTGAAATTGCTTTTATGATGAACCTAATTCGCGGACCTATTGAGAGAGTTGAAATTCCTACAAAGCAAGCCGTATCATGGGATGAAGGACTTATGACTTCATTTTTCCGCAAGATTCCTGATGTGGATACGATTGAGTATAATGCTGTGAACAGAGCCTTCCTGCTTACGAGAAATCCTCCATATTTCGAAAGTGTCTATAATGAGAAGGGTGAGCGAATTGCAGTAAAGTATTCTAAAGATCTTCCTTTTGAAGCAGATATCAAGAAATGGGTAACTTCTTGGAAGAATAAATTTGAAACTGAGTTCGGAGGAATTGAATTAGAGAATGAGGACAAATATAAAGTTGAAGAACTGGAATGCTTACCTACAGATCCCAAAAAGTTCGGAGATCTCTTCATTGATGGACTGAACATCAAGAATCCTATGGTCTTTGCGAAACGCATTCAAGGTCTTGTCTCGTATTTCAAGACGGCAGATGAACGTCTTCTTCCTAAGGAAGTTGAACCAGACAATCGTCTTGTAAAAATTCCTATGTCTGATGAACAGTTCCTTCGCTATCTTGAGTCAAGAAGCAAGGAAATAAAGCAAGAAGCTCGTCGTACAACTCGTCGTGGCGATATTAATGAAGACTATGGGTCATATCGTCTCACATCACGTCTTGTTTGCAATTATGCCGTTCCTCGTGAATTACAGGAAGAAGTTCCTGAAGGAGCTACTGAAAACAAGCCCATTCCAGTTGAAGCATCTAAAACTATGGAATCTCTGAGAGCTGAACCTGATAAGTACTTCTCAGACAAAGGCCTTGCTATTTTCTCGCCGAAGATGTTAGCTCTTCTCAAAGAGATTAAAGCAAATATTGGAAATCCCGGTTCTTTCAATAACCAGTTCATTTATTCGTATTTCTTAGCTTTACAGGGTCTTGGTATTTTTGCAGAGGTTCTTAAATTCAACGGATTCCAGGAATATAAAATTATTGAAGAGAATGGAATTTGGAAAGAGGATCCCGAGATGAAACCAGATGTTCCTGCGTTTGCGTTCTATACTGGCGAAGATGATCAGAAAAAGAGAGAGTACATGAGACAGATTTTTAATGGAGAATATGAATCTGGATTTCCTCCAACTCTGAAAGATTCTATTAAGACCAAGAGACTCTGTGTTCTTATGGCAACTAAAGCAGGAGCTGAAGGTATTGATCTGAAAGCAGTCAAAAATGTCTATATTATGGAGCCTTACTGGAATCCTGCATTAATAGATCAGGCCATAGGTCGTGCTATTCGTATTTGCTCTCACGCCAAACTTCCGCTCGAAGACAGAACTGTTAAAGTAAAAATTTATATGGATGTATTTACTCCGTCACAGACTTCTTCGGGAGAAAACGATGTGGTTCTCATTCGTCGTAATGATACAGATTTCAAGTTATATGAAGGAGATAAGAGAGAAGCGTTCATGACTTCAGATGAGTTCCTCTATAATATTTCTTACAAGAAGAACCGTATTATTAAGAGCGTATCTCATATTCTGAAACAAGCAGCTATTGATTGTGAGATTCATCGCAAGTTACATTCTAAGGAACAGCCTGTGATTCAGTGTCTTCGTTTTGATAGCAAAGCAGGACCGGAAGATCTTGCTTTCAAACCAAATATATCTGGAGATGAGCGAGATACTCTTTACATGAGAAATGTAAGAAGAAGAGCTCGTAGACTTCAGATAATTAAAGCAAAGGGAATAGCTCTGCTACTAGATCCTGATACAAGTGAAATATTTGATCTTATGGCGTTTGAGGATACGAAACGTCTGATTAAATTAGGAATTCGTACGGCTCCTGGGGAAATACGGTTCTATCCTCCTGTTTCAACAACTGATTTTTCATCTAAGCGGTGATATAAATGGCCACGGTCTCAAGTGCTGGTGGAGGCTCATCAATGGGAAACGCTCAAGTAGGTACGCGTGGACTGAGTGCTGGTGATTGGATTCGTCTTCAGCGTCTTCGTGGAGCGCGTGCAAATGGTTACTCAAATCCATCAACAAATGGAGTTCTAACAGCTAGCTCTCCTATTTTTAACAAGGACGTTGTTCCTCCTCAACCTAACCAGTTTGAGGTTCACAACAATAGTGCTATCAAGGTATTCCCGGTTGTAGGAACTTCGAAGATTCGGAGAACGGCTTCTAATTGGACTGATTATGTTGCCTCTCAGAATGCTGATTATGTTCTGAGATCACAGGCTACTCTCAATGGTACTTCTGTAAAGAGAACTCTAACTAAACTCTGCAGTTGTACTACTACGGTTGTTGATACAAAGACTGGAATCTGCACTCAGTGCAATCAAACAACTCATGTCCGTATAATGTAATGATGAAGTTAAACTTCAACATAAATATTTTATTCGTAAGTCTACTTTCAATATATCTTGGATATAATATCGTTTCATATTATCTCCAAGCCAAAGACCCATATGAACCTTTAATGGGAGCTCTTCCAGTTCCTCAGCAGGTTGGTAAAACCAGATCTATTCAGTCAAAAACTGGAGACGCATCTATGAATACAGAGTACAGAAGACGCAGAGCTATTATTGAAACAAACTCATGTCTTGCAAAAGATCCTAGATTTGGATTCTGGAATAAATCATCTACAAATGGAAGTTTAGAAACATACTTCTTATCAAATATCTATCACAGACCTCCTCCTACAGATTCCCTTTATGATGGCAATAACGCTGTTACAGAGAATACATTCATACTCGATGGTGTTGGCGATGGCCTACTTGTTGACGGCGGGGATGCCTACACTCAATACTGCCTTGTATAACAATGACGAACGCCAAAATTTTAATAAGGCGGGATACAGCAGCTAACTGGACAGCTGCAAATCCAACGTTAGGAGATGGAGAACAAGGATATGAAAAAGATACTGGAAAAATGAAGATTGGTGACGGTGTTACTGATTGGAATAGTCTACCCTATTTTGCAGGAGGTGTTGGAGGTGGAGGAAATGGTGCTACAGGAGCAACTGGGCCTGCAGGAACTATAGGCGTTGATGGTATAACTGGGGCTACTGGTCCTCAAGGTAATACTGGACCTACAGGTGTGCAAGGAAGTAGTGGTCCTACAGGAGCTACGGGAATTCAAGGATCTACTGGTCCTCAAGG
>JACCDP010249574.1_pt1 | contig 11571 bp, 3 predicted proteins | sample 7445841 | NCBI WGS metagenome assembly JACCDP01 (sample SAMN15323441, study PRJNA562643) | freshwater metagenome | isolation source: river surface water | place: USA:Blue River Watershed | collected 2017-08-17
CGGACCGAGGAGGCCCCGGAGGCCCTGGTGTCTTGGGTGGTCCTAGAGGTCCCGGCGGTCCCGGTCGCGGCGGCCCGCCCATGAACCCCTTTGGCGATCCGCCCAAGCCCATCAAGGGCTTCGTGCCCTTGCGCCACCAGTCGGTTGCGGCCCAGCTGGCGGGCACCTCGCCGGGAATGGAGTTGGGCATGCCCGGCGGCCCCGGCGGTCGTGGCGGCCCCAGCGGGCCAGGTTTTGGCCCCGGTCGTCCCGGCGGGTCCAATGGGGGTCCCAATCGTGGCCCTGGCGGCCCGGGTGGTCCGGGTGGTCCGGGTGGTTTTGGCCCCGGCATGTTCATCGCCCAACCCGTGACCGAAGCGGCCGATACCGATCAGGATGGCAAGATCACGGCCCGCGAATGGACTGCCATGGCCGAGCGTTGGTGGACCCAATGGGACAAGGCCAAATCCGGATCCGTCAACGAAGACCAGATCGTCGACGGCCTCTCATCCGTCTTCCCCCCGCCCCCCGGCTTCGGCGGCCCACCCCGCTGATCACCTAGGGGTCACACATAGGGGTCAGTCCCGCATATTTACACAAAAAGGGTCACGACATCATATTTCGGATGGAGTGGTGATGAATTGGGGACTGGCTCCAAATGGGCATGCGTCAGTGTTTGCGTATGCGGGATAGGTTCCGCGGGAACGGACCTGCGCGCGCAGGGAAGCGCAAGCAAGTATGAAGTTCTCGCGCGACGCGCGATGGCAGAGGTTGATCGCTTCCAATGCTTGCTCCGGCCCGTTCCCGCTGGCGCCTCGAGGAGGGGCGATGTCCGTCGAGGTGAAATGTCCTCACAATGGCCCGATAGGGGTTTCACCCGTTCTCGCGATATCCATCGATGCGATGCGGCCGCGACGGCATCCGCGCGGGCCTTGCGGTCACTGATTCTTGAAGGCGATTCCGGTGGGGTCGTTGTCGTCCCACCCGCGGCGGCTGTGGAACGCCCACCAGTCTTGTTCCTTGGGGTTGCGCCTTTCGGGGCCCGCATGGGAATCGGCGAACACCAGTTGGATCGCTCCGTTGTGGGGCGCGTAGGCCGGTGTCCAATACGGCATTTCCCATAGCAGGACCGCTGTGGAGGTCGAGGCCACCGACGAGGTCATGCGGCCGCTCACCGGGCGGTCCACGTCATAGGTCGCCTGGTCTTTCTTCAGGAAGATGTGGTTCCACGGGTAGGTGATCCAATCGTTGTCGCGCAGCCAGTTGCGGTAGTTGTCACCGCTCAGCGCCGGATCCTTGCCGCGCAAGCCCACCGGGCAGGCGTAAGTATTGGGGGAGGGCGGGGTGTTCTTGCTCTGCACCGTGACCACCGCGCCCGCGCGATTGGTTCCCGTGTTCTTGCCCACATACGGCTCCAACAGTTCGTAGTGGTACTTCTCGCCGATCTTGAACGAATCGCCCCACACCTTGCCCCAGTTCTTGGAGCGCAGAAACCGCTCGGCATTGTCGCTCGTGTACAGGGCCACACCGAGTCCGATTTGACGCAGGTTGTTGAGGCAATACGTACCGTTGGCCTTGGCTTTGGCCTTGGCCAGTGCGGGCAAGAGCATGCCAGCCAGGATCGCAATGATGGCGATGACCACCAGCAGCTCGATGAGCGTGAATCCGGTTTGGCCTGATCTTTGTGAACGCTGTGCTCGATTCATGGGGTCGGTTTTCAGGTCAGGGTTTCGCTTTTTTGGTCTGGGGCGGTTCTCCGACCAGAGGTTGCGTGCTTCGGAGATAGGCGAAGAGATCGCGCACTTGCTGGGGCTTCCAGCCATCGAGCAAGCCTTCAGGCATCAGCGACAACCCAGCCGGGCTCAGTTCGGCAATTTCGCTGCGGGCCAGCACGACGTTCTGGTTGTCCAAACCCCGCAGCACGACGGATTGCGGATTCTGCTCCACCAAGAAGCCGGCCAGCGAACGGCCATCCCGGGTCTCGACCGAGTGGTTCTCGTAGCCCTCCCGGATTTCTGCGCTGGGATTCAGGATCGCCAGCAAGAGCGACTCGATGTCGGAGCGGTCATGAACCGTCAGGTCGGGACCCACCTCGCCGCCTTGTGCGAAGAGACGGTGGCAGCCACCACAGCTCGTTTGGAAAAGCGTTCGCCCGGCATATGGATCTCCGGCTTCGGCCCGGATCCAGCCGGCCCGCTCGCTGATTTGTCGATCGAGTTCCGCGCTCGTGGCCTTGCCGGTTTGCGGCCACACCGCCTCAGCCAAGGTCTGCAACTCCCTGTCACGGTGCTGTTTGATCTTGCGGATGATGCTGGGTGGAACGCTTTGAGGTGGAATCGCTGGAGCCGCCCAGCCGGAGGGCTTTCGGGCGATGGCCTGGACATAAGCCTTCGACCAGACGGGTCGGCTGGCCAAGAGGGCTTGGGCCGTGGGCAGCGACAGGGGTCCGAGTCCGGGATAGACACTCAGGACGACCTGGGCGATGGAGGGATCGTCGTAGGCGGCCAGTGCTGTGAGGGTCGCTTGGCGCAGCGCGTCATCTTTCACGATCCCGCGACACGCCTTGCCCAGCGCCGGAACCGCTCCGGGGACCCGCACCTCGGCCAGCACTCCGAGGTACTCCAACCGCTCCGCTCGTGTGGCGGTTTCGTCGGCCACGGTCTTCAGTGCTTCAGCGATTGCGGACGGGTTGCCTTGGCGCAGCGCGAAGGCGGCCGATCCTACGCCATGGCGTGCCATCGCCCTTCGGAGTGCCTCAGGCAAACCGGACAAAGCCCGTCCCTTGGATGCCTGTTCGAGGCCCGCCGCAAGACGACGGCTGAGGGACGGACTGGGTGAGAGTTCGAAGAGGCGTGCGCAGTTCAACAGGTCCCGCTGGGTTCCTGCTTGTGCCCATCGGCGGGACATCCGCTCGATGAGGTGGTGTTCGACCAGCGGATGTCTCCAGAATGCCTCGTTCTGCCACAGCCCCAGCACAGCGGCCGAATCGCTTTCTGCGAAGTTCTCGATGGCCCACCACAAAAGCAGCGGTTGTCGCGGGTCGGTGTCGTCCTCGGACCGGCCAGCCAGTGCACGGACGATGGGCAAGCCAGCGCCAGCGGGCAGGCGTCGAGCCGTGCAGGCCAGTTGATTGCGCACACCCAGATCGGATTCTTGAGCAGCCATCCGGCTCAAGGTTTCTGCCAAGGCGCCGGACACCGAACGGGGATCTCCCAAGAGGCGAACCGCCCACTCACGGACCGCAGCCTCGGGATGGGTCAAGGCTCGCTGGGCCAAGGCCTCATTCCACCCGCCGCTCAAGTTCAAGGCCCAAAGCGTCTCGAGGGCCAGCTGACCCTGACTTTGAAAAAGCGCCTCGGTCAGACCGGGGATCAATCCAGTATCCCGTCGATCCGCCAAGATGCGCAGCGCCATCTGGCGGGTCCATCGGTTCGGCTGTTTCAGCGCCTTGATCAGATCGGCTGAGCTCGCCTTGCCCAGATCATTGATCGGGACGGCAGACGCGCCGCGCGCCTTCAATCGGTAGACCCGTCCGTTGGCCGCATCCATCCGCCCTTCGTGGTTGCGGAAGTGATTCACCTGCTGGTCATACCAATCACAGATGTAGAGGGCTCCATCGGGCCCGACCTTGATGTCCACCGGACGGAACCACCGATCGTCGCTGGTGACCGGATGCCCGAGGTCATGGGTCCGGAAGGTGGATTGTTCCGGGAGGAATTCGCTCAGGACAATGCGCCCTTGGAGCGGTTCCACGCCGAAGAGCCGACCGGTATACCGAGGCGGCAAGGCCCCGTGGTCATGGATGACGAAATTGTGGGTGAACCGCGGAATGCGGTCGTGGGCCATCGCCGGGAAATAACCGAAGGCGTAGGGATTGGAGAGGGGTCCGTGTTTCTCGAAGCCCTTTTGCAAATAGGCTCCCTGCTGATAGTGGAAGCCCCGCGTGTCTCCGCCATTGTGGCCCGAGAAAATCCGCCCGCGGTCGTCGATTTCGCAGCCGAAGGCGTTCCCGCCGCCTTCCGAAAACACTTCATACACCCGCCGTTCCGGATGGTAGCGCCAGATGTTCTGGCCTTGCGAATAATGGGCCTTGGCATTGAGCGGTTTTCCGTCGGTTCCATGGACCCAAATGTTGGCCGTCACCGTGCTGCCCTGCGCCCCGTAGAGCCATCCGTCGGGACCCCAGCGCAGCGAATTGGCGACGCTGTGGGTGTCTTCCAGACCGAAGCCCGAAAGCCGGACCTCCGGATCACCGTCGGGCATGTCATCGTGATTGGCATCGCGGTAGAAGAGCAGGTAGGGAGGATTCAGCACCCACACTCCGCCGCGGCCGCGCTCGACGGCGGTCACGATGTTGAGCCCATCGATGAACACCGAATGCCGGTCCAGGCGCCCATCGCCATCAATGTCTTCATGGATGCTGATGCGGTCCTTGCCCGGGAAATGACGGGGCGGCGGGGGCGGCACCTTGTCGTAGACCGAGCGCCATACGCTGTCGCGACTGATGCGCGTCAGGCCGGCGGGTGATGGATATTGGCGGTACTCCACCACCCACATCCGTCCGCGCTCGTCGAAATTCAAGAAGACCGGTTGGGCGATCTGAGGCTCGGTGAGCAACTGCTCCCACTCCAGATCATCGGCCACCCGGAACCGGGCCATCGAGGCCTCCGGAGTGAGTGGGTCGGCCGCGGCCTCCTGAGGGAGATCCGGAGCGGGCGGCGTTGTATTCGTCACGACGTTGGCCGCGGTGTTCGTCGAGGCGGAGGCGGCTGAACCGGCCGGATGAGTGGGTTTCGTCGTCGTGGCCGCGGTCTCCTTCGGTGCTGGGACCACCGGCTTTCCGGAGATGGCCGCTGCAGCTGGCGGCACGGGATCCCGCAGGCACCAGAGGATGCCGTTGAGCAGCAGGCGTCGGAAGGAGGCTGTCTCGAAGTCGTCCGGGTTTCCGAGTGACGTGGCAAAGACCCGGCGCCCTTGAGCCGTGTTCAGCCAGGCCACGGGCTCCAGGGTGGTTTGTCCTTCAACGCGGCCTTGCATGAGCGGCACCACGGAGTCGGCTGGCTGTGATTGCTTGTAGAGGTGTGAGGTGGTGACTTGCCGGGCGGAGGTGACGCCGGTCATCACGATGTGGCCGGTCTGGCTCCCGATTCCCTCGACGAGCGTGCGTGGGCTTTGTGGTGGCTTGTTGTTGTAGTGGCCGCCGTATTTCATGCCCAACACGTCGACATCGAACGTGGGCCAAGCCACATATCCCGGCGCTTTGGGAACGGCATCAAAGCCATGGCTGGCCGTCCGGAGAGCGACGACTGGTTTGCCGGCGGCCACGTGGGCTTTCAGGAGGTCGATCAGACGTTGGGGCGGTGTCCGACGCCGGGTGCTGACCACCACCAAATCTGCGTCACGCAGCCGTTCGATGTCCGCGAAATCGGGATCACCTTCCCGGGGAGAGGCCATCACGGTGCTGACCTGATAGCCGCGGCCCGACAGTTCTGCTGCCGCGAAGGCCGGCAGCGTTTCCCAAGTCTGGTACTCGTTTTCGCCGATGAGCAGGACGATTTTCTTGGGCACATCCCCGGCGAAGCGGAAGGGTGGTTTGCCGGTGAAATCGGCTCGCGTGATGCTCGGACACCAGAACCGCTCGATGTGCTCGACCACCAGCTCCGTGCCTCGGAAATGCGACACGTAGGGGGCTTTCCGGTGGTTGTACATCGAGTCGGTCATGTCGCGCATGAGCACCACATTCTGCCCTTGCTGAACCATTTGACGGATGGCGAAGGGCCGCCCGAGAACGCACATGTTGATGTGGACACCCATGACGATGACGTTGGTGATGCCCCTCTGGCGCATGAGGTAAAAGGCCTCGGCCGAATCGGTGATGGCGTCTCCGTCGCGGATCTCCAGCGCTGGGTGTTGCCGCGTCCACGCCCCATAGCCGGGGCATTCCGGGCATCCATCGCAGCCGCCGTCGGAATCATCGATGGGCAGTGGTGCCTCCCGGTCGTCCATCCGGGAACACCAGCCTTGCAACGGGATGGCGGTCTTCACCGGCGGAGCCGCCTGGGCGAGCTTTCGACCGGGGTGATCCTGGTAGAACTTCAGGGTGTCACTCGGGCAATGGAGGATGAGCATGCCCTTGGCCCGGGCGGCCAGCAGGACTTCGTTCATGGCCGGGGCCATTTCACCGACGCGTTCGGTGGCGTCCGGGCAATGGTGCTGGTCCCACATGTCGCATACCACCACGGCGGTCCGCGAGGCCTCCCAAGTCACCGTGCCATCATGGGCCGTGGCCGCGGAGAGGTTCGTGGATCCAGTCCGCCAGCGGGTGTGCAAGGTGATCGGGTCTGCCTGAGCCGTGTTCCAAAGCAGTCGGACTCCGAGCATCACCCGAGCGATGGGAATCGCGAGGCCTCGCCACGCTGAGCCTGTCCACAGAGCACGGGGGATCATTCACCGCCACGATGACCCGATTGTCCCCCTCTTGGCTAGAGCCCATTCCCAGTTGAAGTCTCTTCATCCTCGATCGGCGGTGTGCAGATGGGGGGTCTGAGCGGAATGGCAGTTAGTTGAGGCCTGGGCGCTTCTTGGTGAGCCGTTTTCTGCGGGGCGGGTGATGAGACGGTTTAGGGGACAGGCTGGGTCGGTGCGGGTGTCCGTCGACTCATTCTTCCATCCCGCGTCTGCTCCTTCTGGCAGCGATGAGGCCCGCTGAAAACCAGCCTCTTCCACCGAAACAGTTCCATCCCCAGCAGGGGTAAGCCTGAATAAGACGGTGTTCATGGTTTGAAGGTACAATTACATGACGAGTGTCATTATACATGAATCTATCAAAACCCATTATTAATCAAACAAACTCAATTCTTATATAAAATCACAACAATCCCTTACAAGCATGTAAAGGATATCACTAATTACACATGTTTTAAAATCACGGCACGATGTCTGGGTCAACAAATCAAACAACACAGTGTCCATGGATGCTGATCGTTTTCCCGTCCGCTTGAACCAAACCAAGGAAGAAAATCGTATGATGCCTCAAAATCTGCCCGTTGCTCCCCGAGGTGGGAGTCGGTTGCTCAGCACCCTCATCTCGCGAAGTCGGTGGGCCGTCTTGGCCTCAACTCTGTTGGCACTGGGCAATGGACCGGATCTGAATGCGGCCACGGCGACACCTCAGTCGATTTCGATGTTGGAAGACGCAGCGGCGGTTCCGCTCGTTCTCACTGGCAGCGGAGCGGGATCGGTGTCCTACAGCATCTTGACGCAGCCGACCCGAGGCGTTTTGACGGGTACCGCGCCCAATCTCTTTTACCGGCCTAATACCAACGCCAACGGTGTCGACAGCTTCACCTTCAAGGTGTCCGACACGGCGGGAGATTCTGCACCGGCGACGGTTTCCATCTCCATCGCGCCGGTGAACGATGCGCCGGTGGCCATCATTCCCGTCGTGGACACCCCGGCCGGTATCCACTGGGTTTCGCGCGGTGGATCCGGATCCCAGTATTGGCAGGCCATCGCCGTGTCAGCCGATGGATCCAAGATGGGCGCCGTCGTGGATGGTGGCTCGATCCACTTGTCCGCCGACGGGGGCCTGAATTGGTCCGCAGTGGATACGGATCGCAATTGGCAAGCGATCGCCACCTCGGCGGATGGTTCAAAATGGGTGGCGGTGGTGGATGGGGGTCCGATCTATCTTTCCACGGATTCCGGTGCCAACTGGACGCCCCGTGAATCGGCCCGGAATTGGACGTCGGTGGCGTCGTCGTCCGACGGCCAGAATTTGGTGGCGGCCGAGTACGGTGGAAAAATCTACACCAGCGTGGATGCTGGCGTGAGTTGGTCGGCCCGCGACAGTGATCGCCCTTGGTATGCGGTGGGTTCTTCGGGCAGTGGCAGCAATCTTGTGGCGGCGGTCTATGGCGGCGGTCTCTACACCTCGAGCGATGTCGGCACCAACTGGGTGCAGCGCACCCCCGGGAACCAGCTTTGGGTCTCGGTGGCATCTTCAGCCAATGGCCGCAAGTTGGTGGCGGCTGAGGTCAATGGTTTCATCCATACCTCGGCCGATGGTGGCACCAACTGGACCGCACAGGCGGCCTCCGGTGCCCGCTTTTGGTCTTCGATCGCGTCCTCATCGGACGGCTCGGAACTGGTTGCCAGTACCTACGGCGGCAAGCTCTACACCTCGTCGGATTCCGGCCTGACATGGACCGCCCGCGACAGCGATCGGCTTTGGTTGGGGGTAGGTGCCTCGGCAGATGGTGGGGTTTTGGCGGCGTTGACCGATGGCGGACTGATCCACACCTCGCAAGACCTTCGCGCGCCTGCCGCTATCACCGTGCTGGAAGACAGCGGTGCCCAGACCAATTCGGTCGTCTTCACGACCCTCACCGCCGGTCCGGCCAATGAGTCGAGCCAAGCTCTGAGCATCGTGGTCACCAACGACAATGCGGCGCTTTTCTCGGTGCAACCGGCCTTCAATGCCAGCGGTGTCTTGACCTTCACCCCGGCCACCAATGCCAACGGCAATGCGAAGATCACCCTCGTTTCGGTGACCGATGATGGGGGCACCGCCGACGGTGGACAGAACACCACGACTCCGTCTCCCATCAATGAACTTCAGGTCGTCGTCCTCCCCGTCAATGATGCCCCCACCCAGGGGCCCATTGCCATTTCAGGGACCGAAGACACCACGGTGGCTTTCACGGCGGGCGCCTTCTCCGCCAACTACAACATCGGCAATCCGGATAGCCCGGTGCGCCCAGCGGTGAGCTATACCATCGAGACGTTGCCAGCCTCCGGCACGCTGAAGTTGTCCGGGGCCCCGGTTTCAGCCAATCAGGCCATTCCAGTGGCCAGCTTGGGGAGTTTGACCTATGAGCCGGGCTTGAATGAATCGGGCTCGAAGACGTTCCGGATATCGGTTTCCGATGGTGTGCTTTCCTCCCCCACGGGAACCAATGCGGCCGAGGTGACCCTCACCTTGGCCCCTGTGAATGACGCCCCGTTCGCGGTGGCGCAAAGGGTGAGCACCTTGGAGGACACCGCCGTGACGATCGCGTTGACCGGCACCGATCCCGACGGCAATCCGTTGACGGCGACGGTGGTATCCGCACCCACCAACGGCGTGTTTGCTGGCTCGATTTATACGCCAAATCTCAACTACAACGGACCCGATCGGATCACGTTCAAGGTGAGCGATGGCATTTTCGACTCTTCTTTGGAGACGGTGAACATCTCGGTCCTTTCGGTGAATGATGCACCGGTTCTCGGGGCGGTGGCGGTGGCCGTGACGGAAGACACCACCGTGTCGTTCACTCCGGCCTTGTTCACCACGCAGTACGGCGATTTGGAAAACGATCCATTCACCAGCCTGACGGTGGCGACTTTGCCGCCCACCGGTTTGCTGAAGTGGGGCGGTGTGTCAGTGACGGTGGGCCAGGCCATTCCCGTGGCGGACCTCGGAGCTCTCGCCTACACCCCGGCACTGAATGAAAACGGAGCCAAGACCTTCACGGTGCGCGCATCGGATGGTTTTTCACTGTCGTTGCCGACCACGGTGACGGTGGTGATCGGTGGTGTGAACGATGCGCCGGCACTCACGGCGTTCTCCAAGGATTTGAATGAAGATTCGATTCTCACGTTTGCCGCATCGGACTTCGCTTCGAAGTATGTTGATCCGGAAGGCTCTGGCCTTTCGAGCATCAAGATCCTGAGCCTGCCCTCGGCCGGCGTGTTGAAATTCACGGGCACGAATGTCGTCGCTGGCCTGGTGGTCATCACCAGCCAGATGGATCGGTTGACCTACCATCCGGCGACCAACGAGAACGGGAACACCACCTTCACGGTGAGTGTGTCCGATGGCGATTTGTCGTCCGAGGCGGCGGTTGTGACCCTGGCCGTCGCCCCGGTGAATGACGCGCCCAGTGCTTCCATACCCACGGTGACGCTCATCCCAGTGGGTTCGACGTTGAACGCGGTGACCGGCCCGCCGTCGCCGGCGAATTGGAAGTCAGTGGCCGCCTCGGCCGATGCCTCGACGCTGGCGGCTGTGGTCGACAACGGACCGGTGTACGTTTCGACGGATTCCGGATCGACTTGGACAGCCCGGGAAAGTGTCCGGAATTGGAGCAGCGTGGCCATGTCGACCAATGGCCAGGTGCTGGCCGCATCCGTCTATCGCGGCAAGGTTTACGTATCGACCAATGCCGGCGTCACCTGGAACGCCCGCGACAGCGATCGAAACTGGCGCTCGATTGCCGTTTCCACCAACGGAGCCGTGATGGCCGCGGTGGCCAATGGAGGCCAGGTGTATGTGTCCGTCGACAGCGGCACCAACTGGACCGCCCGGGCGACCAGCGAATTGTGGACGTCTGTGGCCATGTCTGGCGATGGGCGCAAGATGGTGGCCTCGGTGTACGGGGGTTCACTCTACACATCCGAGGACATGGGGACGAATTGGACCTCGGTGGCGAGCCCGCGCCTGTGGAACTCGGTGACCTCAAGCCCGGATGGGCTGAAGTGGGTGGCCACTGAGATTCATGGATCGATTTGGATGTCTTCCAACGGCGGAGCGACCTGGTCCGCCAATACGGCGGCTGGCATTCGCACCTGGATGTCCGTGGCCTTGTCGGCTGATGGCAACCGCATGCTGGCCGGAGTGTTTGGTGGCAAATTGTACCGCACCCTGGACAGCGGTGTGAGCTGGGTGGAATTGGGCGGCGACCAGAGTTGGGGCGCCCTGGCGGGGTCATCGGATCTCAAGAAGGCTGTTGTGGCCGTGGACGGCGGTGATCTGTCCATCACCGGAGACTACAACATCCCGCTCACCCTCACTGTGACGGAGGACAGTGGCGTGTTTACCCAAAGCGGCTTTGCGACGGGAGCCTCTGCGGGTCCGGCGAACGAGTCCACGCAGTTGATCAGTTACACGGTGGCGTTGAGCAACGTCACCTTCATGGATGGAACGAACTTGTTCGTGGGTCTGCCGACGGTGAGTGCCCAGGGCGACTTGAGCTTTGTGCCTGCACCCAATGCCAGTGGCAGTGCAACGCTCACCGTGTCGGTGAAGGACAACGGTGGTGTGACGAACATCCTGGGCACGGTGACCGGAGTGGATACGGCGGTGGTGGGATCCTTCACGGTCGTGGTGACTCCGGTGGATGACGTTCCCAGCGCGACTGCCCAGATGGTCGGTGTGGTGGAGGAGACGGCCCAATCGATCTCGCTCGCGGGCAATGATCCCGAAGGCGCCCCGCTGACGTTTGAGGTGCTGACCCAGCCCACGAAGGGTGTGCTCAGCGGAACTGCCCCGATACTGACCTACACACCAACCTTCAACCTGACAGGAGCCGACAGCTTCACCTTCCGAGTGAAGGACGATGGGCACACCTCGTCGGTCGCAACGGTCTCCATTGTGATCACCAATGTGAACGACTTGCCCGTTGCTTCCGCCCAGTCGGTGACCACCAGCGAAGACACCGCCAAGGCCATCACGCTGACTGGAACCGACGTCGAAGGCTCCGCGTTGACCTACACCGTTGTGACACCTCCGACCAAGGGCGTGTTGAGCGGCACGGCTCCGGCGCTGACCTA
>JACCDP011141759.1_pt1 | contig 11570 bp, 10 predicted proteins | sample 7445841 | NCBI WGS metagenome assembly JACCDP01 (sample SAMN15323441, study PRJNA562643) | freshwater metagenome | isolation source: river surface water | place: USA:Blue River Watershed | collected 2017-08-17
ACTGCAGATGGTTTCCGTAACTACATTAAGCCTAAAACGCTTATTTCTTCTGAAGAAATGTTACTCGATAAATCACATTTACTAAACCTTACAGCTCCTGAAATGACAGTGCTAGTAGGTGGTATGCGTGTATTAAATACAAATTATGATGAATCTAAGCATGGGGTGTTTACAAATCGTCCAGGTGTATTAACCAACGATTTCTTTACCAACCTAATAGATTACAATACTACTTGGAAAGCAACAGGTCAAAATTCTTTTGAAGGAACAGATAGAGCTACAGGCGCTGTTAAATTTACAGCAACAAGAGTAGACCTTGTATTTGGCTCTAACACAGAATTACGTGCACTTGCAGAAGTGTATGCTTGTGATGATGCTAAAGAAAAATTTGTTCACGATTTTGTTGCCGCATGGAATAAAGTAATGAACCTAGATCGTTTTGAATTAGCTTAAACTTTCTATTGATGTTATTAAAATGGCGGCACTTTTAGTGCCGCCATTTTAATTTAATTAAATATTTTTCTTCTTCCATTTTCATCAAAGATAGCAATAGGGGCTTGTGGATGTCTTGAGCCAATACCATAACTACATGCATCGGTTGGAAAAATACATGAATCTTCTATATACCACTTTCCAGCTTTTTTTACAAATAACGCACTAACATAGCAGCAATCGTGCGCTTCGTCTTCGGGGAATGTGATTTCTTTTCCATCTTTTCGTTGTGCTTTTCCGGTAAAGTAGGCGTAATTGCCTCCGACTTTAAAATGGTCCACAACATATATAAATTGTTGTTTTTGGATTTGATACATGCTTGCTCTTAATATATCTAACATTGCAGTTCTGTCTTTTTCATTGGAAGCATTTTTTACTTTAAAATCAATAATAGTTTGGGCATTTAATCCCATTGCTAATAAAATAAGAAAAGCTGTTAAGCAACAAGTAAGTAAACTTTTTTTCATTGTATATTTTGAAATTGTAGTGATTGATATTTATATATAAAATTAATATATTATATTCGGATGTAAATTATTTCTTTAATTGTAAATCGTACCAATTTTAATGTCTAGAATTCATAAACTTGCAATTGGGATATTGACTATCAATGTTTTGTATAGTTGTTCATTGATTATGCCAACTACCACAACTAAGCCCTCTGTCAACCAGTCTTCAAACTCGGCAACCTTAACGTTGCCAAAGTTGAATTTCAAAACACGTCCCGCAAATGAGCCCTTTGATCCTGTGGATCATTTACCAGAAGGATATAGTAAACTAACGGCACCTAAAATTATAGCTAATTCTGTTGCCACACTTAATACTGATGCACATAATATTTCAAAAAAAGAGTACAATACAGCGCCGCATTATATCAAGAAATTTAAAAAGGAAATTAGTATACGATTATCTTATCCTACCGACTGGAAAGGTAATTATTATAAATTTCGAAAGTCTTTGCCATTGACTAAAATTGAAATGATAAATGATAAAGACACATGCCTGATTGCAAAGTATACCTTAAAGGAAGTAGCTGATCTAAAGCCTTATCATATCTCAATAGTGCTTGATCATAGTGGTTCAATGGGTAATGATAGGTGTGTGGACCTGCAAAATGCTGTCTCACTCGCGCTAAAAGAATCTGAAACCAAAAATAAGATTAGTCTCATTAAGTTTGATTCTGAAATATCCTTTGAAGGAAAATCCATAGATAGTGCAGAGATTCAAAAAGTATTATATCGAAAAATTGGCATGGAAGGCTTTGGAGGATCTACCTCAATCTATGATGCATTGAATGTGTCTCTAGATTCATTGAAAATTGATACATCTTATAGGCCTCTAGTGATTTTATTTTCAGATGGATATGAAAATTCATCAAAAGTTCAGGATATTGATGGAATAGTATCAAAAGCAAAATCATTAAACGTTCCAGTATTTACTATTGCATACGGCGGAGGTGCTGACGAAGATTTGCTAAGAGGTATAGCAAATGAAACAAATGGCTTATTTTTTTCAATTTACGATAGATCAGAATTCAAAGATTTATTAAATAATGAACTTTTCTTGCTAAATCATTATTATGAATTACGTTTATTGCCATGTAGTTTTGATTTTGATAAAATTCGTTTTGAAGGGATTTCGACTGAAGGAAATAAAGTAACGGGTGAAAAATTAATGAAAGGAATCAAAGAAACTGTTGCATTAAATATAAATTTTGATTTTGATAAGTATAATTTGATTTCAAAAAATTTAGAAGAGGTTAAAAAAGTTGCTTCATACTTGAAAAATAATTCAGAGTACAACATAATTATTACAGGACATACAGATAATGCTGGAACTGTTGATTATAATATGGATTTATCAATCAAAAGAGCGGAATCTGTAAAAAGAGCGTTAGTTAATTTTGGAATTGATCAAAAACGAATTCAAGTAATTGGTAAAGGGGAGTCGGTTCCTTATGTGCCAAATGATTCCGAAGAAAATCGGTTTAGAAATAGAAGAATAGAGATTGAATTAGTTAAAAAATAACAAAAAAGCGGCATTTTAAGTGCCGTCTTTTTTTTGCACAATATTCGGCGGAATTTTATTGACAATTATTTTTTACAGCTGTTGCTGCGTCTGGATATTTTTTATTGTTAGCGAGTTGTAATGCATTACAGGCTTCTATTTTTTTACCCGTAGACAAATAGCTCAATCCCAAATAATATTCTGATTTTCCAGTAGTAGAAGTACCTACGGCAATCGATCTATTAAAGTAAGTAATAGCGTCTTGGAATTTTTGAGCGGTGTACAAGCAAATACCAACATTTTCTGCGTGGGTGTAGTTGGTAGGATCCATGTTTGTAGCTTTCATGTAATAGTCAGCAGCTTTTATGTACTGGCCTTGTTGAAAGGCTTTAAGACCCATTGCGGTATAATCATTGACCGTTTTGTTGTTGGCGTCCACTGCGGTTCTATTAAAGAGCGCTTTTGTTTGGCTAAATGTAGCTAAATCATTTGGGAACATATTAATAGCGCTGTCTAACATTTTGTTGAGGTTGGCATCTGCATTTCCTTTTACTTCATACATACCTAGTAAATAGTTGTTCCATGTAAAAGGTGTATTAAAATGACCTACAATTAAGTTAAAAGCTTTTTTAATTTCGGCGCTGTCCTTCTTTTTTGATGCTGCAAAAATTAAATTTTTATAATAGCTGGTTGCATTGGGCCAGTTGTAAAAAGCTTTTTTGCTACTAATTAATGCACTGTCAAAATTATTTTTGGCGGCGTAAATAGCGGTCCTTAAAAAGTCGTTGTAATAAAGGTGTGGGTTTACCTTGTCGCTTTCTTTTAGTAAGGCAAGGGCTTCATCGTATTTTTTGTCTCTAATATAATACCTTGCTATCATGGCTTTTAAAGGAAGGGTAGAAGAAGACATATCTGGAATTGCCGGTAATTTTTCTACGTCTTCCGTTTTCATGACAGGGTCTGCATTTACTTCGCCCATTACAAACTTTTGAATCTTTAAAGAATCATACGTGAGTTTGTGAACATAAATTGAAGGTATGATGGCAAGTAGCGCTATACTAAAAAATACACCCATGAGTGAGGTGCGAAGTTTTGTATTTTCTTGTTGGTAACTGATAGGTATAAATATTAGTGCCGCTGCAATGGCAAGAATCGATTGCATGGCGGTACGCTCGGCAGGGAAATTTAAAAAGGCATCCACTGCATAGCAGGTAACGGCCATTAATAAAATGGTAGCCGCTAAGTGTAGATTATTGAAAGACTTATTTTTCCAAATACTCAAAGTGGCGATGGGTATTAGTAAAAATAAAAGAGCAAAGCTAATGCCACCAATTATGCCAAGATCTGCAAACATTTCAAAAAAATCGTTGTGTGCATGGTAAGGCACGAAAAGCTCTGTGGTATGAAAAATTTCGTAAGGTATAGAAGCCAGTTTCCAGTTGCCATAACCACAACCCATGAGCGGATGTTTAATTGAATAGTCGATAGCATTTTTCCATAAACGAAGCCTACTGTTTTCTTCACTAGCTAGAGTAATATCTCCAATTCTTTTGGTAACGGTACCGTATCCACCTTGTGTATCTTGCATTTGCACCGCGGTGTCTAAAAATACATTGGCAATAAAATAACCTATAACAACGGGTATGATTAAATACGCAATTTCTGTAAGGATTGCTTTTTTATTTTCTTTGCTCTTAAAGTAAAGAGTAGTAGCAATAAAAATGATGGCTATAATAAGTAGCCCCACATAGGTAGACCTGGTGTTTAAAATAAGTAGCCCTGTTACACCCATTACAAGAACAAAAGCGGCTAGTAGTTTACCTAGTAATTTATTATTAATGATAAGCCAGAGAACAAATGGAAATTTTATGAGTAGGCTAGCTGCCATTACGTTTTTATTGCCGTGGTTGCCTCTTAATGCCAATATGTTTTCATCGAGGCTCATGGTGGTAAGGTTGCTAGAAAAGGTTTTTAATAACACGAGCGAATCATATAGTAGTACAAACGCCATGATCACCGAGATGCCCGTTAATAATGCAGGTAGTGGTTGTTTGTAAAATAAAATAGAGAGTACAATAAAAACGAGGTAAGTGGTTACAAGTCTAGCCCCTGTAACGAGTGTTTCGGTGGGGTTAATGGCATAGAAATAGGAGAGTGCAGCCCAAGCCACTAAAAAAGTAAATACGATGGTAAACTTATATTTGAAAACCCCCTGAATCGCTTCGGCACAATGCTGGCGGTGCATACCTATAAATGCTATGCCTAATAGGTCAATACAGCTGGTGTATAGCCACTGAGGTCCCATTACGTCCGATGCGCCTAAATCTGGAATGAAATGAACGAGTAAATAGAGGCCCGCAAAAATGGTGGGCATAATGGGGGTTTGTGCCTTTGTATTCATAGGTACAAATATCTAAATAAAATTGGCAGATTAGTCTAAGGTTTCAACAAAAGTAAACATCCATTTTACCGGATTTTGCCATTCACTTCTAAAACTACCTACCGGCGCTTTAATGAGAACCCAATTCCACCCTTTTTTTACCATAATTTTTGTTGGAGTTCTGTATTCGTATCCTTCATCAATAAGTGGTATTTCAGAATTTCCTTTTTGCCCACCTCTAGCCCATACCGGCGGCGCAATAAGGGTTCCATTCACCCATACGGCACTACTTTTACTATCCCAAGCACTAACAGGTGGAGAATCGGTGGCAGGTGACCTTGAAATATTATTAAACCCTATCCAAAATTTTTTTATTCCGCTTGTGTTGCTCCAAAATTTTCTGGTAGCATACCAAGTAGTGCTATCTGTTGGATTTTGTAAATGAGATGAAACCATCGGATGCCAAAAATGTTTGAGCCACACTGTTCCGCCTTTTACAACTAAATTATTTTGCAGTTTGGCTGTATCAAAAAACGAGGAACTTTCTGGTTCATAAATAGCACTTGTTATCCCTTTGTTTTTAAATGGGCCAATTAGTTTCCATTTTATATTGCTATGCGCTACATATGGAAAGGGTAAATTATTAAAATAGCTTTTTTTATGCGCTATTAATTTGTTTTCAAATAATGTTAGATTGTTATTTTTTGAACTTCCTTGCCAACATCGTTCCGCAAATGTTAGCATAATTGGATAAACGGCGTTCATTTTAATCATGTCGTTTTCATTGTTTACGCGTCTATCTGGCCATAAACAAAGTGTTGCACCTATTTTATTTGAAGAGCCTGTTGTTGTATCGCAAATTTGGTGATTAAAAGTAGACACGACACCATCTAATGGATCTAGATGGTTGAGGTATAAATTTCTTGAATCAATGGCCGGGTAATTAATTTTTGGTTTAATATTTCCATTCCACATTTGTAAATAGGTTCCATTTGGTAATGTACCACCTGGGTCCCAGGCAACCACTTTTTTACCACGGCTATGGAGTACAGCTGCCATATCCGTTAAAAAATGTTGATTGGTGATGTGTACTTCATCACCACCAATATGAACAATAGGGATGTCGTATGTATCACACAGTTCTTCTAAGATATTTTTACAAATTAAACTACCCGAATCCGATTGCATATCTACACCCATAGCTCTTTTAAATGCAGCACTATGTCCTGGCATGTCTATTTCTGGAATAAGTGTTATATAACGGTCTTTACAATATTGAATTAGGTCCTTCATATCCGCTATCGAATAATATTGGCCGGCACCCCTTAACATAGTAGATGCACTTGTAAGTTGCGGATATTTTTTACTTTCTAAGCGCCAAGCAATGTCTTCGGTAATATGGAAATGAAATATATTGAGTTTATAGGACGCCATAATATCAATCTGCTGCTTTAATAAATTAATTGACATAAAATTTCTGGCAGCATCCACCATGTATCCTCGCCAACTAAAAGCGGGCCAGTCATTTATTTTTTGTTTTGCAATTAATGATTTTTGTGTTAACAACTGTTTTAAAGTTTGCAAACCATTAAATATTCCATGTGGTGACTTAGCAGTTATTCTAATTCCGTAGTCTTCAACGTTTAATGAATAAGCTTCTTCTGATTTTTCAGGAAGGTTACTTGTACTTAATTCTATTGATATGTATTTTTTTGAAACCGGAGGTTTAAATACTATTTGAATTTTTTGAGCTGCAAGTAATTGATTTATTATTCTTGCAAATGGTAAAAGTGACCTATCTTTAATAACAATGAATTGAATATTGCTTGTTGCTATAAAACCTTTTTGATAATTTATTTGTTGAGGTTGAGGAATGAGGTTAGCTTGCTGTCCTTTGGTTGCAAAAAAGAAAAATGTCGTAAAGAGTATACTTAATAGATAATAATATTTTTTAGTGTTGGGCATATTTTACAATTAAATATGGTTGTTTTTTAATCTAATTGATTCTGAATATACTTTATTTTTTTATTCTGTTTGCTTAATTAACTCAATTGCTAAACATAAAATTAAACTCTGATAAAGCAAGCCTATGTTTGTGTTACATTCAAAGATAAACTACATGTCTAAACTAGGGGTTGAAAATAAATTTATTGATGTATCGGACTATGGAAGGCCTGTGGCTAATATTATTGCAGAAGCGCTTAAAAATACGCGCGTAACGGCCATTCATATTACCTTGTTATTTGGTGTTTCTGGTATATTGGCTATTGTTTATATGTTAAAATCGCAGTTTTGGCTTGCTGGCTTTTTTTTAATTTTAAAATCGATACTAGATGCCGCCGATGGTCAACTGGCCAGAATTAAAAATGAGCCATCTTATAGCGGACGTTATTTAGATTCTATTTTTGATAGCCTTTTAAACTTTGCACTGATTATTACAATTGCGGTATTTACTGGTACAAATACGTGGTTGGCGTTACTTGCTTATATCTGTATGCAAACGCAGGGGACGGTATATAATTATTATCATGTCATTTTTAGACATCATACAGCGGGTGAAATTACCAGTCAAATTTTTGAAGATGAAGTGCCAACGGCTTACCCTGGTGAGCATCAGGTACATGTAAATGTTTTATACTGGTTGTTTCGTGTGTTATATAAAGTGTTTGACAAGTTGGTTTATGCCATAGATCCGCGGGCTTCTATTCAGGCCGAGTGTCCTAAATGGTTTATGTTTTTGGTATCGTTTTATGGACTTGGGTTTCAGCTCCTCATTATTGCAGTTTTTATGGCTGCCGGATGGATTGGTATTATTATTCCATTTTTTATTGGCTATAGTGTACTAATTCCGGTGTTTGTGGGGATAAGAAGGGTGTATTTGCGGTAAATCAAAGTTTTGCTTTAATTTACAGCATTATGATACATTGGAAAAACAACGAGGCGCCTCAGCCACCTTATATTGCTTCTATTTTTAATTACTACTTGTCAGATAACTTAGATGGATATGCCGCCTATGACGATCTTACCCTAGAACTTGCAAAGCAAATGCCCGGTTATTTAGGCTACGAAAGTTTCAAGCATGATGGAAGAGGGGCTTTTATAAGTTATTGGAAAGATATGGATGCAGTGCGCGCTTGGGCAACTGAGCCAAAGCATATTGAGGCAAAAAAGTTGGGTCAGTCTCAATGGTATAAATATTACCACAGTGTAATTGCTGAAGTTAAAACCATGCATGTGCATGGGGGATAATATGTTTTATTATTTATTTTAAATATAGTTAAATAATTGATATATGAAATTTGTAAAAAATATTTTAGAGAAGCCACTTTTGGTAATTTTAATTTTAATTTTATTTTGGTCATTATTCATTATTTTTTTTGATTTAAATCCTGATGCATATTTTAGTAGAATATCAGCAATAGCATCTTTGCTTATTCTTTTGCTATCATTGGTTCTAATTGGTTTTCAGAAAAAGTGGATTAAATTAATTTTTGCATCATTACTTTATATTGTATTTTTTTCTGTGATCACTTTATTTTTTGCATTATGGACATTGGTTGATCCAGAAACTAATTCTGAAATAGGTGATGCAGAATTTTACAAAAAAGAAATCAAGAGTAGAACTGGAGTTGACGTACCTCAAGACTTTGCGCTTAGTGCCAAAATTGATACTATACATTATATGGGCATGGAAGGAGAGTATGACGCTGAATGTTTGTATGCTGCCCCAATCAAATCTATTAGCAACTTTGAAAAGAAAATTAAGTCTAATCCTAATTTTAATGAACTTAAAATTTCAGAAGCATTTGATAGTACTAGTGTTCGATTAAATTATAAAGAGTTGGATTTTAACTCCTTTACGAAATGTTATGTTTACAAAGAAGATGGAAGATTTACCATTACAATTGCATTTAAGAAAAATGCTGTTTATTATGATGCTTTTTATTATTAAAGTTTATTCTTTTCTTTTGCTTTCATTTACAATTTCCTAATCACTGATTTAATTGTATTATATATTGGTTTTTCGAAAACCAAGTAAAGAAAAATAGAGACTATCCATAGAATAATAAAGTTTCTATCAGGGCCGAACCAAAATTGCTTTATTCGTAGATTGACATAACTAATGTGTATTAGATAGAATGCAAAAGATGCATTTCCTAGTAAAACCATTATTTTAGTAGAAAGGATTTTCTGAATAGATGTTTTTTCAGTAATTAAACCAGCAATAAGCGAAGCTGTGAAAAAGGGTAATAATGTTAATGACATTACTCTACCTATAATATGGTCATTGCCATGGTGATATATGTCTGGTTGAAAAAGCCCTATTAGATAACAAGATAAAAATATTCCTAAAGCTCCACACAAGGTTTTATACTTGAAAATTGAAGCTTCAGAGATTTTATTGCTTTTTAGTATTTGAGCAAGAATCATACCAACTATAAATTCTATTGATCTTCCAGCAAATGTGCCTTCAATCAAGAATTTTGTTGGATAAAAGAATTGATTTGTATTTCCGTTGTATAAATGCCATACTGATCCTACAGACCAGAAAATTCCAAAAAAAAGTATGATTGAAGCAATAACATATAATAGATGTTTCTTTTGGAGGAAGTACAGTAATGGCGCGAAAACATAGAAACACATTTCAACATTAAGTGACCATGCCTGGCTAATTCCTTGGAGGTTAAATTTGTTTGAAAATGCATGGGTAAGAGTGTAGGTTAATGCGGAGAAATTAAGTTTTCCATATTTTGGATCAATGTAATATGCAGTAAGTATTAGCCAATACAATGGGAGTATTCTAGCACATCTAACTAGTAGGTATTTAATATAATTCCTTTTACTTTGCCAAGGTATGTCCTCATAGGTATAAGCTATAAGAAATCCGCTCAATACAAAAAAGAGCGACACTCCAATATGAAACTCATTAAATAACCTTAATATTTCTGGATGCAGATTTTCTCGCCAGTATTTTCGATTATGGTATAAAAAAACTAGAATTGCGGCAATTGCTCTAAATCCTGTTAACGCATCAAATCGTTTCCCATTCATTTTGTTTCAATTATTTCTTGTGGCTGTTAGGTTTGTTTTTTTTCTCCTTTTTTACTTTGTTCAAAACTCCCTCAAGTTATACAGGACTGTCGGCTTCCTTAACTACTGCATGGTGGGGGCTTTGAAGAGGGATGAATTCTGCTCAAATAGAAGCTGAATTAAGAGAAGGTAAGGTCTTCTTGAGCATTACTTTAGTTCTTCCGCACTCCATAAGATCCTTCAACAGGCATCCATTTAATTTCTTTTTTTAACTTGATAAGCATCTCTCTGAATTCCTTTAGCCATCTACGTCATAAATTTGATCTTCAATTTTCTTTTTTATTCCATTATTATATGTAATAATATAACTATCAGAAGTTGTGTGTTCATATTCTTTCAACGGAGCATAAAGGTTTTTCAGTTCAGTGTATTTTATTTGTTTTAATTTCTTGGTTATAGTATTAAATTGTTTTTTCGTAATTGTTCCGGAATAGGAACAAAAAATACTATTGTTTTTACTAGGTGGGCATCTTCCATTCCATTTTAACAAAACATCTCCATTTTCTTCAATTATAAATATGTATCGTGGATTTTCAAGTAATTCTCCAAAACCATCTGCAGGATTACCATTTCTGGAAAAACTAATTTGATGTATAGCAGTAGTATCTTTTAAAGTATAATTATTATTTGCTTTACAAATGTTACAGATTATTAAAAATAGAAATAGCAACTTTTTCATTATTTACTTTTGAAGAATGAATAAATTATTTCTTTAATTTTGATAATGTCGGCTCTTGTTTGATTGAATTTACAATTTTTAATTTTACCATAAGGGTCATCATATTTGAGTTCAATAATTTTATCTTTTGTTAGTAATTTAAAAACCTCAAAACCATTATCATAAGTGATTTCATCACAAATATTAACTAATGAATCAATTTTAGAATCATCGATAAAGTTCCATAAATTATATTTTGAAATATCTTTCCAAATGGATTCACTTGCCAATTTTGTATCAACCCATGAAAAATAGCTATTAATATCGGGTTTGGTCCGGATAAATTTAAGCTGATTGTCAACTAATTTTGAATAAATATTCGAATTGTAAGGGGCTTTGTCATCAAAATTGAAATTACTTTTTAATGGTGAAGCATAATTATAAAAATAAACTAAACTATCTTTCTTTGAAATGATTAAATAATTATGGTAATAACCCCTATTAGAATATGAATAAAGAATTGAAGAATCATAATTGTTTTGCAATATTTCTTCCAAAGGATTTTGAGCTGAAATGACTTTCTGTGAAAATCCAATTAAACCAATATTCAGTAGTATAGCGAGAAGAATAATTGTTTTCATAAATGAATTTTTACTTTTTTAAAGTTACAGAATTTATGCACTTTTAAAAGGTGGTATATCGGTTAAAACAGGACTGTCGGCTCAATACTTTCGCCGGCTTCCTTATACTTCTACGAGGGGCGTACCCAAACCCTTGCAACTAAATGCTACGCATTTCGTTGGGTTTTTATCTGTGTCCGCGTTTGTGAGCAAGCTCACACCGCTACCACAAATAAAAACCCCGTCACTTTCGTGACAGGGTTTGTGCCCAGAACAGGAATCGAACCTGCACTACCTTGCGATAACCAGATTTTGAGTCTAG
>JACCDP010040790.1_pt1 | contig 11569 bp, 10 predicted proteins | sample 7445841 | NCBI WGS metagenome assembly JACCDP01 (sample SAMN15323441, study PRJNA562643) | freshwater metagenome | isolation source: river surface water | place: USA:Blue River Watershed | collected 2017-08-17
TAGTGAGTTAATTGAAAGATATGCTAGAAACCTTAATATCACTGAGGGCTAAAGCCCTCAACTGGCTTTCATCCCTTGCCTAAAGGACGGTTAAGTTTTTCCGCCACGCTCTAAAACTTAACCTCAAGGGTTTTCAGCCTATTATCTTATAAATTTTGTAGATAAGGGCGGGAAGATGCCCACCCCACAAGAATTTTATTGTTCGGAACGCTGAATATTTCCTGCTTTTACCCAACCTTCTTGATCTGTATCAACAATGCGAATTTTTTGCCATTTTTTATCATCACTTTCTTCTAAAACAATTACTTTTTTATTACCTCCAACACCACCGATGGAGGGAGAGTTTGTATTCGGTTCGGATCGCATACTTAGCCCTTCTACCCAAGTTACATTTCCTGTGTAAGCATTTGGTGGTATTGGTTTAGGTGTTGGTGTGGGAGTTTCTTTAGGTGTTTCTGTGGGTGTTGGGGTTGGTTCGGGAGTTGGTGTAGCTGATTTTTTAGATTGAGGTTTAGGACTGGTTTTAGGCTTTTTGGGTTGGCTGGAAGGATGATCATTAGCAAAGATCGGTTTGGACGGAGATACGACGGTACGATTGACAAAATAGAGGGCAACTGTCAAACCAGTACCTAATAAAACCGCAAGAGCTAAAACAAAACCAAGTATAAATTTAAGTAAGTTTGTCAACATATAGCGGGGAATGGGGAACAGGGAATACTTCGACTTACTTCGACCCTTCGACTAGCTCAGGGCATCGCAAGCTCAGTACAAGTCGCTCAGTAACCAGAGGCAAGAGGCAATAGAACAGAGTTCTTTTTAAGTTTTAAGTTTTAATTTTTAATTTTTTTCCTGACGTTGAATGCGTTCACTTAAAGGTGTATATTTCGATGCTAGACGCGCTCTGCCGGCTGCTGCCCATTCTTGGAGTTTTTGAATTTGCTCGACGGCGGTTCGCGCTAAGGGGATAATTTGACTAGCGGCTTCTAAAATATCATCAGTTGTAAAGTCGCGGTTTTGACTAAAGCCGATGTGCATAGCTTCAGTTAAAGTTTGCTCAATTTCCGCGCCGGAAAAATCAGGAGTTTCGTAGGCTAACCTGTCAATGTCATAGCTGTTCAAATTATGGGGACGTAATCGGGATAAATGGACATTAAAAATAGCTTTTCTTTCTTCTTGGCTGGGTAAACCGACAAAGAAAATTTCATCAAATCGCCCTTTTCTTAACATTTCTGGTGGTAAGGCTTGAATATCGTTGGCGGTAGCAACGACAAATACAGGAGAAGTTTTTTCGGCTAACCAGGTGATAAAAGTGCCAAATACCCGGCTAGTTGTGCCGGCATCTCCTTTGCTACCCAAACCAGAAAAAGCTTTATCAATTTCATCAATCCAAAGTATACAGGGAGCGAGGGCTTCTGCTACTTGAATCATTTGTCGGGTGCGGGATTCTGATTCACCGACTAAACCACCAAATAAGCGCCCTACGTCTAAGCGTAATAGGGGTAAATGCCAATGGTGGGCGATCGCTTTGGCGGTTAAGGATTTACCAGTTCCCTGAATTCCCACTAACATTAAGCCACGAGGATAGGGTAAACCATATTGTCGGGCTTTTTCACTAAACGAACCACCGCGCCGAATTAACCAATCTTTTAAATTATCTAAACCACCAATATCAGTAATTTCTTCAGTGGCGGGATAAAAGTCGAGGATTTGGGTTTGGCGGATAGTTTGCCGCTTTTCGGCCAAAACTAAATCTACATCTTCTGGTTGTAATTGTCCATGAGTTGCGATCGCTCGCGCTAATACCCGGCGGATTCTTTCTAAGGATAAACCTTGACAAGAACGTACCAAATCATCCAAAAATTTACCACCTGGTGGGTTGCCGATGGCTTGTAGTAACCGTTCGACTTCGGTTTTGATTTCCGGGGCGTTGGGTAAAGGAAACTCAACCACTGTCAGCACTTCCATTAAGTCATCGGGAATGGCGACGCGGGGTGATAATAAGACAATATTTTTTGGTTGGGACTTCAGCAGTCGGGCTAAATTACGGAGTTTGCGAGAAATAGCCACATCATCTAAAAACCGATGATAATCACGCAAAATCAATACTGCTGGTGCAGTAGGCGGTAATTTTTCGATAAATTCTAAAGCTTGTAGGGGGTTACGTTTACCAAATCCCGCATCATTGGGATTTCCCTGATAACCGTCCACAAAATCCCAAGTATACACAGGACGACTACCTTGATTCATCGCCTCTTCCCGAATGGCCCCTTCTACCCGTTCTTCTTCATAGGTGGGAATATAAATTAGGGGGTAACGGGCGCGAAGTAATAATTTAAACTCATCACGAAAATTCATAAAAAAAAGAGTATTAACGTGAAACCTAATTCTATCGTCTACGGTGTAGACCCCCTAAATCCCCCTAGTTTGGGGGACTTTGAAGTAAATTCTTCTCCATAATTGGGGGTGAGGAGGCGGTTTGGTGAGGGCTTGGTTAAATTTGATCACTTGTGTGTACACGGTAGGATTTTATCCTAGAGGTAATTCATGAATTACCCCTACTTTACTTCCATTTTGCGTAAGTCCAAAATCGAAAATTGTCACCTAACCCTATCTACTTCCTCCTTGGTGTTTGGGATAAAATTTGGGTAAATTGATGCCAAATATCTTGGGGAGTAATACCGAAACCAAAGTATAATAAAATGATAATTGCCCCACAAATAAAGGCGGTTTTAATGGTGGTTTTAATTAATTTCCAGAGAATGATAAAAACTATCCAAGCTACTATTAAGGTAATAATCATAGGTTAAAGACATAGGGAGTTGACAATATAGCAGAAGGCAGGAGGCAAGAGGTAAAACACTTTTGCTTTTTGATTTGGGATTTTTAGTTTGTACCTTATTGACTTGCAATCTGCTGTATGCTCAGTTTTTTCCCTAATAAAATCGCCAAGTCAGGATAATAAACTATTCTAGGGAAAAATGGCAACCTTCCTGGGCTAGATGCTTCTAATATACTGGTAAAGTGTAACTTTTACACCATATATAAATCTAGCTAGAAGCATGAACTACGAAATAGCACGGAAACTACTCATAGACCAAACAACCAGCGCAGATAATCCTGATACTCTGTTCAATCGGTTACAACAGGGCAAACCTCCTGTTCCTGGTCAAGTTACTTCTATCCTGTTAGCTTTAAAGGTGGTGTTTGAGGCTTTGAAACCTGCACCTACCTTAGATAGAGAACTAGTTTTTACTTTATATCAGTTAGCTGTGAAGGGGCAAAAGTTTTTTGCAGCAGGAAGAAAAGCAGGTGTGGACTGGCCACCTCTGCTAAATGAGGATTTAATGCGGATTGCTTTAGCGGCTGAAAGTATTTTTTCTGGTACGTGGCAAACTTTATAGTAGGATTTATGGAAAAACGAACCACAGAGGACGCAGAAGACACGGACAAAGGAGTGTTTAAATTTATTTGTGTGTGAGTTCTATCTGTTTGGGCAGTGAATTAACGGGTTCTTAATTCTGTTTCTAGTTTATTAACATCGGCTTTGAGTAAGACGGTGATTTTACCTGTGATGGCTTTACCCTGTTTGGGTTGGGCAATTTCCACCCAATACGCATAGCGATCGCCTATTCGCAATTCTCCCTGTAAAGCTTCCCGAATCGGTGTTTTTGCTAATCTAGCTGTGTTAATTGCACTTTGATTAGGATATTGATACACAACTTGAGCGTCGTTATAATCTTGATACACATCTAAACCATAAATTACTCGTAAAGACTCTTCTAATCGAGCTACTGTGATGCCATTGACTGCATCAAACATGGTCATGCGTTCGGTACGAATTGTACTACGGTCTTTGGTAAATGTGACTTTGCCCGGAGGTAATACGGAGGCTTGGAAGGTGAATCTTTGCGCTGCTGTATCACTTTTACTAACAAATAATTTTTCTCCTTGTCTGGGTCTGAGGGTAGGATGGGCTTGAATCCATGTAGTTACCTCCTCTGTAGTCTCTCCAGGTAAGGCTGTAGCGGCAGAAACTAATAGTATTTCTGCTGATAGTAACGGTATAAAATACAAAAGTAAAATCAATAGGGAAGACAGGAGGCCGTTTCGGTCGCGGGTATTTATACCGGATTGTTTCAATAACTTCAGTAAATATTGTTTGCTCATTTTTTTAGTTATACATCGCTACTTTAATGACTTGGCGCGCCTTCATATCCATGAATACCTGTTCTAGTTCATGTAAAGGTCGCTGTTCACTAATGAGTAAGTCAAAAGGAATTGTACCACTAGCGATGAGTGATAAAGCTGCTTTTACATATTTTGGTGTATTGTGAAATACACCTTTAAGAGTAAGTTCACTATAATGCAGTTGTTCGGTGTTGATGGTAATTGTGGTATCTTTTGGACAACCACCAAATAAATTGATAGTTGCACCAGGACGACCGCAAGCGATCGCTGTTTCCCAAACGCTCGGTACACCTGTAGCTTCTATAACTACATCTGCCCCCCAACCATCGGTTAATTCTTTAACTGTATAAGGAATATCTGCAACTTGATGATAGTTAAAAGTCTTGGCTGCACCTAATTTTTCCCCAATTTCTAACCGTTGGTTATTCCCACCCCAGAGGATAACTTCAGTATTTTTACTTAATACTGCGACAAACATCAAACCAATTGCCCCATCACCTAAAACCACTACTCGATCTTGGGGTTTGACACCAGCACGGGAGACACCATGCAAGACACAGGCCAGGGGTTCAGTCATGGCGGCTAAAGCAAATGGCAGGTGATCGGGAATGGTTAACAAATTATGCTGGACAATGGGCGCGGGAATTTTTATGTATTCCGCAAATGTGCCATTATTCCAAGTTAAATGGGGACATAAAGAATATTCTCGGCGTTGACAAAAGAAACATTTCATGCATGGGGCAGAATTATTGGCCACGACGCGATCGCCTACCCGCCAATTAGTCACCCCGGTACCGACAGCTACAATTCGTCCCGCACCTTCATGACCAAACAGTGTGGGTGGTGTCAACATTTTCGCATGGCCACCACGTCGCCACACTTTCAAATCTGTACCACAAGTGGTGGCCGCTTCCACCTGAATCACCACTTCACCAGCTTGGGGAGTGGGATCGGTAACTTGTTCCAGGCGTAAATCCTCTTGTCCGTAGAGTAATGCTGCTAACAAAGCGTTTCACCCATAAAAAAAGTAGGGGTGCAGTGTTTGCACCCAGGAGTAAGGTTTACATCAATACCATATTAAATGGCAGCAGAATATATTTTGTATTTAAAATTAGCAAATCATCATTGAACAATCTAAGAACTTAAAGCGGTTTGAGATAAAACTTCTTGATTACGGGTTTCTAAGTTGGGTTTAGATACGCCATTTACAGTTAATACGGGTACTTCCTGTCTACAGGAAAGACAAAACCAATAAACTTCATGATGGCGGACATGACGCAGAATCGAACCACCACAGCATGGGCAGGTGTTAACTATGATACTCATACCAATGTCCTCCTTTTAAAAAATTAAACACGAGCAATGTCAGAATTGATCTAAGCACTACTCTTAAACAATTACAAATTCTAGATTTATACTTGATTTGATGGCGGTCATTTTTTGTAGTCTTTTATTCACAATTCGCACTTCTCCATCTTGGAAAAATTAATGAGGAAAAAACTATCAATAAATGCTAAATTAACCCGATTTTCAGATATTTCTCCAACCTGCTTTTCTGTTAAAACAATGAAAAACTGTGGGATCATTACTAAACTATAAACCAGTATAGACACTGTTCATCTATCTTAGGGAGCATAACTATATATTTTTTATGAGATAATTACTTTACCTTTATTTTACCTTCATTTTAATAATTAAATCATGAAAATTGCTACTTGGAACGTTAATTCTGTTCGTACACGCTTAGAACAGGTTATCAATTGGTTAAGAGAAAATCCTGTAGATGTTTTGTGTTTACAAGAAACTAAAGTCATAGATCAGGACTTTCCCAGTATCGCGTTTAAAGAATTAGGTTATCATCCGTATATTTACGGGCAAAAATCTTATAATGGCGTGGCTTTAATTAGTCGTCAACCTTTGACAGATGTAATTATGGGTTTTAGCTCTATTTTACCAGAATTATCTTCAGTATGGGATGAACAAAAACGAGTAATTTCCGGTATACTTGAAGGAGTTAGAATTATTAATCTTTATGTTCCCAATGGTTCATCTATTGGTAGTGAAAAGTATGAATATAAGTTAGCTTGGTTAAAAATACTCAGAGAGTATTTACAGGTATTACTATTATCAAATCCTGCTATTTCTATGTGTGGTGATTTTAATATTGCCTTAGAAGATATAGATATTAATGATAAGGTAAAAATAGATAATCATATCATGGCATCAGAATTAGAACGCCAAGCTTTACGGGATGTTCTGAGTTTAGGTTTTGCAGATGCTTTTCGGAAATTTAACACGGAAGGGGAAAATTATAGTTGGTGGGATTATCGAACTGCCGCTTTTAAGCGTAATCTAGGCTGGCGTATAGATCATCATTATCTTACACCAACTTTATATGAACGCGCTCAAAGTTGTATCATTGATGTTGCACCCCGGAAATTAGTACAACCAAGTGATCATACACCAGTCATTGTAGAATTTTAATCATAATTAATATGTAGGTTGGGTTAAGCAAAGCGTAACCCAAAATTTGGATAATTTTGTTTTCAATCACTTTGTTGGGTTTCACTTTGTACTCTTTGGAAAGCAAGCTACAACCCAACCTACAATTTTTTACCCCCCTAATAACAAACCTCTGAAAAAATAAATCATGTTTGTGAATATTTGTTCTATCCATGATATAAACTGATCTAACCATTCTAGAATTTGTTCTAATAGGTGTTTTTCGTAACCTAGAGAAGTGGCAGAAATATCAATCCAGTCAGGCTTAAAATTAAATTCTGGGCTGGTTTGATTGGCTGTTTTTTCAAATTGCTCATTTTTAGATTGCGGTACTTTTTGACCTATTTTATAGGGAATATTTGATAATCCCCATTGGGATTGAGGTTTCCAGAAATCATCAATTTGATCATCTATGAATGGTTTTTCTAGTATACTTGTAAATACAGAATCTTGTTGATCAATGATGCTATTACTGTCACCATATAAATCATTCCATGTTAACCAAGGGTCAGCGATGCTATCAATATTATTTAATTCGTTAATTGGTGTGAAAAGAGGTTGATAGTTAGATGTAATTGGCAATTTTTCCCCTGGAGAATTTGCGCTAATTTGATGATTATTTCTACCGCCAAAAAAGTAATTGACTGCGGCTGTAATTAAATCAGAAATATTCGATTTTTGATTGCTTAAACCATCCTGATGAACTTTTAAAGTATGAATAATTTCTTCGCTGCGCTGTTGTACAGGGACTAGAGTGGTAATTTCTAAATTAGCAACTAATTGATCGATAAATCCAAAAAATTTAATGGGATTTAAGAGTGATTTTTGTGTTATGGTAGAATCTTCCTCCGTGAGTTTATCTAGAAGAGAATAAATTTGAGGTAATAATTCTTTTTGCTGATGAGCAATTAATTTTAAAGAATACCGATATTCGCTAATTTCACTATTAATTCTATCGGCTAATTTGGCGTTTTGTTGAGGTGTGAAAACATCAAAAATACGATTATCCGCACTGACTAATACCAAATTGCGGGTTTGTAATTCTATGGCAATTCCCTGTACTGTGGGAATATGCTGTTGGAGGGTATTTTCTGGAGTGGGAGATTTTTGTTTAGGAAAAACTTTTTCCCACAAAGATCCTAAAAATGTGAGAGGATTGATTTTAGGTACAGGTGGAATATCCGCATCTCCAGGAGGCAGATTTTTGACTATATCTAATATATGCTGAATTGGTTCGTCACTGGCGGTAGGAGTTGCTGATTTTAATTGTTTTGTGGTTTCATTTTGTTGCAAAAACTGGTACAGTGGATAAAGTAGAGAATCTACGCCCACTTGAGTTACAACTTGTAAATTTTTGAATGCACTTTCCCATTTTTGTGTCAACCTGCGGGAATGCTGGTGGACAAAGTTAAAGAGTTTGCTTTGATAGCGATTGGAAGAACTAGACGACATGATGATAATGTGTAAGTTATAGCGTTAGGTGATTGTAAGTTAAAGGGTTTAAATCCCTACTTTTGATTTTGAATTGTTAGGAGACTCCCACAAAACTATTGATTTTCGGCAGTGTCAATTATTTATATTATTTTACTGGCAATATGACTCTTTCTATATCCTCATTAAATACCAAATCTATATCAACAGCTATTGAAATTTTACGCTCTTGTTGTCAAGTTGACATTATGTCAAGTTGGCTATATCAGGAAACTGACGAGGTAGTTACTGATTTTATACCATTTAGTTTAACTGATTGGCAACCTGTCGAACTAAATGAAAAAGGCCATATTTTCTGGGCAGGGGGAAAAGGGGTATTATGGTTGGTGCAAAAATTCTCTGTTCCCCAGCATTTACACAATTTTCCGTTAACGGGTTTATCTTTGCGCTTGGCTTTGGTGTGGTGGGCAGATGCGGCGGAAGTATATGTTAATGATAAGCTAGTATTGACCGGAGATTTGTTTGATTGTTCCCCGCGAGTGTTGTTGAGTGCGAGTGTCACTCCTGGTGAAGAGTTTACCATAGCTTTGCGGTTGGTGAGTCCAGGACATTGCGACGGGGCATTAATGCGATCGCTGGCAATTTTTGAGTCCACAGATTATAATCAGCTCGACGCTGGTTTTATTGCTGATGAATTAGCAGTTACGGAAATTCTTTTACAGAACTTCGCACCAGAAAAGTTACCAGGTTTAGCGACAGAAGTTGAGAAAGTTACAAATTGCAAAGACGCAGAAAATCAAGATTGGCAAACATATATAGTTAATTTACGACAAACCTATTTGGGTTTAGCGGAATTTATCAACGCCCAAAAATATAAAATCAATTTATTAGGTCATGCACATTTAGATTTAGCATGGTTATGGCCTGTAGAAGAAACCTGGAAAGCAGCACAAAATACTTTTGAGTCAGCTTTAAAATTACAACAAGATTTTCCCGAATTAATTTTCTGTCATACCACACCGGCGTTGTATGCTTGGATTGAAGAAAACCGTCCCGACTTGTTGCAAGAAATTCAAAACCAAGTAAAAGCGGGAAAATGGGAAGTTTTGGGAGGTTTTTGGGTTGAACCAGATTTAAATTTAATTGCGGGTGAGTCTATAGTTCGTCAGTTATTATATGGACAAAGATATTTTTTACAGAAGTTCGGAAAAATATCTTCTGTAGTTTGGGTTCCCGATACCTTTGGTTTTTGTGCGACGTTACCCCAATTTTTCGCAAATGCGGGAATTGAGTTTTTTGTGACACAAAAACTCCGTTGGAATGATACAACTAAATTTGATTATGGCTTATTTTGGTGGCGATCGCCTGATGGTAGTCAAACATTAAGTTTTATGTCTCCACTCATCGGCGAAACCATCGAACCTGTAAAAATGGCCAAGTATGCTTGTGAGTGGAAAACCCAAACAGGTTTACAAAATTCTCTTTGGCTTCCCGGTGTTGGTGATCATGGTGGTGGACCAACTCGTGATATGCTAGAAACTGCGCGACGGTGGGAAAATTCCCCCATTTTCCCCAAGTTAGAATTTACAACTTCCGAAAAATATCTGCAACAAATAAAGTCCCCAAGTGAAAATTTACCAGTTTGGGAAAACGAACTTTATTTAGAATTCCATCGCGGATGTTATACTACCCACGCAGACCAAAAACGTTGGAATCGCAAATCTGAACATCTATTATATAGTGCGGAATTATTTGCCACTTTAGCAAATATCCTCACGGGTGCAAAATTTCCGCAAACAGAAATAGAAACCGCGTGGAAAAAAGTTTTATTTAACCAGTTTCACGATATTTTACCTGGTTCTTCCATTACCCAAGTTTACACCGACGCTTTACCAGAATGGCAAGCAGTGGAGAAAATGGGAATGGAAATTTTGGACAAGTCATTAATAGAGATCACATCTAAAATAGACATACCACAATCACAAAATCCTGAAAATATCCCCGTCATAATTTTTAACTCTCTCAACTGGGAACGTTCGGAAGTTGTCACCGTGAACTTAGAGAAAATCATGACTCCAGATAAACCAAACTGGAAAGTTTGCGATATTGCAGGAAAAGAAATCTTATCCCAGCAAATTCAAAATTCTTTATTATTTTTCGCAACCATCCCATCTATAGGTTACAGCATTTTCTGGCTTTCTCCATCTTCCTCCCAACCCCAAATATTCCCGAAAAATTGGATTTTAGAGAATGAATATTTGCAAATTCAAGTTAACCCCGAAACCGGAGATTTAAAAAGTGTCTTTGACAAAACCCAACAACGGGAAATTTTAGCAGGTGCAGGAAACCAACTCCAAGCTTTTAGCGACAGTGGCCAATATTGGGATGCTTGGAACATTGACCCCGATTATAACACAAAACCCCTACCTCCAGCCGAATTAAAATTAATTCAATGGCAAGAATATGGAGAAATTCAACAACGTTTGCGGGTAGTGCGTCAACTGGGAAAATCGGAATTTTCTCAAGATTACATTTTAGAAGTTGGTTCACCAATTTTGAAAATAGCTAATACTGTAAATTGGCAAGAAAATCAGGTATTAATTAAAACAGCCTTTCCTCTCAATCTCCAAGCCGAATTTGCCACCTATGAAATCCCCTGCGGTGCTATTGGTCGTCCCACAAATCCCCAAACCCCGGCAGAACAGGCAAAATGGGAAGTCCCCGCTTTACGTTGGGCAGATTTAACTACAGATACAGCTACCGGAAAATACGGGGTTAGCTTACTCAATGATTGTAAATATGGATACGATGCCCAGTCTAATCAATTACGCCTCACATTGTTAAGAAGTCCCAACTGGCCAGACTCCCAAGCAGATAGAGGAATACAGGAATTTACCTATAGTTTATATCCCCATTTAGGAAGTTGGGAAGAAGCGGAAACCGTTAAACGTGGTTATGAGTTAAATGTACCTTTTCAAGTATTAGTAAATCCCAGTAATTATCAATCTAGTGCTAATGGTTCTCAAAGTCAAAGTTTTCTAGATTTATCAGCAGATAATTTAATTTTCATGGCATTTAAACCCAGTGAAGATAATCCAGAAAAATTCATTCTTCGTTTTTATGAATGTCATGGAAAAATAGCAGATTTATCTTTAGAAAGTGATTTTTTAACTTTAGGAGAACAAGTTGATTTATTAGAAAATAATATCACATCAGCCGCAATAAATCCAGAAAATATGAAGATTCAACCCTGGAAAATCGCCACTTTTGCAGTATCCGTCAAGTAGCTAACAGGTTACAGACAGGAGATACAGAGATTTCTATCCTACCTTCCGCACCCTAAACTGTCACACAACGAAAATTGGTCGTTTGGAGATTTGGTTTTAGCGAACTGCTTGCAGCAGCGCTTCGCTATCGCCTACCAATATTTCTGGGTTTTGGTACAAAA
>JACCDP010079691.1_pt1 | contig 11568 bp, 13 predicted proteins | sample 7445841 | NCBI WGS metagenome assembly JACCDP01 (sample SAMN15323441, study PRJNA562643) | freshwater metagenome | isolation source: river surface water | place: USA:Blue River Watershed | collected 2017-08-17
AAATTTTTTGTACTCATTTTGTTTGATTTTTTATTTTATATAGCAAAGTAAGCAAATAGTATGCCACCCCAAATATTTGGGCTTGCCGTTTATCACAATTTAACAGTATTTAACGCAGATACTAGGAGGATTATGCAGTAATGGCAGCGATTCCTGGTAACACTTTGCCTTCAAAGTACTCCAGCATAGCCCCTCCACCCGTAGAAACGTAGCTTACCTTATCTGTAAAGCCAAAGATGTTTACTGCAGCAACGCTGTCTCCGCCTCCGACTAAAGAAAAAGCTCCTTTAGCGGTAGCAGCGGCAACGGCCTCGGCAATAGCTTTGGTTCCAGCCTGGTAATTTTCCATTTCAAAAACGCCCATGGGTCCGTTCCATAAAATGGTTTTACTGCTTTCTATAACGGCTGCAAATTTGGCACGTGTAGCTTCGCCAATATCGAGGCCCATCCATCCGTCAGGGATAGACATGCTCTCGCAGTTTTTGCGCTCGGTGGTATTAGAAAATTCGGTAGTAATAATATTGTCAATTGGGAGGTGAATGTTTACACCTTTTGCTTTAGCCTTAGCTAAAATTTCGAGCGCTAAAGGCATACGGTCGTCTTCACAAATGGAAGTACCAATGGTTCCGCCCTGTGCTTTAAAAAAGGTGTACGCCATACCTCCACCAATAATAATATCTGTGGCACGGTCTAATAAATTTTCAATAATTAAAATTTTATCAGACACTTTAGCCCCGCCAATAATGGCTGTGAAAGGTTTTTCTGAACCATGTAAAACTTTTTCGGCACTGGCTACTTCGGCGTTCATTACTAAGCCAAACATTTTACTGCTTGGTGCAAAAAACTGCGCTATCACAGCTGTAGAAGCGTGTGCGCGGTGCGCCGTTCCAAATGCATCGTTTACATATACCGTTCCAAGGGTACTTAGCTTTTGTGCAAAAGCTTCGTCACCCTTTTCTTCTTCTTTATAAAAACGTAAATTTTCTAGTAATAATACTTGCCCTGGTTGTAGTGCAGCCGCTTTATTTACCGCTTCTTCTCCAATACAATCGTTGGCAAATTGAACTTCCAAGCTTAACAGCTTAGATAAATGCCCAACAATATGGATCAGTGAATACTTAGGCGTAGGACCGTCTTTTGGACGACCCAAATGGCTCATTAATATAACAGATCCACCATCCTTAATAATCTTTTGAATGGTAGGGATGGTTGCACGCATGCGCGTGTCATCTGTTATGTTATACGCATCGTCTAATGGGACATTAAAATCTACACGAATTAATGCTTTTTGACCGGCAAATGAATGACTAGAAAACTGGCTCATAATTATTTAGATATTAAGCCTGCAAAATATTTAACGGTACGCACCAATTGACTTACATAACTCATTTCGTTATCGTACCAGCTTACTGTTTTAACAAGCTGCACATCGCCTTGTGTCATTACTTTTGTTTGCGTTGCATCAAATAATGAACCGTAAGAAATACCAATAATATCGGTGCTTACCAATTCGTCTTCAGTGTAACCAAATGATTCGTCAGAAGCTTTTTTCATTGCTGCATTTACTTCTTCGGCAGTAACTTTTTTATTTAGTACAGAAGTTAGTTCTGTTAAAGAACCTGTGATAGTAGGAACGCGTTGTGCAGAACCATCTAATTTACCTTTTAAATTTGGTAACACTAGGCCAATAGCTTTAGCAGCACCCGTGCTGTTAGGAACAATGTTTTGTGCTGCTGCACGTGCTCTACGTAAATCACCTTTAGGATGCGGAGCATCTAGGGTGTTTTGGTCGTTGGTGTAAGCATGAATGGTTGTCATGATACCTGCCACAATGCCAAAATTATCATCTAACACTTTAGCCATTGGAGCCAAACAGTTTGTGGTACAAGAAGCGCCAGAAATAATTGTTTCTGAACCATCTAAAATATCGTGGTTAACATTAAATACAACGGTTTTCATTTCGCCGGTAGCTGGTGCAGAAATAACTACACGCTTAGCTCCTGCAGTAATGTGCGCAGCTGCTTTTTCTTTATCGGTAAAGAATCCTGTAGACTCAATTACAACGTCTACATTATGCGCTCCCCAAGGAATTTGCGCTGGATCACGTTGTGCATATATTTTTACAGACTCGCCATTAACAGTGATAGCATCTTCTGAGGCAGTTACCGTAGCATCAAAACGACCCTGTGCACTATCATACTTTAATAAATGGGCTAAAACCTGTGGGCTTGTTAAATCGTTGATTGCTACGATTTCAATCCCTTCCATGTTATATATCTGACGGAAAACTAGGCGGCCGATACGACCAAATCCATTGATGGCTACTTTAACTGTACTCATTTGATTGCTTGTTTAATTGTATAATAACGTAAAGAAGATGCAAATTTACGCAGAATAGCAGAAATAGCCCTTTTTTTTAAAATATAAATGAGAAATATTTGGGCGAGAAACCTTCTCGCCTTATTTTTGCGTCCCGAATCACACATTTGGGATCTGGAGCGTTCGTCTAACGGTTAGGACCTCAGGTTTTCATCCTGGTAATACGGGTTCGATTCCCGTACGCTCTACGAAGCCTCTCATGCAAATGAGAGGCTTTTTTAATGCGAAGACGCGAAACAAGCTTGCTTGATTGAGCGGATGAGCGTTAAAAAAGCCAAACGAACACTTAGTGTTTGTTTGGAAGGCTTTGGGTAAGGTGCCCTTTTGGGAAGACGTTTTGAACGAAGTGAAAAACGGCAGTCCCGTTTGCTTTAACCAATTAAGTCGGCGAATGCAATGAGCCGACAGTCCCGAGACTTTGGGTAAGGTCAATGGATTGAGAAGACGTTTTGAACGAAGTGAAAAACGGCAGTCCCGTTTATCCAACAGTCCATATGCTCTACTAAATTGAATTATTAGTCTGCCTTTTCTTTTATTGAAGGCGGAGTATCTTGTTGGGGATTGTTAACAGAATTGATCATTTTTTGAACTAAATCATCAAATATTTTCTTTTGTACGGGTGTACAAATCGCCCTCACTTTTTCAAAATGTTCGAAAGTTAATATATCTAATGACTGGATAGATAAGCTTACTTCTAAGGCTGCTTTCGCTTTTGCACTATCTGAAACATAATCAGATTTTAATAAATTGAAGAAAGCTTCTTTATTCAATTTGATTTCTTTTCTTATGCCCCTTGCTGTTTCATTATGTTCCTTTGCTAAATTAAAATAGATATTCTTTTGATTATTACTAAAGTGTAATTTATTCGCTAAAAATTCTTTTGGTGAATTATTTCGCTGATTCCTAAAATGTCCGATCCAAAAAAATACAAGTGTAGCAATATTAGCTATAATAAGTATAGCTACGAGCCAGCCAGTTATTTTATTTTTTACTAAATTTTTCATGCTTGTTGTAATTTAATTTGAAAATGTTTGATCATAAGCTACAGCCAATGCTTCAATGTTTTGATTTAGGCTTGTATGCTTCATATTTGAATCAGTTTGCAATAACCAACTATTTATGAACAAAAACAATGTAAGTGCACAAATAATGATTACAGGATTTAGACTGTAGCTGTTTGCTAATTCGATAGTCTCTTTTTCCATTCTATTCTTTAGCCTTGTATAAAAAAAGTTAGGCGCGGGCACTTCATTTAAGTTTGAAATGATATTTAAATCATGTTCAAATTGGCCATTAGTTAATTTTTTCATATTTATGATTTATAATAATGCTTTAATTTATTTTTTAAGTTTTCTTTCGCTCTACTTAATAAGGATTCAATGGCTTTGATACTCAATTGCATGATTTCACTCGCTTCCTCATGCCTCATTCCTTGAACACGTATTAAAGTAAAAGCGATCCGTTGATTATTTGGCAGTTCACTTATTGCTTTTAAAATGATCGTAGCTTTTTCTTTATGCTCACTTTTAATTCCAGGGTTCAAATAAGCGGCATCTAAACTTCTTTCTTCAATGGGCATCCACCAAGGCAGAATATAGTGTAACCGTTCTCTATTTTTTTTCTTACGAATTTTCTCCAAAGCTTTTCTTATTGCAATCTTGTAAATCCAAGTAGCCAAAGTAGACTCCCCTTTAAAACTATTTATCGACTCATAGATTTGAATAAATGTCTCTTGAGCTGCGTCTTCCGCCTCTGCAATATTTTGCAGAATATTAAGAACACTAGAATACACCCTATCCTGATAGGTTTCTACTAGGATCTTAAAAGCGGGTTCTTCACCTAGCTTTAACCTTGATATAAGCTCATTTTCATTCAAACTATACTTTTATTAGGCGCTTAAGGCTTATAATTTTTTTTGTTATGTGAAAATACAATTAAATACTTTTTTAAGACCAGAACTAAAACAAAACCTACAAAGACGATTAAAATGTATTTTATATAACTTAAGTATTTGTTTGGTGTAGCTTCTTCTTTAAATACTTTCGGATAATTGAATTCATTATCACTATTTAATATGAAACTTATTTCTTTTCCTTTATTTGGTACTATTTTTAATAACGTAAAATGATTTATCAATTTACTAAATGCACTAAAGTTGATTGTTGACGGACTAAAATCATTATTATTCGATTGAATGTCAAAGTACAATATAGTTTCATGTGCCAATTGTATTTTGTCATTAATTAATTTGACAGTATTGTCGCCATTTATAATGAAACTAGTTTTAACTAAATTCAAAATTAGCTTTTGCGTTTCAAATGCATTAAGGGTATCTATTTTTAGACTTGGATAATTTTCGTGAATGGCTGACTGACAAGTATACAATGAAGCTGTAATAAATACAGCCCATTTTTTATTTTCATTTTGTATTATAGAAATAGTAGAAACCTGCGGGTTATGCGCACTTGCACTTTTTACCAGTAGTAATAATAAAATTAGACTCCTTATTTTACGCATAAATTATCTTTTAATTATAATGTAACAGTAAAGGAACCTGGCAGCCCTCTAAAACTGTTTATAAAGCTGTTTGTGCCAGTAGGTGCAACATGATAATGATAACCTCTAGTTGTATCGTAATGACCTCTGCTAGCATCAAGATCGGTGCTTTCCTTTCCTGACTCATCCAGATTTTCAAATAAACCATAACCATCCATTGCGTAACCAATCATTGCTGCATGCCCGTCGGTTTGTTTAATTTTTGTTGATTTACCTGTTGTCGCATGGTAGTGATAGCCAGTAGCGCCGTTTACATGGCCACCAGCATCGTCAAATGGAGCTAAAGTATAAGCTCCTAATATCGCCTGTGTTGGCGCAGGAGGATCAAAATTAATGCCATTAAAAGCAATACCAACCACGCTACCCATGCCTATAATTGCAGTTGTACTGTTGGCTTTAACAGGCTTAACTGGGATATAATATGTTTTTTTAATCCCAGGAAAATAGGAGGGCAAACATTGAACGCAATAATTTTTATACGCTGGGTCAACATCTGGCCTTGCTGCAGCCTGACATGCTTCTTTTGTATAGGTCACATTTATAGCTCCTGTTGTTGAATTGTATAATTTCCAAGTGGCATTTGAATAAAATGTAGCCAAATTCTTAATAAATAAACCATCTACATTGTATAATTTACCCCCTTCTAACCAAATGCCTCCTTTATCTATTCCGTCATTTATATTTGTCGGGCACCAAGGACCTTGCGTATGATCCGACGGGGTGTTGTTAGAAACTATTTTATAACACTCTACAGTTGACCCATCAGCTAGTGTTTTACTTACTTTAGTGATGCTTTCAGCCAAACCTGCTTGTAGGAAATAGGTGGGATTTACTTCAATAGTAACAGCATCTTGGGTGGTTGAAATGGAGGAGGATTTACTACAAGATGTTATTGTAAACACAAAGCCAATAAAGAGTATCGTTTTCACTTTAGTCATAAAAGAATTTAAGTATGTTGATTAATTATTGATATAAAAGTTTAAGCCGAATAGCTTCTCTCCTATTTTTACATTATTCTAGTTTAAGTATTTTTATGTCGTTGATTAAATTATTAATACTGTTTGGATCGAGGCCATTATATATACCACGAATGTGTCTTTGCCTATCTATTAGAATAAAATTTTCGGTGTGCAAAAACACTTCATTACCCTTTTTAATCCCCTCATCTTCCTCTACGAAATAAAATTTTCGACCCAAATCATATATTTCATCTTTACCACCAGTTAAAAGCTTCCATCTATTAAAATCAATTTTTTTATCGATTGCGTATTTTTTTAACACCGAAACACTATCTTTTTCAGGAGTTACACTATGGGATAACAATAATATTGCGTCATCATTGATAAATTCTTTTTGAATATCAGACATACTCTTCGTCATTTTAGGACAAATTCCTGGGCATGTCGTAAAAAAGAAATCTGCCACACATATCTTACCTTCAATATCTTTTTCAGTAAAAATTCTATCCTCTTGGTTTATTAATTCAAATGGCCGTATTTGATGAAATGACTCTTTATTAGCAATATTCCATTTGGGTGTAAAATCTGGCGTATTATAATAAGGAAGCACTTCTTTTTTTTCTTTACAGGAAAAACAAAAGAATAATATAAAAATTAAGAGGCTACTTTTCATTTCAATTTTTCATTATTCAAAGTATAGCATAAAGCCGTTTTTTGCAGGCCGTACCTTATTCCATTTTTTACTTCGTAATTAATATATATTTTTCCGTTTTCACGCCAGGCCTGTTGCATACCACTTTCTCTGTCATCAGAAAATGTTAATTGGGTATATTGTTTCCCACTTTCATACCATTGCTTTTGTATGCCTTCTCTTTTGTCATTAAAGTATTGAAATTCAAATTTTTTATTCCCATTGCTCCAGTATCCATAATGTAAGCCATAACTTAATCCATTTCTATAATTCCTACTTGTTTCTAATTTCCCATTAACGAAAAATGATTTAGCTAGTCCGTGTTGTTTGCCATCAAGGTAAGAGCTAATGTTTTTTAAAGCTTCATTTTCAAATTTGGTTTTGATAAAGCCTGAATATGGTCTATTATCTAAAAAATAGATGCCATTTCTTAATGTTAATCTTGAATTCTTATTTGAAATAGTATCTTTTTTAATTTTGGAAAGGTCAACTTGCTCAAAATAAATAGCAGTTTGATTACCTACCGGCTGAACGCATCCAAGTGAAGTAAAGTAAATAAAAATAAATAGCTTTCTAATTAGTGAAAGTTCCTTTTGTACCATAGTAACTACCTGCTTTTAATATATAAAATCCCGTGTTTAAATAATTGACATTAGATGCATGATAATGATAAATACCACTTGTAAAATCTTGAGTTGGACCAAAATGGCCACCATAACTATCTAAACTTGGGTAAATTCCTGTCGTATCTTTTCTGCCATAAATTGGAAACCCATCACGTAAAAGTCCAATTAATTTTGCATCATCCAGTGAAGTGTACCTTCCTGTGGTATGATAGTGATAATTTTTACTAGGTGCTGGATGTGCTCCAGAATAATCGAAAGTTGTTATTGTCATTGCATCAAGAGAAACATTACCCCCCTCTCTATCATTGAACAGAGGCACTCCATTTAATGCCATGCCTATCTCACCTAAAGATGTAGCTTCTTTTGTGGTAGCTGCATCAGGATTAGTTGGAATTGTCATTGCATAATTATGTGCTGTCATTTGCGTATTTACATTGGGAGCGTGCCCTGATGGAAATGGTTCATATAAAGCATTACCTAAACCCCAATAAGGTGTTTTATGCTCTGGCAATCCATTACTTTTAATTGTAATACTACTATTGCTACCACTGCCACTTGTTGAAATAGTGACAGTACTTAAGAATTTAGATTGTACCACACTTGTAATAGAGACAGTTCCCGTAGATACTATTGAACCAGATGCACTTTTATTACAAGCTGTAAAGAGTGTACTTAATACCAATAAACCTAATCCTACGCTAAAACATTTTACTTTATTCATTATTAATATTTATTTTATGGATACTACCCAAAATCAGGAAGTGTTCTATAATTAGATGCACTTGCTGCTCTATTCCTTCGGTGTATTTGAGTTTTTTTATTTCCAAATAGGTTTTTGATTGAAATCGGAATAATTTGAATCTGTAAACTCACAAAAGTTTTATTCTACAATAATGATGGTTTTAGACTTAACAGATTCTTAATCATCGGAACTGATATCGCCCTGACATCCTTTGCAAATTCATCCAAACTGACTCCTATTGTGGCTACAAAGCCTCTCATGCAAATGAGAGGCTTTTTTAATGCGAAGACGCGAAACAAGCTTGCTTGATTGAGCGGATGAGCGTTAAAAAAGCCAAACGAACACGCAGTGTTTGTTTGAAAGGCTTTGGGCAAGGTGCCCACCGAGGAAGACGGCGAATGTAATGAGCCGACAGTCCCGTTAGACTTAGTCGAGGATTGCCAATGCGCAGCATAGGCAATCCCGTCACCCAAGCATATTTCCATGTATTTGCCGAACACCACTTATCGCCAAGTTTAATTAAACTGCATTTTACATTCATAATACTTACCTTTAACGTAAGTATCGTAAAACGTTAGTATACTACTCCAATTTTAGAAATATCCCATGAAAAAGATAAAAAATATTCATCCAGGAGAAGTATTAAAAGAAGAATTCTTAAAACCGCTAAACATCAGTGCTTACAGGCTTTGCATGGATATTAATGTACCACAAACTAGAATATCCGAAATAATTAAAGGTAACAGAAGCATTACAGCAGACACTGCACTTAGGCTTTCACAGTATTTTGGGAATTCTGCAAACTTCTGGCTAGGCCTGCAAAATGACTTTGATATTGAGGAGGAAATGATACAAAAAGGTGCAGAGCTAAAGCTCATAAAAAGATATTCAGCGAAATAAATAGCGAATAAAAATTATCATATTCCCGTTTTATTACATCTAATTGCAAGCCTATCATTATTTTTTCAGCTCTTTCATTAGTTTTTTCAATGCTTCTAATTCGTTTTGCAAAGTTTCAATTTGTTTTTGCTGGTCCTGTATAGCTTTTGTCAATACTGGAACTAAATTGGAATAGGTAATGCCTAAAATCTCCCCCTTAGCCAAGTCTCCTTCTTTTCCAGTAACTACTTCTGGAACTAGCTTTTGCACTTCCTGTGCAATGAAACCAACTTGTCTTAAATCATTGCTAATTAAATTATATTCTACAGGTCTTAATTGTAATACAGTTGACAAACCATATTTAGAATTGACTATATTTTTTTTGATACGAATATCTGATGCTGCAGTCCATGCTACTTGACCTCCGATAACAGTCACAGCAGTATTTCCTAGTCGAACGCTGTTACTAGCCGCAGCAGTTGCACCAAATCCAATTGCTGTGGCATTGGATAGGTTGTTTGCTGCAAAAGTAGCTGTAACACCAATTGCGGTATTTTCATTACCAGTTGTATTTATCTCTCCAGCAAAAGCACCAAGCGCTGTATTACTATACCCTGTTGTGTTTTTAAGAGAATTGGTACCCATAGCAGTATTGTTATTGGTGTTGCTAAAACTAAGTGCACCTGAACCAACCGAAGAATTATTCCAACCTGTTACATTAGATTTAAGTCCGTTTGTGCCAATTGCAGTATTAAATGATCCTGTAGTGCTAAATTCAAGAGCGCTAGATCCATTCGCAGTATTGCTTTCTCCTGTAGTATTTAATCTAAGTGCACTGCTGCCAACCGCAGTATTAAAATTGGCTGTGGTGTTACTATAAAGTGAATTGGCCCCAACTGACGTATTGGCCAAACCTGTGGTATTACTAAAAAGAGCGCTAGATCCAATTCCTGTATTGAAGTAGCCCCAGGTATCATTTTTGAGTGCCTCAAAACCAACTGCTGTGATGTAATTACCCTGGAAACCAGTAATCGTGTTACTAAGTGCATTTTTACCTAATGCTACGTTAACATCAAGTCCATTTTTACCACTCCCGATTGTTAATCCATTTACCTTTAAATCAAAGGTCCCTAGGTCTACGGCTTGCGTAGCTCCGGTGTAGGGGATACCAGAAGAAGGGAGCGTAATATTTGCAGAACCATCAAATGCAATCCCATTGATGGTTCTTGTATTTTGCAATTTTGTTGCAGTGGCTGCATTTCCGGTAATGTTTACCTGGTCCCCAGTATTGATTCCAGTAATTGCCGCAAGCTTATCCTTCTCCGATGTGGTATAATCATTTGTAGATAAAGCTTTGCCTACTACTTTATCTACTTTAGAGGATAAAGAGGTGTTAACATCAGAGGTATTTGCTTTTAACGCAAGCCCTGGCACAATTGGCACAGCTGCTGTTCCGCCTAGATCTCCAGCTAATTGTATTTTTCCTTTTGTACTCGCGTCTGCATCTGAAATTGTTGCTGCTGAAACTTGACTAATTACAAATGAATTATCCGCCTTATTTGCTAATCCTGTGGTCACATCTGCTGCGTTTGCTTTTAATGCAAGACTTATATTTACATCAGCAGTATTTGCTTTTAATGCTAGTGCCGTATTTACATCAGCAGTATTTGCTTTTAGTGCGAGCGCGGCATTTGTTGCAAGTGCACTTAAATCTTGATCTCCCGTATTGGTTCCGGTTATGGCTGCAAGTTTTGTTTTTTCTGCAGTTGTATAATCGTTGGTTGATAATTCTTTACCCGTAACCTTATCTACTTTGGTAGCTAAACTTGAAGCAACATCAGCAGCATTTGCTTTTAAGGCTAATGAAATATTAACATCAGCAGTGTTTGCTTTTAAGTTAATCGCTGTGAAGTACGGCTTAAGCATAGCTGCGGTATCTGAAGTATTTAACTTACCATCAGCTCCTTTCACATTACCTGCATAAAGGGCGTAAGGCACACTCCAAAACTGAGAAGTACCAAGGTCTACGTACTCATTGTTCACATTCCAACTTGCAGTAGGTATTGTTGGCTCTACGGCTACTTTTAAATTTAAAAAGAAAGGACCATTAGACCAGTCTATATTAGCAATACTACTTACGCCACTCGCGTAGGTTCCCTTACCAAGTACAATGGTAAAAATACCAGCCGACGAAGCCGTTACTTTAAACGTTTCGGAGTAAACAACCGCACCAGTAGCTGTTTTAGCAATGATAGCGTTTTTTACATAGATCACTCTACCTGCAGCAGGGTGTCCATTAGCATCGGTAGCTAATGCCTGAAACTGAATACCATCAGGTGCTTGACTAACCTGGGCATACGAGTTTGCAGTTGTACATAAAACAACTAATAGTAACGCTGATTGAATAAATTTTTGTAACATAAACTTTGACATTAGTGGGTACCTGTTAATTAACTTTTATGATTTTAAGTTCGCCTGTTTGGGCGTTTGCTTTGTAGCGGATATAGTAGACACCTGCTGCTTTATTCGCAACATTGATGGCATAGCCAGCACTTATTTGTGCTACACTTGTCGTGTAGGCGCCTACTGTTTTACCATCGGCTCCAATGAGGGCTAATGATACGCTTGTAGATGTTTCCATTACAGGCTGCGCTGTTTTAACCCATACCGTTGTGGTTACAGGGTTAGGGTAACAAATGAGTTGTAGTGGTGTATTGGTAAATGCTGGAACAATAC
>JACCDP010584456.1_pt1 | contig 11566 bp, 12 predicted proteins | sample 7445841 | NCBI WGS metagenome assembly JACCDP01 (sample SAMN15323441, study PRJNA562643) | freshwater metagenome | isolation source: river surface water | place: USA:Blue River Watershed | collected 2017-08-17
GAATTAAGAAAAGATGCAATAGAAATTGAAAGAAAAAATTTATTAAACCCAGATAAAAAACCAGAAAAAACTTACATAGAAAAATGTTTTGAAAAAAGAACAGGCCCCTTTATAGCAGCAACGGATTATATCAGAACGTTATCTGAGGGAATTAGAAACTATATTCCTGGTACATATGTAACTTTGGGAACGGATGGATTTGGAAGAAGCGATACTAGAAAAAATTTAAGGAAGTTTTTTGAAGTTAATAAAGAGTTTATTGTTTATTCTACATTAAGCACTTTAGTAAAAGAGCAAAAAATTGCATCCAAAGTAGCTACTGATGCGATGAAAAAATATAATATTGATCCAAAAAAACCTATTCCAACAAAACTATAGTTCAAAATGGCTAAAATTGTTGATTTAGTAGTTCCTAATATTGGTGACTTTAAAAATGTAGAAATCATAGAAGTTCTTATAAAAGAAAATCAAAATATAAAAAAAAGTGATGGGATCATTACCTTAGAAAGCGACAAATCAAGCGTTGAGGTTCCTTCTCAGTTTTCAGGTAAAATTAAAAATGTTAAAGTTAATGTTGGAGATAAAATTTCCGAAGGAGATAAAATAGGTGAGATAGAAATAACTTCTGATGAACCAATCCAAGAAAATAAATCCGAAAATAAAAAAATTGAAATACAAAAAGAAAGTAAAGCTTCCAATGATACAACTTTATTAAAAATTCCGCCGCTTGGAACTACTAAAAAATTAATTATTTCTGAAATTTTTCTAAAAAAAGATCAACCGATTAAAATTGATCAAATAGCATTATTAATTGAGGATGAAGAAAGTGCCTACGAGATTCCTTCACCAATATCAGGAATTGTTAAAAACATAATACTAAAAAAAGGTCAACAAGTTAAAGTTGGAGATACAATTGCGGAAATTCTTAATCAAACTTTGGAAACAGAAATAAAAAAAAAAATAATTATAGAAAATACCATTCAAGATAATCATGAATATCAAAGTATAAAAAGCGCAAGTCCAAAAATAAGAAAGTTTGCTAGGGAGTTGGGTGTTGATATTCAGTTGGTTGTTGGAAGCGCAAGAAAAGGAAGGATTCTTGAAGAGGATATTAAAAAAATTATTAAAGGCACTTTAAATAATAAAATTAACAAAGAAGAGACAATAAAAAAAATAGAAACAAAAGAGGAAAAGCTTCCCTATGAACATGGGGAATTTGGTGAAATTGATATACAAAAAATACCAAGAATTAAAAGACTATCAGGTCCACATTTAGTTAAAGCCTGGAATGAAATTCCTCATGTAACTCAATTTGATGAAATTGATGTTACGGATATGGAACACTTTAGAAAAAATTTAATTGATCTTAATACGAAAGAAAAAATTACTATCACTCCTCTTGCTTTTATTATGAAAGCATTGGTTAATGGCATGAGAAAATACCCAAACTTTAATTCCTCGCTTGAGTCTACTGGTGAAAATATTATTTATAAAAAATATTTTCATATTGGTATTGCCGTTGATACGCCTCATGGTTTGATGGTTCCAAAAATTAGAAATGTTGATCAAAAAGATCTTCTGACCTTAAGTAATGAACTTAGAAAAATTAGTAAACTAAGTAAGGAGCTTAAAATAGATAAAAAAGAATTTTTTGGAGGATCAATGACAATTTCTAGTTTAGGAGGGATTGGTGGAAGTTTTTTTACCCCAATTATCAATAATCCAGAAGTAGCAATAATTGGAATAGGAAAAACAGAGGTAAAACAAGTGTTTATTGATGGGAAATTTATAGCAAGAGCGATGATGCCTATATCTCTCTCTTATGATCATAGAATAATTGATGGGGCTGAAGCGGCTAGGTTCTGTCAAGATCTCAAACTCAGTCTTGGAAAAAACTTTGCTTTTAATTTGTCATTTTAAAAATGATAAATGGATATTGTGAAGAAAAATACATTCCTGTTAGAAAAATATTTGAAGATTACTTCTTAAAGCAAGAAGAAATTGGGGCTTCTTTTGCAATTTATAAAGAAGGAAAACCATTAATAGATCTGTATGGCGGTTTTAAAAATAAAAATAATAAGAATTGGCAAGAAAATACTATCGTAAATGTATTTTCAGCTACAAAAGGTATTTACGAAATTATTGTCTCCATCTTAATTGATCAGAATATTTTAGATTTAGAAAAATCCGTTTCTTATTATTGGGATGCTTTTAAACAAAGTAATAAAAGAGAAATCAAACTAAAACATATTCTATCTCATCAATCTGGGCTCTATAGATTTAAAAAGAAGATTACACAAGAAGATCTTTTGGATTGGAATAAAATAATAACTATTTTAGAGAATCAAGAACCTGATCATCCGTGTGGCGAAAAAACTTATTACCATGCAAAAACACACGGGTTTTTAATCGGAGAAATTATTAAAAGAATAACAAAAAAAAGTTTGGGAGAATTAGTTTCTGAACTTCTATCCAAAAAATTAAAATTAAATTTTTTTATTGGAACACCAAAAAATCAACTATCAAATATTGCTTTTCTGTACGAGGATAAGATTGAAAATAAAATATCATCTGAATTTAATGCATTTAATAATCCTGAACATGAATTAAATTTTTATAATAAAAATGACTGGCAGATGGCAGAAGTTCCTTCAATGAATGGGCACGGGAACGCCAAATCAATTGCAAGAATTTATGATGTTTTTGTAAATGATTTAATACTAGAAAAAAATATTTTATTATCAAAATCAACACTTAAAAAATGTTTAACTGAGAGTATTGGTAGAACTGATCAAAGCTTAATGCTTCCAATTAGGTGGTCAGAGGTTGGTTTGATACTTCGGGGAGGATGGTTATTTGGAAAAAATAAAGAATCTTTTGGTCATAATGGGTGGGGTGGATCTTTAGGTTTTGCTGATCCAATATTAGGCATAGGTGTTGGCTATGTTACAAATAAAATTAATCCTAGTATGGCCTCAGATAAAAGAATTATAGATTTATTGAAAGAATTTTATAAAATTTACCTTTAATTTAAAAAATATTTTTTAAATCTTCTTTATAAACAACATTTAAATATTCTTTATAATTATAAAAATAGTCTCTAAATTTAAGCCTTTTAAAATTACTAATATTTAAATTTAATAAATTCTTATTTGGTTTTTTTAAAATCATTCCAACTCCATGATCAGCATGAATTACATATGTGTCTATTTCGGGTTTAGTCCTTGATTCCACTATATTTTTCCAAACGTTTCCATTCCATAGACATGTAGCTCTAGGCACCGCCTGATATATAAAGCGCATTGGCATACAATCGTGTAAAAATATAACTCCATTTTCATTTAAAGAAAATAAAGAGTTATTAATATCTTTTTTAACCTGATCATATTCGTGAAGTCCATCAATAAAAATAATATCAAATTTTGTATTATTTTTTTTAAAAAAATTATCGCTTGTATCTCTTATAGTGCCTCCTGATGCAGGATCGACTCCTATTTTTTTATCAATAATAATTTTTGAAAATAATTCGTCTTGATCACACCCGATCTCCAAATAACTTTTATAATTCTTTCTATTAATCGTTTCTTGAATAATTTCAAATCTACTTGGATATTTATGCCATTTAAAATCTAATCTTTTATAAAACTTCTCTCCAAATATATAATGATACCATCTATTTAATTTAAAAATTTTTTCCATAATTAAAAATCATTTGCCTCAAAGGGTCTAAACCAAGAGGCTTTTCCTTTATAAGCATTAATTAATCCTAGCATACGATACTTATGTATCAAATATTTTTTTTTTTTTATTAATAATATTGATAATAACATTTTTATTAATGAAGATATAAATTTATAGAAAGTTATTTTGTAAGCAGCAAATAAACCAAAATGTTTAAAATTATAATAATATAAAGACCACATCCAATGCCAATTCCTGCATAATTCTATTTGAAATTCACTGCCAGAAGATTCTTTTGCGTTATGATAAACTTTAGCTTTGCAAGCAATATAGATTTTTTCTCCTCTTTCTTTAATCCTTTTGCACAAATCTATTTCTTCTAAAAATAAAAAAAAATTTTCATCAAAAATTTTAGTAAAGTTAATTTTTTTTAGATTTAATAACATTGCAAAACCTTTTACAAAATCTACTTCAATAAAATTCTTTTTTTCATCATTGATCGAATTAAAAATTTCATTATTGTAAATTTTTGGGGATAGAATTGAAAAATCATCATTTACAATATTCTTAACACTGAATAATTCTTGCAAAGTATATTTATCTAAATATGCATCAGGATTTAAAATAAAAGCATACTTTGTTTTAACTTTGGAAATTCCAAGGTTATTTGCTCTTCCATAACCAATATTATCCCCCGAGATCAAGACCTCTACATTAGAAAATTTTTTTTCTAAATGATTTTTAATAGAAATATTGTTGGAATTTTCAACAACGATAATCTTGATATTAGGACTTATACTTTGCAAGCATTTATCTATTACATTATCGCTTCTAAATGAAACTATGACAAATGTAATATTTTTCTCAAATTCGGTCATTAATTTAAGCTATAAAGTATTTCTTTAAAAATATATAAAATATTTTTAGTATTATAATTTAATAAATGAAAACAGTAATTGTAACTGGCGGATTAGGATTTATCGGAAGTAATCTAATTAATATTTTAAGTAAAAAAAAATATTTTATAATTAATATAGACAAAGTTACTTATGCCTCTAATTTTAAGAATATTTTAAGTAATATAAACAACTACAAGTTCTATCAACGAGATATTAATGATCAAAATTTTATTAGAATAATTTTAAAGAAATACAATCCCTCATTAGTATTTAATGTGGCGGCAGAAACGCACGTCGACAGATCTATTGATAGTCCAAAACAGTTTATCGATTCAAATATTTATGGTGTCTTTAATTTATTAGAAGCAGTAAGAAAATTTAAAAAAAAAACTAAGTTAATACATGTATCTACTGATGAAGTTTATGGAGATATTATAAAAAATAAAAGTTCTAAAGAATCTGATCCTTACAATCCGAGTTCTCCTTATTCTGCTTCTAAAGCTAGTGGTGATCTTTTAATAAAATCATATGTAAGAACATATAAAATTCCAGCTATTATTACTAACTGCTGCAATAATTATGGTCCAAATCAATATCCTGAAAAACTTATACCTACTATTATTTATAAGATAATAAACAAAAAACCGGTACCTATTTATGGCAATGGAAAAAATATAAGAGAATGGATTCATGTTGAAGATCATTGCAATGCTTTAATCAAAATATCTGAAAAAGGACTTTTAGGCGAAAACTATAATATTGGAAGTGGTATTGAATTAAATAATATCGATATTGTAAAAAAAATTATTTCTTCTTTTAAAAAGATAGATATTAATCTAGCTAATAAAGCTAAATTTATTTTTGTTAAAGATAGACCCGGACATGATTTGCGCTACTCTTTAAATTCATCAAAAATTAAAAAAAATTTAAAATGGAAATGCAAATATAATTTTGATCAAGGAATTGAAAAAACAATCATTTGGTATGTAGAAAAATTTAATAAAAATTTTTTTAAAAATAAAGATTTTAAAAATAGAATTGGTTTAAAAATATGATTAAAAAAGGAATAATATTAGCTGGTGGAAACGGAACTAGGTTGAGTCCTTTGACAAAAATAACAAATAAACAGCTTTTACCTTTGTATGATAAACCATTAATATTTTATCCTTTATCAATTTTAATGTTAGCCGGGATTAGAAATATACTAATTATAACCAATCCTAATGAAGATGAAAATTTTAGAAAAATATTAGGCGATGGTTCTAACTTTGGAATTAAAATACAATATTTAAAACAAGACAAACCAAACGGATTGCCAGAAGCTTTCATTATTGGAGAACAATTTATTAAAAACAACAGTGTGGCTTTAGTGCTTGGAGATAACTTTTTTTATGGGCAAGGATTTACTAAAAGATTAAAAGAAAAAACTAGATCAGATTTAGGCGCAACAATTTTTACTTACCAAGTAAACAACCCTCAGGATTATGGTATAGTGGAATTAAAAAACAATAAGATTTTAAGTATTAAAGAAAAGCCCAAGAAAACTAGTTCAAATCTTGCAATTACTGGTCTTTATTTCTTTGATAAAAATGTAGTTAATTTATCTAAAAAACTTAAACCTTCTAAAAGAAAAGAGCTAGAAATTGTCGACTTGTTAAAGGCTTATTTAAAAAGAAAAAAACTCAAAATTGAATTTATGGGAAGAGGCAGCGCGTGGTTAGATACCGGTAATGCAGATAGCTTATTTGAAACTTCACAATTTATAGCCAACATAGAAAAAAGGCAGGGGCTAAAAATAGCCTGTCTAGAAGAAATAGCTCTAAATAACAAGTGGATATCAAAATCTAAGATAAAACAACAAATTAAATTTTATGGCAATTGTCATTATTCAGATTACCTAAAAAAATTATTATAAAAATGAAGAGTAAATTATTTGGTGGAATAAAAATATTTAAATCTGTAGTTTTTAAAGATAATCGTGGCTCTTTTAGAGAGGTTTATAAAAAAAAATTTATAAAAAAAAAAAATTTTATATTTGACTGTCTATCAATATCTAAAAAAAATGTTGTAAGGGGGCTTCACATACAAATCAAAAATTCTCAGGCAAAGTTTTTAACTGTTATTAAAGGAGAAATTTTTGATGTAGCAGTCGATTTAAGAAAAAAATCAAAAACTTTTGGAAAATATTTTTCGACAAATTTATCAAGTAAAAATTATAGCTCAATTTACATACCTAAGGGATTTGCTCATGGTTTTTGTTGCTTAGCTAAAGAGAATATAGTTTACTATTGCAACTCAAATTATAGAAACAAAAATAATGAGACAGGAATTCTTTGGAATGATCCTGATATTAATATTAAATGGCCTATTAAAAATCCAATACTCTCAGTTAAAGATAAAAAAAACTTTTCATTAAAAGAATATTTAAATAATTTTTAATTAATGAAAAAAAATATCGTTATTACTGGAGGTCATGGAAGGTTTGGCACTGTATTAAAAAAAATAAATAATAAAAAAAATTTACTATTCCCAACTAAAAAACAACTCAATATACTTAAATTAAATTCTATTAAGAATTATTTAAAAATAAAAAAACCAAGAGTACTTATTCATTTGGCTGGTTTATCAAGACCAATGGATACTCATGATAAAAATATAAATCAAAGTATCGATCTAAATATTATTGGCACAGCAAACATTGTAAAGGTATGTTCTTTTCTTGGTATTAAATTAATATATTTTTCAACTCACTACGTTTACCCCTGTAATAAAGGTAACTACTCAGAAAATAGTCCTTTATTACCAATAAATAATTATGCATGGTCAAAATTAGGTGGTGAATCTGCAGTTCAAATGTATAAAAATTCTTTAATACTTAGAGTTTGTATGACTGAAAATCCTTTTGTTCACAAAAACGCTTTTGCTAACGTAAAGTCAAATTTTATTTTTCATGAAGATGTGGCTAAAATTTTATTTAAACTAATAAATAAAAAAGGAATAATTAATATAGGCGGAAGAACGCAAACAGTTTATAATTTTGCCAAAAAAAATAATCCCGAAGTTAAAAAAGTGTATTTAAATAATAAATCTAAAATTCAATTCCCAAAAAATCCATCAATTAGTATAAAAAAATTAATGAAATTAATAAAAGTTTAATTTTTTTAATATATTTATAATTAAAGTTATATAAATTAAAAAAAGTGTATAAGTTATTATTAATTGCTTAAAATAAATAATTACTGATGAAGAATAATTATAAATATAAAAAAGAGAACTATAATTTTTGGGTTAATAGATTAAAAAAAAATGAAAATTTAGTTTGTACCAACGATATCCTGCTCGATAGAATTGAAGAAGATCAAATAATAAATAGAATAAATAATAACAAAACTATTTTGGAGTTAGGTTGTGGAAATGGATTGATATTAAAAAGATTAATTAAAAACAGAAAAATTAAAAAATATTATGGAACAGATTTTGTAAAAGAATTAATTGATATTTGTATAAAAAAATATAAATCAAAAAAAATTAATTTTCAAACTTTAGACATGACTCTTATTAATAAAAATACTTTTAAAATAAAATATGATTATATTGTCTCCAAAAGGGCTATACAAAATGTTTTGGATTCAAAACTTCAATTAAAAACTATAGATGATGTTGGTTACTTTTTAAAAAAGAATGGAAAAATGATACTAGTTGAAAGTTCAATAAACGCTCAGAATAATATAAATAAATTACGAAAAAAATTTCATTTAACTAAAATTATACCACCTTTTCATAATCTTTTTTTTAATGATAACATAGTAAAAACGCACCGTTTTAAAAATGTTAAACTTATCAAAATAGATAATTTTTCATCATCCTTTTATTTCACGTCTAGAATAATTTATGCGTTGTACTCAAAAATATTTCTTAAAAAAAAACCATCTTACAATCATCCACTTAATATCATTGCTACTATGCTTGATGCAAAATTAATTAAAGAAGATTTCTCTCAAGTCAAAACATATATATTTAAAAAAAAATAAATCATAAAAAATAATTATCGAAAAATGAAAATTTATGACTGTATAACTTTTTTTCAGTCTAATTTGCTATTTGAGCTTAGATTTCATACCTTAAAAAATATTGTTGATCATTTTGTGATTTGTGAAGCAACAAAAACGCACATCGGTAAATCTAAAAAAATACTCTTTAATTATAAAAAATGGAAAAAATATGGGAATAAAATAATATTTATAAAAGTTAATGATTTGCCTAAAGTTAATTTAAAAGGCAAAAAAGATTATGCGTTATTAAAAATTCAAATAGAAAGACTCTTTTTGGGTATTAAAGATGCTTCTGACAATGACTTAATAATGCTTTCGGATGAAGATGAAATCCCGAACCCAAATAAAATCAAAAATTTTATGTCAAATAATTATAAATACGGCATTTTTATGCAGAATCTTTATAATTATAAAATAAATATTCTAAATATAACTGTAGGGAATAATAATTGGCCTGGAAGTCGAATTTGTAAAAAAAAATATTTAAAATCTTTTTTTGATTTAAGAGTACTAAAAGTAAAAAATATTTATTCACCTTTTTGGAAATTTTATAAAGAGAAGAGTATTCAACTGATCCAAAATGGAGGATGGCATTTTTCATACTTAATGTCACCAATACAAATTCTTAATAAAATAAAAAACTCATCTCATACTGAATTTAATAATAAAAATTATGCAAATATCAAATTTATAAAAAATAAAATAAAAAATCTAAAAGACTTATTTGATAGAAAATATTTACTTAAAAAAGTTAAAGTTGATAAAAGTTACCCCAAATATATCTTAAATAATAAAAAAAAATTTGATAATTACACATTGTAAAATGATACCAATTTCAAAACCATTTTTTAATACCGATGAAAAGAAATACATTAATAAAGTCATAGACTCTAAAATTCTAGTGGATGGCCCATTTCAAAGTAAAGTCGAAAAAATAATAGAAAAAAAAATTAATTCGAAATCTATTTCATTGACACAAAGCTGCACACATGCGTTAGAAATCTCTGCGATTCTTTTGAATATAAAAAAAAATGATGAAGTAATTATGCCTTCTTATGGTTATGTTTCATTGTGTAACGCAATTGTTCTTAGAGGTGGAAAACCAATTTTTGCTGAGATCAATCCCCATAATTTAAATATCGACCCAAAAGACATTGAATCAAAAATCACAAAGAAAACTAAGGCTATCTATATAATACATTATGGTGGCAACCCCTGTTATATGGATGAAATAATTAAAATTAAAAAAAAATATAATTTATTTTTAGTTGAGGATGCTGCTCACGCATTTTTAGGAAAATATAAAAAAAAATATCTTGGTACTATCGGAGATATTGGTGTTTTTAGTTTTCATGAAACAAAAAATATTACTGGTGGTCAAGCCGGTTGTATTTCAATTAATAATAAAAAATTTTTAAAAAGGAAAGATTTTATCTTAGATAAAGGGACAGATCGTAGATATTATATTAAAAATTTCTATAAAAAAATTATTAATCCTTTTCAAAATAAAAAATTTTATAGCTGGGTAGATATAGGTTCGGAGTATAGAGCTTCAGAAATTTCAAGCGCTTTAATTTATGCTCAATTAAAAAAAATAACTTATATACAGAATGGCAGGAAGGTTCTTTATAAAAATTATTTAAAGTTATTTAAAAAGATTAATAGTAATTTAGCAAGAACAATACCTGATCATAAAAAAAATAAAAGTGCATACCATCTTTTTGTGATAATTTTTAAAAATCAATTAATAGCAAAAAAATTTAAAATATACCTTCACAAAAATAACATAGCCGCAACATTCCATTATGTACCTTTGCATAAATCCAAGATGGGTAAATTATTTAAAAATAAGAAACTAATAATTACTGAAAATATATATAAAAGAATTGTTCGCATACCTTTTTTTTATGGTTTAAAAATATATGAAATAAAAAAAATTAATAAAATTATTAACAATTTTTTTGAATTAAAAAAATATAACTAAACGGGTCTGGCGGAGAGAAAGGGATTCGAACCCTTGATACCTTTAACAGTATACACGCTTTCCAAGCGGGCGCCTTCAACCACTCGGCCATCTCTCCTTTTATTCTCTATAAAATTTTTTTAACAATTAATATGTTTTGCAAGTATAAAATTTTTATTTGCTTTTTAAATAATTTTAAAAAATAATAAATACCACTATAGCATTGGAATAATAGAGTTTTATCATGCTGCATAAAATCATCAAAAATAATTATGCCATCTATTTTTAAAAGTTTAAAAGCTTGGATTGAGTCAATTAGAACGTGTGTCCCTTCATGCAAACCATCAATATATACAATGTCAAATTGTTTTTTATCATCTTTAAGTTTTCTTAATGCAATAATTGAATCTAATTTTATCTTTACTAAATTATTAAAATTTTTTAAGTTTTCATCAAATATTTTTTCAATCGTGCTATCACCCCATATGTCTACTGAGGTTGCTTGAACATTTTTATATTTTTCTAAAACATTTAACAAAGACATTCCCTCATGAGAGCCTATCTCTAAATATTTAAAAGCGATATCTTTAGATTTTGGTAAGAAATAATTTATTATTTCTATATTATTTAAAAACCAAAAATCTTTAAATTTATATTTAAAAATATTTTTTTTAAAATTTAGGCTATTTAATTTTTCAACTTTTAAAATTTTTTTCTTCAATATTTTAGATTTAAAAAAATCATAAAAATATTCAAATTTTATAAGGAATCTATTCATTTTTATTTATTTTTAGAACTTCGATAAAAGCTTCTTGTGGAATATCAACGCTTCCGAACTGTCTCATTCTTGCTTTTCCTTTTTTTTGCTTCTCCAAAAGTTTTTTCTTTCTATCCCTCGCTCCTCCACCATGAATTCTACTGATAACATCTTTTCTATAACCAGAAATTGTTTCTCTTGCTATAACTTTCCC
>JACCDP010703927.1_pt1 | contig 11564 bp, 9 predicted proteins | sample 7445841 | NCBI WGS metagenome assembly JACCDP01 (sample SAMN15323441, study PRJNA562643) | freshwater metagenome | isolation source: river surface water | place: USA:Blue River Watershed | collected 2017-08-17
CCATGATTGCCGAGGTTAGGCCCATTGACATTGCCATTGGCATGAATGCAGCGTTTAGTGCATGGCGATTTGGCAGACCAAATGAAACATTGGATGCACCGATTGACATGTTTAAGCCGTACTTTTCCTTGATCAAGTAAATGGTTTCAAGAGTGTTTTTAACATTCTCTGGATCAGCTCCCACTGGCATCGCCAATGGATCGATCAAAAGGTTATCTAGCGAGATGCCCTCTTTTTCAACGCGTCGCACAATCTTTTCCACGATGACCATTCGGTCTTTTGCAAGCATTGGGATTTCAATTTCATCATTTGGTAGCGCCAGGATTGCAGCATCATATTTCTTAACCAATGGAAGGATGATGTCCATCCGCTCGTCTTCGCCTGTCATTGAGTTAACGAGTGCTTTACCTTCGTAAACTGCCAAGCCTGCATCAAGTGCTTCGATAACTGATGAATCGATGCAAATTGGAAGATCAGTTAGTGACTGCACGAGTTTGATTGCTCGGGCCAAAAGTGCTGGTTCATCAGTAAGCGGCACACCCATGTTCACGTCAAGCATGTCGCAACCACCGGCAACCTGGTCAGCAACGTCAATATTGATCGTTGAAAGATCATCAGCACGAAGTTTTTCTTGGAACAGTTTGCGGCCAGTTGGGTTAAGGCGTTCGCCAATGATTACGAATGGTAAGTCGTGACCCATCGTTACTGTTTTGGTGGCGGAACTAAGCACTGTATGCATGGTCGTCCTTTACTTCGTTTGTTGTTGCATTTCTGGTTGTTATCTCGCGAACTCTGCCGAGATCTGTCATAAGTCTTTCTAGTGTGTCATCGTTTCTAAAGTCGGTTATATGCAGGCCACGGACAGCAGGTTGCGCAAGTGCATGTTGAGCAAATTCCAGGGTCTGTAAATACGCTTCTTCGGCTGGATCAGCTGCCTTTTCTACGCGAGCAATTTGATCTGTAGGGACATCAATACCAGGCACACTGTTGTGCATAAAGTTCAATGGTCGTGCGCCCTTAACTAATACAACAGTTGGAATGATAGCGATCTTTCCAGCAAGACCAGCGTCACGAACTCCAGCGCAGAATTTCTCTAGTCGATCTTGGTGGTAACAAATCTGAAGCTGCAGGAACTTCGCACCCGCTGCATACTTCTTTGCAACTCGCTGAACGCGATATTCAAATGGTGGGGCTCCGGGATTTTCAACGGCGCCAATAAACATGTGTGGCGCTGGATCAATCTTGCGACCTGACATATATTCGCCGCGCTTGATAGTGCTCATCAGGCGAACAAGCTGCGGACCGTCTAAATCAAATACTCGACGAGCTTCGGTTTCATCACCAGCAGTTACATCGTCGCCAGTTAGCGCAACAAAGTTTTCGACGCCAAACATAGAGGCGCCCATGATGTCGGCTTGTTGGGCTAAGCGATTCTTGTCGCGGCATACAATCTGCAAAACAGGCTCAAGACCGAGTTGCTTAATTGCTATTGCAGTTGCCACGTTAGATGCGTGAGCGTGCGCAGCCGTGTTGTCGGTCGCGTTTACTCCGTCAAACCAACCGCGGAACCGATCTGCATACCTTTTTGCTTTTTCAAGTCCATTTCCATCTAAGGAATGAAACTCAGCAGTGAAAACAGTTTCAGATGTGTTCATCAACTTATGTTCGAGTGTTGACACTAGTGATCAACTCCCTGCGAAACTGATTCATCCGTGGTGTTCTTCCAGCCGGCTGGCGTCCAGCGATCCCGCTTAGTAATGAAGTTCTTCCAGGATGAAGTTCCCTTTAGGCGGTTATCAACTGGTGGACGCAAGTGGTTGTATTCGTCTTTCCAGGATGACGGCAATGGCCAATCTTGGGTACGGTCATAAGCCTTAAGCCAAACACATTTCATTTCTGGCTTAACTTCGCAATGCCCGTTTTCTCGAACGCCACCACAAGGACCGTTGCGCAATGTTTTTGGGCAATTCATTGGGCAGGTCATGCCTGTTGAATGCAAAACACATTGCCCGCAGTCTTGGCATCCCCAAACGGGACCCTTAACTACGTGTTCGATGGTGGCGATAAAGGTCGTCATGATTCGGTTTACTGGCCACGCTTAACGGCAATTAGTTCCTTAGCTTTGCGAACTGCAGTTGAAGCATCGGCTGCATAGCCATCAGCGCCAACAACGTCTGCGTATTCCTGGGTAACGGGAGCTCCACCGACCATGATGATTACGTCATCGCGCATGCCAGCCTTGGTAATTTCATGAATGTTTACCTTGAACATCGGCATTGTGGTTGTTAGGAAAGCGGACATACCAACAACGTCTGGCTGATGTTCCTTGATTGCATCAATGAACTTCTCAGGAGCGCACTGGACACCGATGTCAATAACTTGGAAGCCTGCGCCTTCAAGCATGATGTTCACTAAGTTCTTGCCGATGTCGTGGACGTCACCCTTAACAGTTCCCATTAGAAATGTGCCCACTGTTTCAGCGCCTGTATCTGCAAGAAGCGGGCGAAGCACATCTAATGCGCCACTCATGGCTCGTCCGGCAATCAACATCTCTGGGACAAAGTAGTCGCCGCGCTCGAAACGTGCGCCAACTTCTTCAAGTGACGGAATCAATGCATCGAACAGGATTGAGTCAGGAGTAAGCCCTGCATCAAGTCCCATGTGGGTTAGTTCAAGCACGCGAGGTGCATTGCCTTCCATGGTGCGTTCGTACATTTCCTTTAGGATTTCGTCGGGTGTCATGCCGCTCCTTCTTGTTGTAAGCCTTGCACTTGGTTAAGTTCTCGACGCATAAGTTGGGCGATGTGCAATTCATCACCTGGGGTAATTCTCTCAGCCGGACCGCTTACCGACAAAGCCGCGATTGCCTTCCTGTTGTCTCCTAAAACCGGGATTGCAACTGCAATTAGACCCTGCTCAAGTTCATTACGAATAACGGCGTAACCGACTTCGCGGGCTTTCCGAATATGTTGATCTAGTAATGCGACATCTGTGATTGTTTCCGTAGTGCGTGGTGCCAAAGTGCTCGGCACTGTCGCTCCACCAAAAGCAATCAGCACTTTGCCAGCTGCTGAGCAATGCGATGGGACACTTTCGCCGACCCAGTTACGACTTCCTAATAGATAGGAACCTTCAACCTGAGCGATGTTGTCGATACCGTTATGTCCGGTTACCGCAAGGCTTACAGTTTCGTGAGTAATGTCAGCAATTCTTTCCATTGCTGGAGTTAACGAGCCAATCAAAGCCGTGTAAGCGCCACCACGAACTGCAAACTGGTTTAACACTGGCCCGGCTTCAAAGCCGCCAACTGTGCTTCGGGCCAAAAGTCCGCTTCGTTCCAAAGCGCTAAGAATCCGAGAAGTTGTTCCCTTAGCAAGACCAGTGGCCGCAACTAATTCACTTAAAGTTTGAGGATCCTCAGAATTAATAATTCGGATCAAAAGGTCACAGGCGCGATCGATGGATTGCGTTCCAGTCACTGGCTTTTCGCCTAACTCTTCGCTCATCTCGCCTCCCCCTATATAGAGGTCAAATCTAGATCTGAAGCTTTCGAGAAAGTTTCACGATCTGGAACCTATGTTCCACATCGTACGCTAACATATCGGGTATTCGTCAAGCCTTTTTGATGAAAAGTTTCAACTTGTTATCTAGCTAGATAGCCGCACAACAGGAGCCAGTTATGTTCCAGAACAAAAGCCCACGTTACGAAATTCTTTCGCAGGACGCCATGGCAGTCCTGGACAAGGGTTGGCGTCGAATTGTTTCCGAAATGGGAATTGAATTCATGCACGAGCGCGCACTGGATATGTTCCGCGCAGCTGGGCAAAAAGTTGAAGGTAACAACGTTAAGTTCGATCCGGATTGGATTCTGGAGCAAGTAGCGAAGGCGCCGAGTGAATTCACGCTACAGGCACGCAACCCTGAGAAGAACGTAATCATTGGCGGCGACAATATGGTTTTTGCTGGCGTATACGGTCCGCCGTTTGTGCGCGACTTGGGTGAGCGTCGCGATGGAACTCTTAAGGACTTCCAAAACTTCACCAAGCTTGGCCACATGTTTGGTGATCTAGATGTATCAAGCAGTGTTGTAGTTGAACCAAACGATGCCCACCTTGACACCCGTCACATCGACATGATCTACAACTTAATGACACTTAGCGATAAGCCATTTATGGGTAACGTGGTAACTGGCCTCAATGCAAGAGACGTAATCAAAATGTCTGAGATTGTTTTTGGTTCTCGCGAAAGCATTGAAAAGACTCCAGCCATCATTTCTTTGATTAACTGCAACTCCCCACTTCGTTGGGATGATCGCATGTTGGAATCACTATTTGAATACAGCGAAGCTGGACAGCCTTGTGTTTTAACTCCATTCCTATTGATGGGTGCGATGAGCCCAGTAACAATTCCAGCCTCTTTGGTTCAGCAGATTGCGGAAGCTTTGAGCGGTATTGCATTGGCACAGCTAGTTCGTCCAGGTTGCCCTGTTGTGTTTGGTTCATTCCTTTCAAACATTGATATGCAGTCCGGTTCCCCAATGTTTGGTACGCCAGAATCAGCAATGGGTCTGCTTTGCACCGGTCAGATTGCTCGTCATTTCAACTTGCCATTCCGTGGTGGTGGTGGCCTAAACGCTGCTCAGACTGTTGATGCGCAAGCGGGTTACCAAACCTTGATGACTATGCATGCAACCTTCTTGGCTGGAACTAACTTCGTTATGCACGCAGCCGGCTGGCTTGAAGGCGGCCTAGTTGCTTGTTATGAAAAGTTTGTTATGGACGTTGAGATTCTTCAAGCCATGCAAGCTGAGTTCACACCATTTGAAATCGATGAAGCCTCGTTGGCATTCGAAGCACACGAAGAATCCGGACACGGCGGTCACTTCCTAGGTACCCAGCACACCATGGAGCGATTCCGCGATTGCTTCTACCGACCATTCCTGTCGTCAGCAGATAACTTCGATCGCTGGTCACGCAATGGCTCAAAGACTACTGATGTTCGTGCGAACGAAATCGCACACAAAATGATCGAAGAGTACGAACCACCAGCAATGGATTCCGCAATCAAAGAAGAGCTTGACGAATGGGTCGACAAGCGCAAGAAGGAGTTACTGGCATGAAATCTGATATCGATATAGCTCGGGCAGCTACAACTGAATCAATTGTTTCGGTTGCGGCAAAAATCGGTATTCCTGCAGACGCAGTTCTGAACTATGGTCCAACAAAGGCCAAGATCAACATGGACTTCATCTCTTCACTGAAATCAAAGCCAAACGGCAAGCTTGTGTTGGTTACAGCAATGACTCCAACCCCTGCGGGTGAAGGTAAAACCACTACCACTGTTGGTTTAGGAGATGGTCTTAACGCTATCGGCAAAAAGGCAATTGTTTGTCTGCGCGAACCATCCCTTGGTCCATGCTTTGGCATGAAGGGTGGCGCTGCTGGTGGCGGATTTGCTCAGGTAGTTCCAATGGAAGACATTAACCTTCACTTCACTGGCGACTTCCATGCCATTGGTGCTGCACACAATCTGCTTTCAGCAATGCTTGATAACCACATTTACTGGGGTAATGAACTAGGCATTGACGTGCGTCGTATCGCTTGGAAGCGCGTTATCGATATGAACGATCGTGCCCTACGTGAAATCACAGCTGCACTTGGTGGACCTGGAAATGGTTACCCACGTGAAGCAGGGTTTGACATCACGGTTGCAAGTGAAGTTATGGCGATTCTTTGTCTAGCAATGGATCTAGAAGATCTAGAACGTCGCCTTGGAAACATTGTTGTTGGCTACACCCGCGACAAAGTTGCCATCACCGCTGCACAGCTAAATGCAAATGGCGCTATGACAGTTCTGCTTAAGGATGCTTTGATGCCAAACCTGGTTCAAACACTTGAGAATAATCCGGCATTTGTACACGGCGGACCGTTTGCAAACATTGCACATGGTTGCAACACAGTATTGGCAACACACACTGCACTAAAGCTTGGAGACTACGTAGTTACTGAAGCAGGCTTTGGCGCTGATCTTGGTGCAGAGAAATTCTTTGATATCAAATGTCGCAAAGCCGGTCTAGAGCCATCTGCAGCAGTAATCGTTGCAACAGTTCGTGCGCTCAAAATGCATGGCGGCGTGGCTAAGGATGATCTTGGGAAAGAAAATGTTTCCGCTGTTGAAGCTGGACTTGCAAACCTTGGTCGCCACATCCGCAACGTACAAAAGTTTGGTGTACCAGTGATTGTTGGAGTTAACAACTTCACAACCGATACCGATGCTGAGTTCGCTGCCGTACAAAAGTACTGCGCTGAGATGGGCGTTGACGCAATTCGCTGCACTCACTGGGCCGAAGGCAGTAAAGGCACGACTGAACTTGCAAAGAAGGTTGTCGAAATTGTTGAAGGTGGAACTGCAGCATTCAAGCCGCTGTATCCAGACAACATGTCACTTTGGGACAAGGTCGCGACTATTGCAACGGAAATCTATGACGCAGCAGAAGTAGTCGCTGACAAGAGCGTTAAGGATCAGTTCAAGGTCTTCGAAGATGCTGGTTACGGTCACTTCCCGATCTGTATGGCTAAGACTCAGTACTCATTCTCAACAGATGCAGCAGCAAAAGGTGCGCCATCTGGGCACACGGTTGCGATTCGAGAAATTCGCCTAAGTGCTGGAGCTGAGTTCATAGTGGTTGTGACTGGAGACATCATGACAATGCCTGGCCTACCTAAGGTTCCGGCTGCAAATAGCATCAAGCTCGAAAATGGCGAAGTTGTAGGTTTGTTCTAACAAGTTTGTAAAACGCCAGACAGGTGTTGCCCATGACGCATAATGTTGCGCCATGGGCAACACTTATTTGGCGGAAAGTAGTTCCGTTCAATCGGTAGATCGAGCCTTAATGATCCTTGAGATCTTGGCCGAACGCGGTGAATCTGGCGTTACTGAGATCGCCACCGACTTAGGTGTACATAAATCAACTGCTTCCCGCTTAATGACCGCTTTGTTAAATCGTGGCTTAGTTGACCAAGTTTCGGAACGTGGTCGCTACCGCTTAGGTCTTGGTTTGGTTCGCCTTGCTGGTTCTGTGACTAGCTCACTTGATGCAGTATCAGGCTCGCGCGCGGTAACCAAAGCTTTAGCTGCTGAAGTTGGTGAGACGGTAAACATTGCAGTTCTAGACAACAACCGAGTCCTTTATGTAGATCAAGTTATCGGGCCATCTATGGTCTCGATGCGAAGTTGGCTCGGGCAAAGCGTTCCCACTCATTGCACCGCAACCGGAAAAGTACTAACGGCTTGGCTAGATAAACCAGAGCGAATCGCCGCCCAACCGTCATCCTGGAAAAAATTAGCACCAAACACAATCACAACTGCTGATGCCCTGGAAAGGGAATTGGAGCAAGTTCGGCAACTTGGTTTCGCTGTTGCTAATCAAGAGATGGAAACTGACTTTGTGGCCGTTGCAGCCCCAATCCGCGACGAGCACGATGAAGTCACAGCAGCATTGGTTATCTCTGGTCCTGCCAGTCGAATTAAGCCTGAAGACTTTGCATCATTGGGCCACATTGTGAAACAAAGCGCATCCAAGCTTTCGGGCAATCCGAACTTCTGGCGAGAGTAAGGTTTTCATTTATGAAATATGAAAAAGTGACTGAGCTGTTCATCAACGGGAAACGTCAAGGTAGCTCCTCCGGTGAAATCAGAAATGTTTTACATCCTGCAGATGGTCACTTAGTTGCAACGTTCCATGAAGGTGGCGCCGCTGACACAGTGTCAGCAATTGATGCGGCTCGAAATACCTTTGATGGAACCCACTGGCCATCGATTAGTGGCGAGCAGCGCGGCAAGATTCTGGAACAAGTTGCTGAAATCCTTGAGCGCGACAAAGAGCTATTCGCCCAAGCCGAATCTGAAGACACTGCTAAACGAATTGTTGAAGCCCGCTTTGACATTGATGATGTTATTTCCGTGTTCAGATACTTTGCCAAGTTGGCACCAAAGTCACATGATCGAGAAGTTGATCCAGGTCGCGACAACGTACGAAGCACTATGACATCCGAACCTATTGGTGTAGTTGCAATGATTACTCCTTGGAACTATCCCCTATTACAGGCTTCTTGGAAGATGGCGCCAGCAATTGCAACTGGTTGCACATTTGTAATCAAGCCAAGCGAACTTACGCCAACAACAACATCAATGATGATGGATGTGTTTACTGAAGCAGGACTTCCAGCAGGAGTTGCCAATCTTGTTCTTGGCTCAGGAGCAGTTGCAGGTGGACCACTTAGCACTCATCCAGGTGTTGACATGGTTTCATTTACCGGAAGCCTCGCAACTGGCAAACGGTTAATGATTAACTCTGCCGAAACCATCAAACGAGTCGCGCTCGAACTCGGTGGTAAGAATCCAAATATTATTTTTGCTGACGCAGATCTAGAGGCTGCAATCGATAACGCGCTAACTGCAGTCTTCTTGCACTCGGGCCAAGTGTGTTCAGCAGGCGCACGACTATTAGTTGAAAAGAAAGTTCATGACCAAGTAGTCAATGAGATTGCACGTAGGGCTGAATTAATACGTCTGGGTGGCGCTCACGATGAAGATGCGGAAACCGGCGCCTTGATTAGCGCTGCGCATCGCGACAAAGTTGAGCGTTACGTTGCAGATGCACTTGCCGAAGGTGCAGTTTTACGGGCTGGTGGCAAGCGTCCAGAAGGAGCTCAGTTTGCAAATGGCTACTTCTATCGCCCAACTGTTTTGGACAACTGCACTACAGAGATGTCCTGCGTTCAAGATGAATCATTCGGGCCGATCTTGACTGTAGAGACTTTTGAAACCGAAGAAGAGGCAATTGAACTAGGAAACGACACAATCTTTGGGCTTGCCGGAGCCGTTTGGACCAGCGATTCCGAAAAAGCCCAACGAATGGCACGTCGCTTACGGCACGGAACCATTTGGATAAACGACTACCATCCTTACGTTGCACAGGCAGAATGGGGTGGCTTCAAACAATCTGGTAACGGACGTGAACTTGGCGAAGCGGGACTAGCAGAATATCTAGAGCACAAGCACATTTGGCAAAATCTAGCTCCAGCACCATCGGAGTGGTTCACCCCAGCGAAAGGACAAGTAAATGTCTAACAACTCGAGTGCAATCTCAGTCAAGAATCTGTGGCAGGTCTTCGGGCCTAACCCAGAAAAAATTGTTGACAGTCCAGACGCCGCATTGCCCCGTGCCGAACTGCGCGAAAAGACCGGCAATACTGCCGCTGTTCGTGACGTTTCATTTGATGTAGCTCCAGGTGAAGTTTTCGTCGTTATGGGTCTTTCGGGATCCGGTAAATCAACTCTGGTTCGCTGCTTAACCAGACTTATTGAGCCAACGTCGGGAAGTGTTGTACTCGACGGTGAAGATATTATGAAAGCAAATGATGCAAGGTTGCGGGAATTGCGCCGCACAAAGTTTTCAATGGTGTTCCAAAACTTTGGCTTACTGCCCCACCGCAAGGTAATTGACAACATTGCATTTGCACTGGAAGTTAATGGTGTTAGCAAAGAAAAGCGACATGCCCGAGCAAATGAAGTTATTGAACTAGTTGGGCTTCAAGGTTTTGCCTACGCATATCCAGAGCAGCTTTCCGGCGGTATGCAACAGCGCGTAGGTCTAGCTCGTGCACTTGCAGTAGATCCAGAAGTTATGTTCCTGGATGAGCCATTCTCAGCACTTGATCCACTTATTCGTCGTGACATGCAAACTGAAGTTATTCGACTTCACGAAGAATTAGGCAAGACCATGGTCTTTATCACTCATGATTTGTCAGAAGCTCTAAAGCTTGGTGATCGCATCGCAATTATGCGAGATGGCGCCGTAGTTCAAATGGGAACTGCAGAAGAACTAATCGCAAACCCAGCAGATGCCTACGTTGAAGACTTCACCCGCGATGTTCCTAAGTCACATGTATTAACAGTCCGCACAATTGCACGGCCACTAGCGGCTTCTGAAACGGCAACTGGTCGAACTATTCCCGCAGGAACCATCATTCGTGACGCAACTGCAGCCGTACTTGATGCAAACGGCCCAGTTGGAGTTGTAGAAGGTGGAAACATAATTGGCTACATCAAATCTCGCGACATCTTGCAGGTTGTCGGAGGCGGTACTCACGCATGAGTGTCAGAACTGAACCAGCGATAAAGGTTGCGCCTAAATCAATAAGGCGCAGCTGGATTCTTGGTGGCCTGTTAATCATTTGGGTCGCCGTTGCCCAAATCTTGCAGGGTAAAGCAACGCTAGAACTGGCGGTGCCTGACAACTCAAAGTTTACTTCTTGGGCTGGTGAGGTTGCGGACTCAATTAGAGACAACCGAAATGATGGCGCTGCCTTTAAGTATTTCTTTAATCCCATTCGAGAGTTTGTTGATGGTTTCGTAAACATCATTCGAGAATTCATTGCAATTCCAAACGGAAATTCCAGTATTCCCGTTCTGGGATGGCTTGGTGTTATTTCACTAATTGGCTTTGTGGTTTTTGCTGTCTCGAACGTTCGCATGGCATTTGCTGCTGTTACCTTAACTTTTGCCTGTGGTGCTCTTGGCCTATGGACTGACTCCATGGATACCTTGGCTATGACCTTTGCTGCTGTATTTCTTTCGCTAGCCATTGGTATTCCAGTTGGAATTTGGGCTGGACTTTCAGATCGGGCATTGAAGGTAGTGACGCCGATTCTCGACTTGGCGCAGATCTTGCCAACTTTGGTTTACTTGGCTCCTCTTGCTCTTGTCTTTTTGATCGGTCCAGCTTCGGCCACGATCGCAACAATGGTTTATAGCATTCCAATTGCGGTTCGCTTAACTGCATTTGGAATTCGTGGAGTGCCAACCAGCCCAGTTGAAGCCGGTACTTCGATGGGAACGACTAAGCGACAACTGTTACGTAAGGTTCAACTCCCGATGTCGTCGCGCACAATCATTATGGGAGTTAATCAAACGGTTATGGCGGCGCTTTCCTTCGTGGTTATTGCGGCACTCATTGGAGCACCTGGACTTGGTAAGCCAGTTATTGATGCTTTGATTATTCGAAATGTTGGCGATGGTTTTGTTGCTGGTATTGCAGTTGTGTTGCTCGCAATCATGCTGGATCGCAGCACCTCTGCGGCTATAACTAAGAAGGACACATTTGTTCCCCCATCAGATGCAGATCGTAAACGCCGAAAGCTAGCCCTGCTCGCGGCAGGAACTGCTGCAATTGTCGGAATTGTTCTATCCCGTCAAATGGCTTGGGCCGCATTCTTTCCAAAACAGATAGACATTAGCTCACAAGTCGCGAACGCTTCCGACGCTTCTGTAACTTGGGTGACTGAAAACCTGGAGCTGCTAACTACAGGCTTAAGTAAAGCAGTAACAGTTGGGGTCCTAAATCCACTTGAAAGCATCCTTGCCAATTCACCTTGGTACTTAACGATCGTGATGATCACTTTGATATCGCTAATTCTTGGTGGGATTAGATCGGCTATCGTTTCTGCAACATTGTTGATTGCTGTTGTTGCAACTGGGCTTTGGTATGACACCATGATCAC
>JACCDP010196827.1_pt1 | contig 11562 bp, 13 predicted proteins | sample 7445841 | NCBI WGS metagenome assembly JACCDP01 (sample SAMN15323441, study PRJNA562643) | freshwater metagenome | isolation source: river surface water | place: USA:Blue River Watershed | collected 2017-08-17
AAATCGGACTCGATAGTACAATTAAAAGTACCGATAGCAAAACTAGTCATTAAGGATATCCTTAGTGGTGATGGTGCTAAAGCAGAGTTGAAGGAAGTATATAAAGTATTAGATGAGAAGAATCTACAAATTGGACTATACAAACAAAAGGACAGTTTAAAGGATGAAAAAATCACTAACCTAAATGTTATTATAGATAAGAAAGACCAGCAATTTGCTTTAGAGAGAGAAAAATCAAATAACTTATTAAAAGAACTTAAGGTTCAGAAGTTTAAGACAGCTGTGTATAAAGCAGGTTCTGGTATCGCTCTAATAATGACCGTATTATTTTTAGTTAAGTAATGAAGAAAATATTTGACATAAGACATATAATAATCCTAATACTTCTAATATTAGCAGCAGTAGAATTTATTAACCCAAACGGTATTATGCCAAATAGAACTATTGCAGTGCACGATACTGTTGGTATTGAAGTACCTGTTCACGATACAATTGGTGTGGAAGTTGAAGTGCCGGTTGAAGTTGAAACAATAGTAGAAGTTGAGAAACCAGTACCATATGCGGTACATGATACAATTCAAACATTAGTAGATACAAACTTTATTGTAACTGAATATTTAAATAGTAAGAATGTTTTTACAAATACATATAAGTTTGATAAGCAACAAGGTTCAATTACAATAACTGATACTATAAGTAAAAATAAAATCATAGGTAGAAAATACACAACTAAAATAACTCCAATTGTAGATACTTTAAGAATACCTGAACCTTTTAAAAGAAAAATATTTGGTGGCATAGAAGGTGGATTTAATACACCTGATTTTGTAAGTTCAATTGGAGTTGGAGTATTAATCAATTCTAAATCTGATAAAATATACAATTTAGGAGTTGGTGTTAATAATACAACAATCGATGGTACAAATGGGGTATTCACTCCATATATCAAAGGTGGTGTATATTGGAAAATTAAATTAAAGAAATAATATGATAAAATTAATGGGTATTGTAACTGGAAAACCTAAAGTAACTGAATCTTTAGATACTAAAGAAATAGTGGCTAGAGTAGCTAAATCAACTGATAAAAATGACCATACTGGTGCAGTAATGGAATTGGCAGTATTTTTAAACGATACAAAGTCTTTTAAAAAATTAGAGGCAGTAGAAACAATACATACAATAGAAGGTTCAATGCCATCGGAGATTTCTAAGTATAGAGATAATATTCTAAAAGATTTAATGAATAAATTTAAATCAAAATACGGACAAGATGCAGTTAAAGAACTAAACAAAGCATTTTAATATGAAAAGTTTAAAAGAAGCATTTGTAAAAGGTATAACTTACGGAGGAACTGTTTGTAAAGGTGGTTGCTTTGTTGGCAAGGAAGGTTTAAAGAAGATAATTAAAATATCTAAAGAATTACCTAATAATATTTTTATTTTTAGAGATGATAACTATTCTGGATTACAACCACACTTTATTAAGAATGGTGTAATTGCAAAGGCAAATACAATTGGTAATCCATCTTATGATTTGCAAAATAAAAAATTAAGAAATTTAAACATAGGTAAAGATGTAATTCTTTCTGTTAGATTATTTGAAGGAGTTAATGAATCTATAATGACAGAAGGGGTTTGGTCTAAAATTATGGCCGGTGTTCGTAAAGGAAGTCAATCTGGCCCTTGGACAATTGTAATAATTCAAAACAAAAAAGTAATACATCAAGAACCTGTAAAAGTTAAAGATGCAATTCCAGCATCTTACGAAGCAATGAAACGAAAGTTCAGAAATGCAGTTTTATCAATAGAAGACAAACAAGGACAAATAGTTTATTCAGAAAGAATTTAAGTATGAAACTTTCAGAGTGCATCATCGTATCTAAAGAAATAGATGATAAATTTATTTTAGCTAAAAATAGAGATAGAGCTTATAATCCATCTTTAGAAATTGTACACACTATTATTGATGGTGTGGAAGTTGCATATCTACATGATTTGATAACCGATTGGAGTGAAGGATTAAATGAAAACGGAATTGGTGTTGTAAATGCTGCACTATTAGTTGGACATGATGAAGCTGAAGCTAAGCTTGTAAAAAAAGCTGGAAAGCCAGGACCTGATGGTGATAAAATGAGAAATATAATTAAGCAACCTACCCTAATGGATGCAGTAAAAGCTACACTATCATATAAGGGTAAGAGTGGATTATCTTTGAAAGGTCATACATTTGTATCATCTCCACACCATATGGTTAGTATTGAAACTACATCAAAGCATAAGCCGGATGTTAAATTGCATAACGTAAAGCATCCTATTGTTAGAACAAATCACGGACATATGTTTACAGATGCAGGATACACACATGGTGAAAAGTATTTAAGTTCAAAAATGAGAAAGATATCAGCTGAAAAATCCGTTGATAAGGTGGATGATTGGAAAGAAATAGCACAAGCTATGAGAAAGGAATACTTTCCAAATAGACCCGCTCTTAATATGAAAAGAGATACAAAAGAGATGTCTACATCATCTCAAACTGTAATGAATCTAACTGATAAGGTATTACAAATAACATACTTTAAGAACAAAGTAAACGAATTCAAAGGTATTAATAGACAACTACCTGAAGGATATCAACCAAAGATTACAATTGAGGTAATCCCAGTTTAATTTCAACATTTTAATAGAATCATATTTATATACATACAAAATGTAAATATATTAATATGTCAACAGAATTCGAATTATTCAAAGGTAAATCATTAAGTGGTCTTTTTGAGGATATCTATAATAACCAAGTATCAAAAAAGCAAAAGATTAGTTCTTTAATTGAGGAATTAAAGAAAATGGTTAGACATGCTGGGGATATGGGAAGCTTGGGCCCAGTCATTGGTGGGTTGGTAGACAGTTCAGTTAGAAATGATGACCAATTAGTTAAGTTAGCAACTATCGCAACTAAACTTGTAGCAGCTGATAAAAAGACTGAAGGACAGGAAGGATTTTTATCTGCATTTGAAAAAGAACAATTACTTAAAGATTTAGAAGAAACTAAACAAGAAGTTGAAAGGGTGGATGATTTAGAATTTGAATTAGATGAACTAAAGAAAAAAATGAAATAATATGGGAGATATAATGTCACCTCAAATAGCATCTTCAAATAATTTAAATTCAAATTATCAAGATCTAAATAAATTTAAAACAGATATTGGAATTGTTTATGATGTTGTTTTGGATGAAACTGGAAACAATAAAGATATTGAAGTAATTGGAGCAATTAGATTTAGATTTAACGATGATTTAAATCAAACCGCTGATTCTTTACAATATGCACTTCCCTATGATAAAAATTTCCAAACGCTTCCAGTAATAAATGAACAAGTACATATAATAAAAAATGGATTAGGATATTACTATCAAAGAATACAGCCAGACCAAACTCCAAACAATTCCGCGTTTATAAATCAAATATCATTTAAATTTGAAAATAACAAGAATTCAAATATGTCTGATTCTACTAATATAGATAGATATAAAAAATTTGAAGTACATAAAACTCCAATATCAAATAAAAAAGTAACCACCCAATATAATAAATTTGGAAATTATTTTAATACTGTTCCTAATATTCATAAAATAAAACTTTATGAAGGAGATACAATTGTGCAATCTAGATTTGGACAATCGTTGCGATTTTCAGCATATAATAACAATAAAAATACATTTTCACCAACAATAATATTAAGAAATGTAGAATCTACACTAAATCAATCCAAAGATATTAATACAACTGTAGAAGAAGATATTAATAAAGATGGTAGCGTTTTAGTAATGTCATCAAATCAATATCAATTACCATTCACAAGCACAAATATTACTAAACCAGATTCATTTACAGATTATCCTGATAAATTATTAGGTGACCAAATACTCTTAAATTCAGGTAGATTAATATTTTCTGCAAAAAGTGGAGAAATTATATTTCACTCTAAAAAAAATTATGGATTCATATCGGATGGTGGTATGTCAATTGATAATAAAGGTGGACTTGATATTAGTGTTAATGATAATATTAATATTGATACAAATGGTAGAGATGTTTTATTTAAAACAGGAAATGGAGGAATATTTTTAGGTGATAACAATTTAGAACCATTAGTAAAAGGAAATGAATTAAAAAAAATATTTGAAGAGCTTATAATAGCCATTCTTTCTCAAACATTTAAAACACCATCTGGACCAACGGCAGTAGGGCCTGAAAATTTTAATGATTTTATTGCAATATCCGATAAATTAGCAAATATGATGAGTAAAACAAATCAAACATCTTAATATGGAAAATTTAACAAATATAGGTCAAGGAGTAGCATCATCGGCAACCAATCTAGCGCAAGGTGCAATATCATCCGCAACTAATTTAGCACAAGGTGCACTTAGTTCAATACCTGGAGCTGCTAATGTAGATGCTGTAAGAAATGCATTAAACGGATTAGAAAATGGAGCAGTTGACCCAAAAGCCCTATTAGCTAGTTTAAAATCAAAACTACCAATACCTCCAAATCTTCCTGAAATTCCTAAAAAACCAAATTTAAAAGTTTTAAAGTTTAAAGCAAAAGCGGCATTGTTTCAATTAAAGCCCAAAAAAATGCCAAAAACTAAAAAAGAAAAAATATTAGAAAAGAAAAAATTAAAAGGATTTGCAACTCAATTAAATTCTGCAAAAGAATCCGTACTTAATGCAAAAAATCAAGCAGAAGCATTAAAATCTAAAGCAGAGGGATTGGCATCTAAAGCACAAGGGTTAGCATCTAAAGCACAAGGGTTAGCATCTCAAGCACAAGGAGCACTATCAAATGTACAAAATACTGTATCAAATTTACAATCGCAAGCATCAAATGTAGCTTCTAATATTACAAATAAAATAGGAGGATAGTATGTCTTGGGAAATATTTAGAAAAAATATATTAAATATAGCACTTAGGCCGGATATCATCAATAATACTGATTTGATTGCAAAAGCTTACGCTAGAGAATATGATTTAGCCGTTAAACGAGGTGGTGATATTGTTAATAAAGTACCATTACAAAAAGGAAATGTTAAGGCTATGGAAGCTTATTTTAAAAAAGCTTTAGATAATGGACTTAACTATAATGAAAAATATGATTTAGTTGGTGAAATGGGAAAGGGTGTAATTGCATATTGGAGTGCTCAACAGGCCCCAACACCACTACTGCCGGAAAATCAACCACCACCAACTACAGTACAAATGAATCGTTTTCCAATACCATTAGTTACAATAGAACAATTGGTAAGTGGAGTTACGGCTAATATTGTGGTTAATTCAAATATTGTAACAAATCCCGGAAAGTGGATTAAACCATTAGCTGCTATAAATAATAATCAACAAGCAAACAATAATACAGCAAGAGGTGGTAGTGGTAGTACAGCACCACCATTAGAATCAAATACAACGGAAAAAATACTATTTGTAGGAGATTCTATATCAGCAATACAAACACCAACGGGTGAAACGGTAAGTTGGACATATCCAGCACAAGTTAAAAAATCATTACCAAATGCAATTGTTGATGTATTGGCAATTGGAGGTAAACAAACATCATGGATGTTACAAAATCTACCAAATCAATTAGCAACTACTAAATATAATAGAGTTTATATATATGGGGGTACTAATGATATATTTTCACAAATACCAATAAAAACAGTATTAAGTAATGTACAAAAAATGGTTGATTTGGTAGTTTCAACTGGAGCTAAAGCATATGTTATACTTGGATATAGTACTCAAAATATGGATTATACTAAAATGCCAACAACTTCATATGTAAGAAATAAGGTTGATTATATTCCTATGATAGAAAATTATAAAAAATATCAAGAATCAATTCCAACTACAATTACTAATGCACAATTTATAGGAATATTTGATATTGGTACATTAAGTGATGGATTTCACCCAAGTGGAACGCAGGCTAGACAAATTGCAAATATAATAATAAACGCTTTATAATGTCATATGTAGAACCCAATACTAATCCAATATTATTAGTAGATGAATTTATAAGATATGCAAAAGCTCATTTATTAACTGTATCTGGGCAGGCATCAGTTCTATCTACATACCAACCACCACTACCACCTGCACCAAGCATATGTAGGTGGACTGGATACAAAATTCCAGATGTACAATCACCTGCATTAGATACTATTCCAGCCTCAACAAATTTTAAATCTGATGCATTGGTTACAAGAGATAGATTTTTTAAAGAACCTGATGAAATAGATTATGAACAAGAATTTAGAACACAAGGTGTACCAAGTAGATATACTAGAGCAGATGGAATTTCGGTAATCAATTCATCAAACACAACACAAACTAATTTTGTATCTAGTAATGCAGAAGCTAAAGCAGCTGCGGAAGAATATTTAGGTAGAACTATGTCGGATAGTGAATGGAACAATTTAGTATCAATAACATATGCCGAATCTACCACAAACCAAACAGAAAGAGCTTGGGTTATGGGAACTATATTAAATAGAACTAGAATTGGTTATACACCAGCCGGTGCTAAAAATTCAAGATTTAAATTTGCAACAATTACAGATATTATATCACAACCATTTCAATATCAACCTGTTACTGGTACAAGATTTAAACCCGGACCTGCACCTTCTTTTATAAATGGACCTAATGCATTTAATGCTAATTCTATATATGGAGCAACTACATATATATTAAAAGCTGTACCAAAGACATTTATAAATTTTACATCAAACGACTTACGAGCTTATGGTCCTGGTACAAATCCTGGCTATTTAACAGAATTACGTTCAAGACCAAATTCTAAAATAATTGGAGGTACAATTTTTGCAGAATAGAGTAAATTTTGATATAATCTCAAAAATACTTAATTTAAATATTTATAAACATAACAAACAAAGAATAGAATATTATGGACATGGATAAACTATTAGAAGCCATTCAAATTCTTATTAAAGAGGAGCTTAAAGAGCAATTACCTGCTTTAATTAAGGAAGGTGTGAAGGCTGAAATGAAAAAGATGCTATCTGAAGGTAAAGTAGCACCAAAACCACAATCAAAGGGTATTTCAATGGCTAAGGCTATTTTAAGTGATGAACCAATTCAGGAATCAGCAACAACAAAGGTAGTACCGCAAAAGCAATTTAGTAAAAACCCAATGATTAACCAAATTCTTAACGAAACCGCAATGGCACCTGCAACTGGTGATGGTGGTTTTAGAACTATGAATTTTGGACAGGGTGATATGGGTTCAATTGCAGGTAGAACGGCAATAGCTGAAAAAATGGGATATGGTGATTTAGCAAAAGGACCTCAACCAACTGGATTGGGTGTTAATACTGGAGTAGCGGAAATTGATAAAGCATTGAATAGAGATTATTCTGAACTTGTTAAAAGATTTAAAAAGAAATAATGGCAGTAATATTAGGAACATATGTAGTAACTAATGCAAATCAAGAAATAAATGATTATGCAATAGGATTAACATTGCCATTACAAATGTCAACTAATACTTTTAATCAATCATATGATAATTTGGTACAATTAAAATCAAATGTAAGAAATTTACTTTTAACTAAAAAAGGAGAAAGATTGGCCCAACCTACGTTTGGTACTAATTTACATAGATTATTATTTGAACCAAATGATGAAGAACTTGAACAAAAAATATACGATACAATTGATAATTCTATTAGAACATGGCTACCTCAATTAAGTATTAAAGAAATAAACATAGAAGCAACAGACGAAATGAAAAATAATAATTCGATTAATGTGAGTATTACATTTACAGCTAATTATAATAGACAAGATTTTAATGTTGAATTTAATGTAAACGCATAAGATATGGCACTTAATAATACAAATACAAATTTTAAAAACAAAGGAAAGGATATAAAATATCTTAATAAAGATTTTAATTCTTTTAAAGATAATTTAATTGAGTTTTCAAAAACTTACTTTCCTAAAACGTATAATGATTTTAGTGAAGCATCTCCTGGTACTATGTTTATTGAAATGGCATCTTATGTAGGTGATACATTATCATATTATATAGATGATACATTTAAACAATCATTAATGCTATATGCGGATGATATACAAAGTGTAATACCATTAGCTAGATATTTAGGATATAAACCAAAAGTAACAGCACCATCTGTAACAAAATTATCTGTATATCAATTAGTTCCTTCAATTGGAATAAGTGCAAATAATAGACCTGATTCAAAATATTATATTAGAATTAAAGCTGGGATGCAAGCTCACTCAAGTGTAAATGGAATTAATTTCATAACAAAAGATATTGTTGATTTTTCAGATGAAAACAACAGAGAAATTACAGTATATGAAAGAGATAATACTACTGGAGAACCTACTTATTATCTTATAAAAAAATATGTAGATGCAACTGCTGGTACCGTTGTATCAAAGGATTTTTCGTTTGGTTCATATTCACCATATCAAAGAATTGATTTACCAGAAGATAATATAATAGAAATATTAGATTGTAGAGACTCTAACAATAATAAATGGTATGAAGTTCCGTATTTGGCGCAAGAAATGGTATTTATTGAGCAACCAAATACTGAAGCAAATGATCCTGATTTATATCAATTTAAATCAACAATTCCATTTATACTAAAAACATTAAAAACACCAAGAAGATTTGTAGCTAATGTAAATAATGATAGAACAATGACTCTACAATTTGGAACAGGAGATTCAACTGCATCGGATGAGTTATTGATACCAAATCTTAAAAATGTTGGATTGGGATTACCAAATTCTATTAGTAGATTGGAAGAATCTTTTGACCCAACCAATTTTTTAAAAACAAAAACATATGGTACATCTCCTGCAAATACAACTATTACTGTTAAATATTTAATAGGAGGTGGTGTGGTATCAAATGTTCCTGTAAATACAATAAATACAATAGATAGTATTGAATTTGATGAAGATACTAGCTACTTTAATACACAGCAATTATCTTTATATATTAGAATGAAAGAAACTATCGCTATTGATAATGAGATTCCAGCAACTGGTGGTAGAAGCGGTGATAGTTTAAATGAAATTAGAGAAAATGCATTAGCAAACTTTTCAGCACAAAATAGAGCAGTAACTGCAAAAGATTATCAAATTAGGGTATTATCGATGCCTTCAAAATTCGGAGCTATTGCAAAAGCTTACGCTGTTGCCGATGGTACATTAGATAATAATTCACCATCATCTATATTAGCATCACCTAATCATTTGCAAGAATTTACTGATTTGGTAATGAGTTTTGTAAATAAACCAGATGCAGAAGAACCATCTCAAGCAGTTGTTAAAGAACAAATTACAAAATTTTTAGTTGGAAAGACTTCAAATGAAAATGAAAAAAATAATCCGTTTGCAATTAATTTATATTTGCTAGGATATGATTCAGATGGAAGTTTAACAAATATTAATAGAGCAGTTAAAGAAAATTTGAAAACGTACTTAAATGAATACAAAATATTAACAGATGGTGTTAATTTATTGGATGGTTTTGTAATTAATATTGGAATAAATTTTGAAATTATATGTTATCCAAACTATAATAAAACTGAAATATTAGTACAATGTATAAATGCATTAAAAGAGTATTTTGGAATAGAAAATATGACATTTAATCAGACTATTAATTTAAGTGAAGTTGAATTATTATTAGCAAACATTGAAGGAGTATCATCTGTTCCTATGCTAGAATTAACAAATAAATGTGGTGGAAACTACGCACCTCATTCATATAATATAGTTGCGGCAACTAAAGATAAGATTGTATATCCATCTTTAGACCCATCGGTTTTTGAAATTAAGTTTCCTGATGCAGACATAAAAGGCAGAGTAAGATAATGGCATACTATTTTTTAACAGCATCAAAAGATGCATCGGTATATCTTCAACAACCAAACCAAAATACTGGATTGGACGAGATATTAGAAATTAATAAAGTTTTCTATGGTAATATTAGAGATAAATCTAGAGCATTACTTAAATTTGATGTAGGTTATTTATCTGCTTCATTGGCAAACGCATCAATATCTATGAGCCAAGCTACTCTTATTTTAAAAGAAACTAAGAGTGAAGAACTTCCATTAGAATATACATTATATGCATATCCTATTTCTCAAAGTTGGCAAATGGGGAATGGTACTAGATTTGATGAAATATCAACACAAGGAGTGACTTGGAATTATAGAGAAGGTGATTCTACATTAGATTGGTTACCTACTAATGCATTTTTAAATACATCAACTGGTTCATATGCTGGTAGGGGAGGTGTTTGGCACAAAACCCCATTTGCATATCAATCGTTTAATTATCAAACAGCCGATATAGATATGGATGTATTATCTATGTTAAGGGCTTGGATGAGTGGTTCTATAAAAAACGAAGGAATGATATTAAAACATTCCGCTGAAGCTGAAGATGATTCATTGGATTATGGTATTGTTAAATTGTTTAGTAAAGAAACAAATACTATATATCAACCAAAAATAAGAATAGGTTGGGATGACCAAAAATTTACAACATCATCTTTAAATCCAATAACTTCTGAAAATATTAAAGTAGGGATAACTAATTTAAAGAAAGAATATAAAGTTGGAACTATTAATAAATTAAGAATTTTTGGTAGAGATATGTATCCACTAAAAACATTTTCAAATACATTCGAATATGCAGATGTAAAGTATTTACCAAAAACTACATATTATCAAATAAAAGATTTTAATTCAGAAGATGTGATTATACCATTTTCCGAATATTCAAAAGTTAGTTGTGATTCTTCTGGTAATTATATAAATTTAAATCTAACAAATTGGGAAACTAATAGAGCATACAAAATAGAATTTAAAATAGATTTAAATGATAACACTCAATTTTTTGATGACGAAATAGTATTCAATATTATAAAGTAATAAAATGGCAAATACAGGTTTACGAAATGAGCAATTTATTAGTGAGTTAGTCACAAGTGGTTCGTTAGCCATACGAACAAAGAATGATAATGGTATTCATACATTTGAAGCATCTGTAAGTGGGGGTATTATATCAGGTCAATTAAATAGACCTATTTATAATGAAAATGAATTAGTAAAATCAGTAGATACTGTAATTATAGAATTACTACCAATTGACCCGGTTCCATTAGAGGATACAGTACCAAGAAGAATTTATAATCCTGTAACACAATCTGTAATTGATTTAACGGTTGAAGTAATTAGATTAAATAATGAAGTTGCTGAATTACAATCAAAAGTATCGGAATTACAAATTGTAACAGAAAGTTTACGAGTTGAAATTGATAACGCAAGTATAGTAGCTGCATCTGCAACAAATCAAGGTGAACAATCTAATTTGAAAGTACAATCAACTATACAAGACTTATCAAACGCAATTCAAAAAGCTACATCTGAAGCAATTCAGAGAGTTTCTTTAACAGCTCGTACTCAAGCATTAGAAGAACAAAATA
>JACCDP010863916.1_pt1 | contig 11562 bp, 9 predicted proteins | sample 7445841 | NCBI WGS metagenome assembly JACCDP01 (sample SAMN15323441, study PRJNA562643) | freshwater metagenome | isolation source: river surface water | place: USA:Blue River Watershed | collected 2017-08-17
CAGCAGCTTTTCGACCTTGGCGCACACCGTTTCCTTCAGGGCGTCGGTCAGGTCCATGTGGACACCGGACACGACGATGGGAGCATTGCTCATTGGGGTTGTGTTGGGGGGGCTGACGAGCGAACCTACGTCCATGTCCCGCGCCGTCTTCGTCGACGATTTCCTCAAGGATTTCTCTTGTGTGATCATCACCGGAGCTTCTTCGGGCATCGGACGCGCAATACTCTCGCGCATTGGGAATTCTGGCGCCGGCGCGGCCGTCTTCAACCTTTCCCGCACCCCACCGGAAGGCGTCCCGAATTCCCTGAAGTTCAGTCATCTTACCTGCGACCTCTCGCAACCGCATGAAATCGAGAAGGTTGTCGGCGAATTACGGAAACTAATGCCGCGGGAAGGAAGGATACTGTTGGTTAATAACAGCGGATTCGGCGCGTACGGCGAGTTCCCCGCCCCGGACCTGGACCACACCCTCAAGATGGTGGACGTCAACATGCGCGCCGTCGTCCACCTGACGGGCCTGCTGTGGCCCGACCTGAAGGCGCGCGGCGGCCAGGTCGCGACCGTGGCCTCGCTCGCGGCCTACCAACCGACGCCGCTGATGACGACGTACGCGGCGACCAAGGCCTTCGCGTTGCACTGGAGCATCGCGTTGGACGCGGAAGCGCGCCCGTACGGCGTGCGCTGCGTGGCGATCTGCCCCGGCCCGGTCTCGACCAACTTCTCCAAGGCCGCGGGCTTCACCGGCTCGACCGGCGTCGGCGGGCAGACCGCCGAGGCGTGCGTCGACGAGGCCCTGCGCGCAATGGCGAAGGCCAACCCGCAGGTGATCACCGGCTGGAAGCACAAGCTGCTCGGCTGGTTCTCCGCACGCCTGCCGAAGCCGTGGGCGGCGGCCATCGGCCTGCGCATGATCCGGCGCCTGCGGCTGGATCGGTTCGTGAAGAAGGCCTGAACCTACTTCGCGCCGTCGAGGAGCTCGCGGGCGTGCGAGAGCGCGACCTTGCTGGCGCGGTCGCCCAGCATGCGGGCCAGCTCGGCCTCGCGGTCCTTGCGCTTGGCGTGGACCGGGGCGATCGCGACCGTCGTCGAGCGGTCGTCCTGCGTCTTCGTCACGACGAGGTGGGCATGCCCGAGGGCGGCGACCTGCGGGAGGTGCGTCACGCAGAAGACCTGGTGGCCGGCCCCGAGCGCGGCCAGTTCGCGGCCGACCTGGGCGCCGATCTCGCCGCCGACGTTGGCGTCGACCTCGTCGAAGACGAGCACCGGGGTGCGGTCGACCGCGGCGAGCACGGTCTTGAGGGCGAGCATGACGCGGGCCGCCTCGCCGCTGGAGGCGATCTGGTCGAGCGGCAGGAGGTCCTGGCCGGCGTTGGGGCAGAAGAGGAAGCGCACCGCATCGGCGCCGTGCGGGCCGAGCTCGGCGACGGAGACCTCGATCCGGAGGTCGGCCTTCTTGAAGCCGAGCGCGCCGAGCATCTTGCGGGCCGCGGCGGCGAGCTTTTCGGCGGCCTTGAGGCGGGCCGCGCGAAGGACGGCGGCCTGCTTGCGCAGCTCCTTCTCCACCTGGGCGGCCTCGGCCCTCAGCTTGGCCACGCGCGCTTCGACGTCGCCCTGCGACGCCAGCCGGCGACGCAACGCCTCGCGTTTCTCGCGCACGGTCTCGGCCGACGGACCGTACTTGCGGCGGAACTCCAGCCAGCGGTTCATCTGCGCGTCGAGCTCCGCCGTCGCCTCCTCGTCCGCGGAAAGCCCGCGGCCGAGCCGGGCGAAATCGGCGCGGATATCCTCGGCCTCGGCCGCGAGGGAGTTCAGGCGGTCGCGCAGCGCCGCGGCGTCCGCGTCGATGCGGGCGACGTCGTCGCCGGCCTTGAGCAGCTTGGGGAGCACTTCGCCGAGGCCTTCGGTCCCCAGACCCGCCTCGAGCTGGCCGAGCAGCGCGGCGAGTTCCTGAGCCCGGGACGCGCGGGCATGGTCGCGCTCGAGCTTGGCGATGGCCTCCTCGGAGAGGTCCAGCGAGTCGAGCTTCTCGAGCTGGGCGCGCAGGAACGCCTCCTCGTCCTCGGAAAGGCGCTCGGCCGTGGCGGCCGCCTCCGCCTCGCGCAGCAGTTCGAGGCGTTGGCGCCAGCCGGCGCGGTAGGCGGCCAGCGGGGAGGCGAGGCCCGCATGCAGGTCGAGCATCTCGAGCTGCGTCTCGGCGCGCATCAGTTTCTGCGGCTCGCCCGGACCGTGGAAATCGATCCAGAGCTCGCCCAGACGCTGCAGTTGCGCGAGGGTGGCGGCGCCGCCGTTGATGGAGATCCGTCCCGGCTTGGTCGCATGGACCGAACGCTTCAGGATGAGCAGCCCATCGTCGCAGCCGGGCAGGTCGAGCGCCCGCAGGACCTCGTCGAAGCGCGGGTCGCCGTCGACCTCCAGCTCGGCCTCGACGGCGCATTCCTCGGCGCCCTTGCGGACGATCGTCTTCGCGGCGCGGTTGCCGGCCAGGAGCGAGAGCGCGCCGAGGAGGACGGATTTGCCCGCCCCCGTCTCGCCGGTGACGACGGTGAAACCCGGACCGACCTCCAGTTCGGCCCGGTCCATCAGGGCCAGATCGCGGATGACGAGGCGGCGGATCATGCGGAAGGACGCTCGCCGAAGAGCGCGGAGCCGACGCGGACGCAGGTGGAGCCGGCGGCCACCGCGAGCTCGAGGTCGCCGCTCATGCCCATCGAAAGCTCCGGCAGGCGGACGGCGAAGCGGGCCTCCAGTTCGTCGCGGCAGCGGCGCAGGGCCTCGAAGGTGCGCGTCGCCACGGCGGGATCGTCGGAGAGGGGGGCGATGGCCATGAGCCCGGTGACCTTGAGCGCGGGATGGGCCAACGCGGCCTCGAGGACGGCGGGGGCCGCGGCGAGGTCGCTGCCGAACTTGGCGGGGTCGTCGCCGGCGTTGACCTGGATGAGCGCCTCGCGCACCAGCCCGAGCTCGCCAGCGATCCGCCCGAGCCGGGCGGCCAGTTCCGGGGAGTCGACCGATTGGATCACGTCGAACGCCTGGAGGGCCTGCTTGGCCTTGTTCGACTGAAGGTGGCCAATGAGCTCCCAACGGAGCTCGGCGGGGGCTTGGGGACGCTTCTGGAGGGCTTCCTGCACGCGGTTCTCCCCGACCGCGGGGAGGCCGAAGCGGTGGGCGTAGAGGGCGGCCTCCACCGGGTGGGTCTTGGTCACCGGGAGGAGGCGCACGGAGCCGGGCGCCCGTCCGGCGGCCGCGCAGGCCTGCCGGATCCGGCCCAAGACGGCCTCACAACGGCCCGCGAACTGGTCATAGGTGACCATTTGAACACTAGTGGATGAGTTTCGCCCCCAAGTCAACGCCGCCAGACGGCCGGAACCGAGGTTTCGTGGCGGCTAGATTAGAAAAACTACACTTGAAGGCATTTGTCATTAGATTTAGTAATCCAAGCCCCTTTCCTTCCATGCATATCGAAAACCTGAAGATCTTCCGCGACCTGGTCGACAACGAGAGCTTCTCCAAGGCCGCCAAGCTCAACGCCATCACGCAGTCGGCCGTCAGCCAGCAGCTCCGCTCCATGGAGAAGCACTTCAACGTGCTCATCGTCGACCGCAGCCAGAAGCAGTTCCGGCTGACCCGCGAAGGACGCAGCCTCTACGAGGCCGCGAAGGACATCCTCAACCGCTACGAGCAGGTCTCGAGCGAGATGCAGGAGATGCGCAAGGTCGTCAGCGGCACCGTCCACGTCTCGACCATCGTCTCGATCGGGCTCCACGAATTGCCGCCGCACGTGAAGCGCTTCATGCAGGAGTTCCCGCACGTCAACGTGCGGGTCGAATACCGCCGCTCCAACCTCGTCTACGAGGACGTCGTGTCGAACGCGGTCGACTTCGGCCTGGTCGCCTTCCCGCAGAAGATGCGGCAGATCGAGATCACCCCGCTGATGGAGGACCAGCTGGTCGCCATCTGCGCCCCGAAGCACAAGCTCGCCGGCAGGAAGGAGATCGACCTCGCCGACCTGCAGGGCGGCAAGTTCATCGGCTTCGACCAGGACATCCCGACGCGCAAGGCGCTCGACCAGTTCTTCCGCGAACAGCGCATCGAGCTCGAGCCGTCGATGGAGTTCGACAACATCGAGACGCTGAAGCGCGCGGTCGAGGTCGACGCCGGCGTGGCGCTCGTGCCCGAGGGCACCATCCGGCAGGAAGTCGAGCAGGGCACCCTCGTGATGCTGCGCCTGCGCGACCGGCGCGTGGCCCGGCCGCTCGCCATCGTGCACCGCAAGGGGCGCGTCCTCACGCCGGCGATGAAGCGCTTCATGGCGCACCTCATCAACAGCACCGGCGGCAAGGCCGCGACCGACCTCGGCTGATCAGACGCGCTGCTCCCGGCGCCGACGGGCGAGCCGGGCGAACCCGGGCAGGGCCTGCGCGGCGAGGAAGCCGAGCCCGACCCAGAGCAGGGCCCGCCCCTCGTCGTCCCGGAACGCCTGCGCGCCGGCGGCCCACCAGACGAGGGCCCCGGCCAGCGGCTCCGGCCCGCCGACCAGGGCGGCGCGGACCAGCGCCGCGTTGCCGAGGAGCACGCAGGCGAGCGCGGCGGCGGCCCCGGCGGGGAGGAGCCCGCGGGCGCCATGGGCGTAGGCGAGCGCACCGAGCCCGACGAGCAGGCCGACGAGCAGCGCCGTGGTCACGCGGCCGCGCCAGGGGAGCAGGCCCAGCCGCAGGCGGTGGGCCCGGAGGTAGAGCCCGGTGGCCGCCGCGGCCATGGCCAGGGTGAGGAGCCACACGTAGACGAGGCCGCGCACCGGCAGGGCGTAGGCGTCGATCGCCCACTGCAGGACGAAGCACTTCGCGAGGATCAGGGCCCAGAGGGCCTCCAGCCGGTCAAGCACCTCGCCCTCGCGGTACGCGCGCTCGACGGACAAGGCCAGCTCGGCGTTGTTCGCCGGCGGCAGCGAGGTCGGGGGAACGGGCATGGGCGCTCAGTCGGCCCACAACTTGAGGCTCTTGATCGCGATGGCAACCGGCGGCGGCACTTCCTTCTCCCAACCCGCGTCGCCCGCCCGGATCCGGTCCGCCAGGGTGCGGGGCTGGCACGCCATCGCGGCCGGGTCGGCGCCCGCGATCGGCACGAAGAAGCCGTTGTTGAGCAGGTGCTGGAAGAGGCCGGCCACGCTCGGGCGCATCTGGATGTCGCCGGCGGCGATGACCGCGTCCTCCTTCACCGTGTAGCTCTCCGGGAAGCAGACCTTGCAGGCGACCGGGTCGGCCACCAGGCGGCGGAGCTGGTCGCCGCGCATCGGGTAGACCATGACCTGGACGCCGTCCTTGAACAGCCGGCCGAAGGACTCGAGCACCCCGCCCTCCAGCTGCGTGTAGTGCTCGGGGTTGAAGAGGTCGACGAGGTTGTTCATGCCGGCGACCAACGTGAGGCGGCCGGTCGTGTGCATGCGGAAATAGGCCGGCAGCCGGAACCAGCCGCGGTGCCGGGTCACGAGGAGCGGCCGGCGGAGGGTCGCGACCAGGCGGATCCGGTCGATCAGTTCGGCCTCCGGGTGCGGGTCCGAACCGATGCACATCTCGAAGAGCGGGAGCACGTCCGCCCCGCCCTCGCCGAGGTTCCGCAGCGCGCAGGCGAGCATGTCCTCGTTGACCAGCGAGACCGGCCGGAAGGTGCCGCGGGCGACCAGCAGGTTCTTCTTGTAGAGGTATTCGCTGGGGACCTCCGGGGCGCCCTCCGGACCGAACAGCACGGCGTCGGTCAGGCCGAGGCGGACGAGGCGGAGCGCGGCGGAGCGGTTGTCGAAGGCCCCGAAGGCGGGTCCCTTGAAGTGGACGAACTCGACCTCCACCCGGCCGACGCCGACGCCTTCGACGAGGGCGGTGAGGAAGGCGTCCACGCCGGTGCGGGCGTTCAGCGCGGCGTGGATGAGGTTGACCCCGACGATGCCGAGGGCGTCCTGCTGGCGGCCCGCGTCCTTGTCCCAGAGCCGCACGTGCAGCAGCACCTCGCTGGGCGGGGTGAGCGGAGCTTCCTGGAAGCGCAGGCCGATCCAGGAATGGCCCTGGCCCTTGCCGTCGTGGGGGGTCGTCGCGACCGTGTCGGCGAAGGCGAAGAAACGGGTCTGCGCCCCGCGCTCGGCGGCCAGGCGGTCGACCAGCAGCTGGTACTCGTGCTGCAGCATCTGCTCCAGGCGCTCGCGCGAGACGTAGCGCCTGGGGTGGCCGTAGATGGCGTCGCTGACCCGCATGTCGTAGGCCGACATGCTCTTGGCCACGGTGCCCGACGCGCCGCCGGCCTTGAAGAAGTGCCGGACGACCTCCTGCCCCGCCCCGATCTCGGCGAAGGCCCCATAGGCCGAGCGGTCGAGGTTGATGGCCAGCGCCTTGCGTTCGGTGGCGGCGCCCGCGTCCGGGGTCTGCTCGTACATGGCGTCAGGCTAGCCGGCCCGGCGAAGGGAAACGAGCGGAAACCGGCGGCGAAAAAGCGTCTTTTGAATGGCGATGTTTCGCCAGCCACGCATCGTGCGGAGAAACCACCGCGCCCGCCGCACCCATGAAAGAATTCCTGAAATCCCTCCTCGCCTCCGCGCTGGGGACCTTCCTCGCCGGCGCCCTCTGCGCCTTCCTGCTGCTGGTGATGGTCGTCGCCGGCCTGAGCGCCTCGGGGAGCGGGGCGCCGACCGTGAGCGTCCGCCCCGGCACCATGCTCGTCGTCGGCCACGGGCTCGTCGTGAACGACACCCCCGCCCACGGGAACCCGGGCCTGAGCTCGCTGCTCGGCGACGACCCCCGTCCGACGGTGGACCTGTACCGGGCGCTCGCCGCGCTCGAACTCGCCGCCCAGGACCGGAACATCGTGGGCGTCGTGATCTCGGGCGAGATCGAGGCCGGCGTCGTCCAGTTGGGCGAGCTCCGCAAGGCCATCGCGGACTTCCGCCAGGCGACGGGCAAGCCCGTCCTGGCCTGGATCGAGAACGGCGCCCAGGGCGAATACTACCTCGCGAGCGTCGCCGACCAGATCGCGATGCACCCCTCGGGCGAGCTCGAGCTCAAGGGCCTCGCCGCCGGCAACGTCTATTTCGGCGAAACGCTGCGGACCCTCGGCATCGGGGTCCAGGTCACCAAGGTCGGCAAGTACAAGTCGGCCGTGGAGCCCTTCCTCGGGGACCGCATGAGCGAGCCGTCCCGCGAACAGTCCACCCGGCTCGTGCAGGGCGTCTGGAGCCGGCTCGTCGGGCAGATCGCCCAGTCCCGCAAGCTGACCAACGCCGCGCTCAACCGGGCGGCCGACGCCGGCGGGATCTTCACCGCGAAGAAAGCCCTGGCGCTCAAGCTCGTGGACGGCCTCCAGCAACGCGACGAATTCATCGAACGGGTCCGCAAGGCCGGGGCGGCCCTCGACGACAGCGAGACGTCCTTCCGCCAGGTGTCGCTGGCCCGCTACGCCGGCAAGGTCCGCCTGCCCCGCGGGGCCGACAAGGTCGCGGTGGTCTACGCGGAAGGCGAGATCGTCGACGGCTGGGGCGGCCCCGACGAGGTCGGCGGGGACCGCGTGGCGTTCGAGCTGCGCCGGCTCCGGGCCGACGACCGCGTCAAGGCCGTGGTCCTGCGGGTGAACAGCCCGGGCGGCTCGGCCTTCGCCAGCGACCTGATCGCGCGCGAGGTCGCCCTGCTCCGCAAGAAGGGCCTGCCCGTCGTCGTCTCGATGGGCGACCTCGCGGCCAGCGGCGGCTACTACATCGCCGCCCGCGGGAGCGTGATCATGGCGGACCCGGCCACCCTCACCGGTTCGATCGGCGTCTTCGGCCTGCAGTTCAACTACGAGGAGCTCGCCAAGAAGTTCCACCTCGGGCACGACGGCGTGAAGACCAACCGCTACGCCGACCTCGGCCAAGGCCACCGCGCCGCCAAGGACGACGAGCTCGCGCTGGTGCAGGCCATGGTGGACGAGGTCTACGAGGACTTCCTCAAGATCGTCGCCGAAGGGCGCAAGCTGGAGCGCGACGACGTGCACGAGGTCGCCCAAGGCCGCGTGTGGCTAGGCACCGACGCGCGCGAACGCCAGCTGGTGGACAAGTTCGGCGGCCTCCGCGACGCCATCGCCCTCGCCAAGTCGCTGGCGGCGCTGAAGGAGGCCCAGCTGGTGCAGGTCCCCGCCCTGCACGAGGGCGAGGAATCCCTCCTGCAGCAGCTCCTTTCCGAGGGGCGCGAGGACCACCCGCTCTTCACCCGGGCGGCCCCGCGCGACCCGGCCATCCTCTTCCTGCGCACGCACGCCGAGACGCTGCGGGCGATCCGGACGCTGAACGACCCGAAGGGCGTCTACCTCACCTGCCCGCTCCGCCTGGAGCGCCGCTGAGGGCTCAGCCCTTCGGGCGCTGCGCCTTGGCCTCGGGCATCCACGCCCGGAGCTGGCGGATGCGCGTCGCGTCCGCCGGGTGGGTCGACAGGAATTCCGGGGGGCGGGCACCGCCGATCTTGGCGAAGCGCTCCCAGAAGCCCGGGGCCTTCTCGGGGTCGAAGCCCGCGCGCGCCATGAAGATCAGGCCGAGGTGGTCCGACTCCGACTCGTGGCCGCGGCTGTAGGGCAGCAGCAGGCCGAGCTGCGAACCGAGGCCGATGGCGGCGACCCAGGCCTGCCGCGTCTGGGCGTCCTTCTTCTTCGTGGCCTCGTCCGTCAGGGCGACGGCCGCGGCGACGCCCAGCTGCTGCGAGACGCGCTCGGCGCCGTGGCGGCAGATGACGTGGGCGACCTCATGGCCGAGGATGACCGCGATGTCGTCGTCGGTCGGCGCGTAGGCGAACATGCCGGCGTTGAAGCCGATCTTGCCGCCCGGCATGGCGAACGCGTTGGGCGACCTGTCGTCGATGATGGCGAACTCCCAGCGGGCCGCGGGCGGGAGCACGCCGTTGCGGTCGTCGCGCCGGGCGGCCGCGACGATCCGGAGGCCGATCTCGCGGACCTTCGCGAGGCGCGGGTCGTTCGGAAGCTTCTTCATCTTCGCGAACTCGCCGGCCGAGAGCGAGGCGACCTCGGCTTCGTCGACCAGGATGAACTGGGAACGGCCGGTCACCGGGGCGGTCTGGCATCCGCCGAGCGCGGCGGCCAGCAGGAGCAGGAGGGGGAGGCGCATGGGGATCAGGAACGGGGCGGGGCGCCGGCGTCGCCGACGTAATATTTGCCGGCGGACGGGTCGTAGGTGTCCGTGTAGACCGAGGCGAGGCGCATGGACATCTGATTGAGCACGGCGGAGGGCGGCGGGGCGCCGGCGTCGCGGAGGCGGGCCAGGCAGGCGGCCGCGTTGCGGGCGCTCACCACGTTGAAGCGGACGACGTAGACGACGCCGTCGACCTTGGGGATGAGGTGCAGGGCGTCCGAGACGGCGCCGATGGGCGGGGAGTCGATGAAGACGCGGTCGTAGCGGCGGCGGAGCTCGTCGATCATCTCCCCGAAGCGGGGGTTGTTGATGACCTGCGTGGGATTGCGGCAGCTGAGGCCCACGGGCAGGACGTCGAGCCCGGGGGCGACGTCCTTGACGATGGCCTCGTCGAGGGTCGTCTCCCCGTTGAACCAGCGGCTCACGCCGCCGTCGCCGGCGAAGCCGAGCGAGGGTCCCACGTTGGGGAGGCGGAGGTCGGCGTCGACCACGATGACGCGCTCGGCGTGCTGCGCGAAGGCGAGCGCCAGGTTGGTCGCGACGAAGGTCTTGCCCTCGCCCGGGCGCGTGGACGTCACGAGGAAGACGCGGCCGGCCGCCGAAGCGGGGTTGATCTTCATCGCCGAATAGATCGCGCGGACGGCCTCGGTCGCCTGCCGGTCCTTGTCCTGGCGCGCGAGCAGGGCCCGGTCCGGCCCGACGGTCTCGGAGACCTTCGGCACCGTCCCGAGGACCGGCATGCCCAGGCCGCCCTCGAGGTCGCGCACGGACTTCAGGCGGTCGTCGAGCGTGCCGAGGAGCACCACGAGGCCGACGCCCGCGAAGAGGCCCAGGGCGAGGCCGGCGAGGGCGTTGACGCTGAAGTTCTTGTTCACGGGCTTGTCGGAGACGGAGGGCTTGTCCATCACGCGGATGGAGGTGCTGATGCCGGACGTCGCGGTGCGCAGCTTGGCCTCCTCGTAGTTCAGCTTCATGCGGCCGAGGAATTCCTCGTTGGCGCGGATGTCCTTGTCGATCTTCTCGAGCTCGACGGCGGCGGCCTGCAGGCGGTTGATGGCCTCGTCCTTCTGGCTGAGGATCTTGATGGCGTTGTCCAGCTTGGCGCGCAGGTCGACCTGGGTCGCGACCAGCGAGTCCGCCTTCGTGGCCACGGTCCGCCTGAACTCGGCGGTGAGCTGGGCGAGCACCTGGCGCTCGGCGATCATCTTCGGGTGCAGGTCGGTGTAGACCTCCTCCATCGCCCGCACGCGCGTCTGGGCTTCGGTCTGCTTGGTCCGGGCCGCGGCGACGTCGGCGTCGGCGCGGACCAGCGGGATCTCCGCGAGGTCCCGGCCGGCGGCGCGGTACTGCTGGACGAGGGCGACCACGATGCCGACCTCGTCCAGCTGCTTGCGGTAGTCCTCGCGGTCCTGGATCAGCTTGGAGCGCTGCGCGGCGATGCTGTTGGTCGTGCCCGCGATGTCCAGCAGCTCGCCCGACTTCACGAGGGCGTTCTTCTTCTCGTAGAGGCGGCGGACCTTGTCCTCGAGCGATTCGATCTCGATGCGGGCCTTCTCGACCAGCGGGTGGGTGATGGTGAGGCGCTCGTCCTCGCTGGACTTCTGGATCACGTCGCAGAAGCGCTGGGCGACGAGGCGGGCGAGCTCGCGGTTGGGGTGGGTGAAGTCGACGTTCACCACGAAGGTCTGGCGGGTCGGGTTGACGCCGCGCTGCCGCGCGAAGACCTCCTGCTCGGTCAGGGGACCGGTGAAGATGTTGCCCTGCTGGTAGGGCTCGAGGACGAGCTTGCGTTCGGCGGGGGTCAGCAGGCGGGAGACCCCCTCGATCACCGCCGTGCTCTTCATGGATTCGATCGCCGTGAGGAAGTCGTCGTTGGAGCCGATGCGCTGCGTCTCGTCGACGGCCGTGTTGCCGGTCCCGATCGTCGGGGTGAGCCGGTACACGCGCAGCCGGCCCGCGGCGCGGTATTCCGGGATGATGGTGGAGGTGTACACCACCGCGATGGTCACGAAGACCAGGACCGACAGCAGCACCCACCACCAGCGCTCGCGGAGCATGGTGAGGTAGAGGGTGAACGGGCCGCCCTTGCCGCCGGACCCGCCGGCGGCGCCGTAGTTGCCGTAGCCGCCGTAGCCCGCGGCGCCATAGCCCGCATAGCCTCCGTAGGCTCCGTAGCCGCGCGGACCGCGCGCGGGGTCCTCCTGGGGTTGACCGGGCTTGGGGGCGGGTGCGTCCATGTCAGAAAGTGCGGTCGCGGACGTAGATCTGGTCCTCGTCCTCGAGGGGGAAGTCGGGCTCCTCGCCCTTGTCGATCTTGGACATGTCCTTCTGGATCGGGGTGGGGACGCCGTTCAGGCTGCGCGTCACGGTGACGTCCGTGCGGCTGCCGCGGGCGAGGATGCCGCCCGCCA
>JACCDP010009579.1_pt1 | contig 11561 bp, 11 predicted proteins | sample 7445841 | NCBI WGS metagenome assembly JACCDP01 (sample SAMN15323441, study PRJNA562643) | freshwater metagenome | isolation source: river surface water | place: USA:Blue River Watershed | collected 2017-08-17
TGATAAAATTCCGAGTTTCGATTCAGATCTTCTTGTTTTAATTCAGCAATTACTAATCGGTCAAATTTTCGAGTAGTTTGATTATAATGAAATTCTATATTGAAATCCAATGTAAGTCTTTCGTTTAAATGCTTGTGAACCAACGTAATTCGTTGAAATGAATTCCACATGGTTGGAACAAGTTCTTTGTCCTCTTGTAAATGCTTTTCAAGAAATTTTTTTTGAAGTTCATCCAATTCCAAGTCAAAATTTTCTGCGACGATTCTTTTTTTGTCAGTTCTACCCTTGAATTTGTGTTTTATTTCTAGAAAAAGAAGATTTGACTCAACATATTTTCTAATTCTTACTTTAAAGCGATCCGTTTTTCCATTGTGATGGTCTCTGAAAAATGAAAATTGTTTGTCATCAAAATAGAGGCTTTCATAATGAGGTGTGCGTGTTCCATTAATATCTAATACTAAATAATAGGGATTGATTTCCGTTAATATGTGTTCTAATTGTTCTGAGGTAAAAGCAAACTTCGTATCGGTACGATTCATTAGTTTAACACGGTCCATTTCCTCCAAAGTAATTGGTTGAAAGCCGTTTAAAATGTTAAGAAGTTGTTGCATTAAGATTATCCCAAAGTTAATTTTTTTTGTGGAAGTATTTGTTAGACGATAAAATGGTTGATTTCTTGTGATATATAAGAATTTAGAATTTAGAATTTAGAATTTAGAATTTAGAATTTAGAATTTAGAATTTAGAATTTAGAATTTAGAATTTAGAATTTTTAATTTCTAGTTTCCAACTCTTTTAGATTTAAGCGAACGGCTTGTCTAACATCTAAATTCGTTGAATTTTTTAATTTTGATAATTTGCTCTTGGCCTCTGAGGTATTTCCCATTTCCCAATCGTTGATTGCAATAAAATATAAGCTTTGATCGTGAAAAACACTTTCGGTTTTTAAATTGGCCTTGAAATAAAGCAGTGCTTTATTCATCTGTAGATTATTTCGATGAACAATTCCACCGTAGTACAAAACAGTATCGTTTTTCGGTGCATCTTTTTCAATTTCCCCCCAAACTTGCAATGCTTTTTTCGAAGATTCATTTTCAATGGCAAACATGAGTTCAGCCCAATTAATTTTTGTTTCCTCAGACATGAAAATTGGAATTCCCGGATCTTTGAATAGATTCTTACTCATCTTTTTATGCTCTATTATTTTATTACTACTGAGAAAATTTAAATAAAATAAAGATGCTATGCCAATTAATATTAAGAATGTAGCAGCGTATTTAAAAATGGAGAATAATTTTATGTTTTTGGGAATTATATTTTTAATTGAAGATTCTGTTTCTTTTAAATAATTCTTAATTTTTAAAGAATCTCCGTCTAAAACATCATAAAGCGCAATAAATCCTTTGATTTCCTCTGATTGAGTTGAATCAAAGCGCAATTTTTCTACTTCAACCTTTAATTGATTAGGATGATTAAGTAAATCTTTCAATTGGTTCAACTCCATAAAAAATGTATCAAAAGGCTCATTTGGTGCCACAATTTAATAATTCGTTTTCTTGATAAACTCAATTTATTTCGAACAGTTTTCTCCGAGATTTGAAATTCATCACCAATCTCATGATTTGTAAAACCTTTAAGATGTAACTTGATGATTTTTCGTTCATCTGCAGTGAGTTCATGCATACATTGTTCCAGATGTTTAATTATATCTGACATTTCTTGCATGTCATTGATTGTATCAATTTCTTGTTGTTTCAAAATTCGTAACCGACCAGACTCAATTTTTAAAAAATCCAAGCATTTATTTCGAACAATTGCAAGAAGTAGGAACTCCGGATTCAATGTTTGTTCCCAGCGTTTTTTGCGTTCATTCGAATTTAATTCAATTAAGGAGACGAATAAGTCACTCACAATGTCCCGAGCTGTTTCCGGATTTTTAGTGTAGTAAATAGCGCGAAAAACCAGTTTTTCGAAGATTGCAACGTACAATTCTCCTAACGCAAGGTTGTTTCCATTAACGTATCGGTTCCAATAATCGATTTGGTTTTCCGTCACATATCAAAAGTAGAAATTGTTCTCTTACTTTTTTTCTACTTCGGCAAAAAAAGTAAGAGAAAGAAATATTTTAGGTGTTCTTTTTGGCATTACCCCAAAAATGAACCAAAAAACGCTAGCGCTGGGAAAAATCAACTTACCCTTCTTCGGTTTGCATCTGAAATTTTAAAAACTCGTTTTCGCTACGCTTCACTCAAACAGTTCAAAATTTCTGCGATTCTTCACCGAGTGGGTCCCCAAGTTATTTTTCCAATGCGCGAATTCATGGGAATTGAAAATATTTTGACTTCGCTAAAAAAGAAATAGTAGAGTTACCACCTTAACTTTCATACAGCGTTAATGCAGTTTTAAGTGAAGTTGCGGTTCGCGTAGACGAATGTCGTAGCAATAGAACAAAAGCACGAAACGAAAAAACAAGTGGTCCGCAGGAAATGCCTTATGAAATTTGAAATGCAGTTTTTTGCTTACTTTTTTTCTGATTCGGAAAAAAAAGTAAGAGTCAATTCTCAAACTGAATTTATATTTCACTTGCGTGCAGTTCTTTTGCAACTCATATCAAGGAGTGTGTTTAATGTGCGATTCATCTGTTTTCGGGACAATTCTTAAAGTTATTCGACTTATTGAAAATCTGTAGATGAATATTGCTAAAATTAAAAACCTCATTCACTTGATTGAAAAAGAAAGAACCGGAACACCAAAGGAATTAGCAAGGCGTTTGGAACTTTCTGAAAGGATGGTTTACAATTATGTTGGTGTTTTGCGGAAAGAGCTAAATGCACCTGTAGTGTACAACCGCTTTCGACAAACATATCAATTTCAGGAGCCCGGACAACTGGAATGGGAATGGAAGTCGGAAACATATTGAATAGTAAGGAATTAGAAAGCTAAATGAATATTACAACGTTGATGAGTATTATTGAATTCATCCGAGAACGAAAAACCGGAACGCCACATGAATTTTCAAAAAAAGTGAAAATTTCTGAGCGCATGTTATATAAATACATTGAGCTTGTAAAACAGGAATTTAACGCGCCCGTAAAATACGACAAAACGCTTAAAACATATTATTTCAGTGAAAATGGGATGCTCAATTTGCGTTGGAAACCAAAAAAAATCTAAACTGAAATAGTGTTGCAGTCAGTTGCTTTTATTTTGTAAATATTATAAATGAATTTTTAAAAATTAAAACCGAACCAATAAAATGAAAATTATTCATTACATCTTTATCTTCCAATCTATTTTTATCTCATTTTGCTTAAATGCACAGAAAAATAAAGATAGAGACGAAAAAACGATAGAAACTACCATTCAATACCACAATAAAATATACCGCGGAACATACATTGGAGCAACAACTAAGGTGAAATCGGTTAATGGAAAGGTTGATCTACCAAATGGTTCCGGAAGTTTTAATGGTTATTTAGAGGGTTCAGAAAAAAAAGAAACATTGTTAAATGATCAGTTTCAAAATTCTTTGAAGCTAAGTGGGAAGTCATCAAAATCAATGCTATATAACGTAAATAGTTCTTCAACTAGTGATTTTAAAATTCAAACAGCGATTTCTATGCAAAGATTCACAGATAATGAAGGCGGGGCAATTATACGTTTAAATTTTGATTCGAACAATAAGGATTATTTGGAGTTTACATTGATGGAATTCAAGAAAGAATCTTACAATCCTGCGACAGCTACTATCGCTGAAAAAGCACTTTTTAATACAGCGAAAACAGCTTTTAAAAACATTACTGTAAAAGGTTATATAAGTGGAGCTTTAGTTGATGAAAAAATGAAAGTATTTGCACTTGATTATACTAAGTTCAATACATACACAATTACAAAATCAGGGAGGATGATTGATGTGATTGTCAATGATATTTCGCAAGGCCAAATTCGTCTTTCTAAAGATTTAGGGCTCTCCAATTTTACACTGGGAAAAGACGATTCTCATGACGTTGAATATGATTATATTAAATTCGATCAAACGAAACATGACCAAAAGGATGCTTTTAGTTATTCTGGTAACTGGGAAAAAGGAGTTTTTAATGGTCAGGGGACACTTTCTTATGCTGGTGGTGAAATCATTGGTGTTTTTATTGAAGGCGACATCAATGGAGAAGGGAGAGCAATTTGGCCTGAATTTAAATACTATGGTAATATGAATAAAGGTGTCGCTTCTGGAAAAGGAAGTATTCAAACCCAAAATTATTCATATACTGGTCAGGTTGAAAATTGGTCAGCAAATGGTTCGGGAAAAATGATTTTTACAGAGAATGCAATTGGTGGGGGAAAATACAATTACTTTAAAGGGAATTTTGTTAACGATCAACCAATGGGTTCAGGAACAATGACATACAATAACAAGGATTCGTTGAGTGGAACTTGGAATGGATATCTTTTTACTGGAAATGGTAAATTAACCTTAAACGATGGTTCAATATACGAAGGCGACTGGAAAAATGGAAAAAAAGACGGTAAAGGAAAAATTACCTACACCGATGGAAATGTGTTAGCAGGGGATTTTATCAACGACGGGTTCAACGGAAATGGTAGAATAAAACTAGCAGATGGAGGTATTTTTGAAGGTACGATTATTAATAATAAACCTTCGGGAAATGGAACAGTTTCCTATCCAAATGGTGATAAATTGACTGGACTTTGGAATGAGCAAGGTTTCAATGGAACAGGTAAAAGAACTTATGAGCAAATTACGAATCAAGAGGGTAAGTTTTGCTACGAAGAAGGTGACTGGAAAAATGGAAAATTAAATGGAAAAGGAAAAAAAGTATATCAATTTAAAGTAAACCCAGAGGATACGTGGATGTCAGTTGGAACTTACACCGGTGATTTTGTGAATGGTATTTTCCAAGGTCAAGGTAAATTGGAATATTACAATGGAACTGCCGATCTTATTGTTGAAGGAACATGGAGTAATGGGCAGAGTACCAATGGAAAGGTAACTACTACATATGATGAAGGTGATTATACAGAAATTGAAACATACACAGGAACCCTAACAGGACTAGGAATTGCCAATGGTTCTGGAACGATAAAAAGTTTTGATGGCTCAGTTTATGTTGGACAAGTTTCTAATGGAATGCCAAATGGAGAGGGGACATTGACCAAAAAGAATGGACAAGTTGAAAAAGGTAAATTTGTTAACGGCGAATTCAAAAAACCTTTCCAATGCAAGTCCACAAAGATAGGAAATCAAACTTGGATGGCTGAGAATTTAAATGTCACTGCGTTTAGAAATGGAGATCCTATTTTAGAGGTGAAATCATTCGTTGAATGGGAAAAAGCAAATAATTTAAGAAAACCAGCTTTTTGCTATTATGATTTTGACCCAAGTAACGGTTTAAGATATGGTAAGTTGTACAATTGGTTCGCTGTAATTGATAGAAGAGGAATAGCGCCTGAGGGATGGCATATACCAAGCAAAGAAGAATGGAGCACATTAGATAATAGTTTAGGGGGTTTTGATTATTCAGGACGGAAGTGTAAAACAACTTCAGGATGGAAAAACAATGTTGTAAAATCCAAACAAGGAACGAATGAAAGTGGGTTTTCAGGTGCTCCATCTGGAGCTCTTTTCATAAATTCCTTCGATTATCTAGAAAATAATGCATATTATTGGTCAACAACCGAAGGGTTAAAGAACTCTGTATATACCAATCACGTCTGGATTAAACAACTTGGTTCTGAAACAGATAAATTTTTAGGGGATTGGCGAACAATGGATTATCATCCAGAGGGAATGTCGATACGATGTATTAAAGATTAAGTTGAAAAATAAAATTCAAAACTTTATTTAATATGAAAACACTAAAACATTCAATTTTAATTTATTTCACATTCAGTTTTTTAATTTTCTCTTGTGGTAATGATCAGAGTTCCTATAGTGAAGTAAAAAAGGAAACTAAAAAAGATTCAATTGCAACAAGGGATACCTTTATCGATAAGAAGTTAAAGGAGTCGGAGAAAGAAAAAATAAGCCCGATTTCACTCAACGGTAAATACATTAATTCTGAAAAGTCTGAACTGATTATATCCGATTGGCATGAAGGAATGAGTTTTAAGTTTTCCTATAAATTAAAGAATTTCTGTGAAGGGGTTAAAGAAGAAGGGCTTGCAGCATTTGAGGATAAAAGGAATGCTTTTCGCTATGATGAAGAAGGAAATAAACTAGAACATTTTCATCTTAACGACGATGGAAGCGTTGAATTTTATAATCTTTCAGAAGAATGGGTTGGAATAGAATGCGTTCGCTATTTTGATACGCATTTTGTGAAAAAATAAATGTTACTTTATTTAAAAATATTAATTCAACGAAAAGTACAGTTACAACGTAAATGAAAAACTTAACACGATGAAAAAATTACTTTTACTATTTCTACTATTTATTGGAATTAATCGGTCTTTCGCACAAAATTTGTGTCATGAGGGTTCCGGTGGAGGTCCATGTCTTGTGGCTGAAAGATTGGACAATGGATCCTTTGATGTTGTTTTGGATTACAGTAGTAATCCTGAAAATTGTAATTGTCCCACTGATTTTAGAGTGAATATTAAAAAAAACGAACAGGGTAAATATATTACAACATCCGGTTCATATTCTCTAGCTTTAACTATTGAGAACGATTGGATTCTTTATTTAGAAGTTAAAAGAATCAAACCTGAATCAAACTGTTGTAAGTTACCAGTTGGAAAATACACTGAACCAGCAGATTGATATTACTTTAAGCTCTTAGAAGAATTGAGTGGTATAGATTATGTTCGTCATTTTCGAAATAAACAGAGTCAATAACTTTTATAAAATCAATAGAAATAGAAAAAATATAAACCATGAAAAAAATTATTTTTAGTCTCTTTTTAACCGCTAGCAGTTACAGTTTTTCTCAATTTTTTGAGGATGGTTCATACAGCTTGACTGATGGAGGACTTTACTCTCTTGATATTGAAATTTGCGAAAGCGGTTGGAAAGTGTGTTCGTTTTATTTTAAGCATGATGAGAACCTTATTACTTTCTCAGAAACAGGAGAATGGTTTAAAGTGAATACAAATGGTGTAGATAAAGGTTATAAGGGTCCCCTAGGATGGTATCAAATTGAAACAGAAGAAGGCACGTTTGAAATTGAGAAAACGGCAGAAAACAAATACAAAGTATTAAATGGGGACACGAAGTATATAATGCATTTAGTTAAATGATTTTACTGTTTTCAAAATAACTTATTGTTTAGTATTTGTTTTGTAAAACCTACATCGAATTATAATTTAGAATTAAGATTTGATTTTTAGATTCGGTTTTTCTTTATTTCAGAAAAATATTTCAGTTTCTAGTGAATTTTGAACAAGTTCTAAATAATATTCATTTTTTAGTACACCGAAACTCGAAATCATTGTAAGGTTTACTGCTTTTTTGGTTTTTGTTGAATTTTGAAAAACACTAATTTTTCTTCTGAGATTTGTAGCATATTCTTTATCAATAACATATTCATCATTTGTAAATTTGCACTCCACAAGATTAATTACTTGATCTTTTCGATCTATTAAAAAATCAATTTGAACCTTTTCATCGTTTGCGGTTCCAATCCAAGTGTCTTGATTGGAAACTACTCCGCTTATACCTAAAGCGAACTTTATTTCTTTTACGTGTGATAAACAAACTTGCTCGAATGCAATTCCTTTCCACGTATTGAAAATTGGTTGATTTTGAATATTAAGCCAATAATTCTCCTCTTTTTTTTGTTGTGCCACAGCGATAAATCGAAAATAGAAGGCGGTATAAAAATCAGATAATCTATAAATTGTGTTTTTATTTTTGTTGTCAAAACTCGAATAAGCTGTAATAAAACCACTTTCTTCCAATTCTTCCATCACCTTCGTCATCGTACCTCCACTACTCAATTTTCCGGTTTTAATCAATTCCGTTCTCGTAAAACCCTTGTTTTTGGTTGATAATATCTGAACTGTTTTTTCGTAGATTTCATGTTTTTTGAATAACGCTTTATACAACTGTTTGAACTCGTCTTTTAAAGGTGCATTCACATTAAAAAATGCGGATTGAATGACTTGTGTAGCGCTCATTCCTTTTTGAATTACCTCCAAATAATAGGGAATACCTCCCATAACCATATACAATAACACCAGTTGGTTTGGCGTGAAGTTGCAGCCTTTTTGTTTTATAAATGCAGCCGTTTCTTTCAAATTAAATGGATGTATTTTCATTCGTTCAGTCAACCTGTTGTGCAGCCCGCCTTTGGATTGAATGACATTGTTGATCATCCATGATGCCGCTGAACCACAAACAATTAGAAAAATATTTTTTTGACCATCCGCCCAATTATTCCAAAAATGTTCTAATCCAGAAATGAAATCTGAATTTCTAGTATCCAACCACGGGAGTTCGTCGATAAAAATGACTTTTTTATTTTTTGTATCAATAGATTCCAAATAATCTATTAATGTATAAAAAGCCTCAATCCAATTTTTTGAAGATTCGTATTCCTTTGTGCTAACTCTTTTTATTTGTAAGTCAAAATTTAGTAATTGTTGCGCGGTTGTTGCGTTCGCTAAGCCAGTTAATTGAAATGTAAATTGATTTTTGAAGTACTCACGAATGAGAAATGTTTTACCCACACGTCTTCTTCCGTAAAGAGCTAAAAATTCAGAACGGTTGCTAAATTTTAATCGCTCCAAAACTTTTTTTTCTTCAGATCTTCCTATGATTTCTTTCATGAAAATGTATTTATAATCAGCCAAAAATAATAAAAATAAATAAAATATGGCTGTTTAATGATATATAATCAGCCAAAAACAAATAAATTAGTTTCAATATGGCTGATTATCCAAAAAATGTTTAATGTGAACTATTTAGGTTCTTTTGATACATCAAATAAATGGTTTATAAAATAATAGTTGATTTTTTAGTAAAATAATTTTAGTTGAAATTGATCTTAATCCATTCACTTGAAATAATACTGCAATTATATTTCAGTTTAGTTGATTTTATTTGTATTTTAAAGAACGATGTTCAAAATTTGGTTTAGATTGCTTTTGTTTTTTAGCGCTATATTTTTTAATAATAGTTTAATTGCAAATGCTTCAGAGTTCGATAAATCAATGAAAACAATTGAATCTCGTATTTTGGAAGGGCGTTACTACAAGGTATTGAATCTTTGTGATGTACAGCTTAAAAAGTTTTCATTGAGTTCCGATCAACGTTATGAATTGCTCATTATTAAATCCAAGGTCTATTTTTGGCAGGAAGAAATGGAAAGATTTTTAGACCATGCTAAGAAGGCGTACGAATTAAAAAGAAAAAAATCACCTATTTACAAAGCGTATTTTTTAGCTCAAAAGGCTGCATATTATCATTACGATATCATTGGCGATTCGGCAGTATTATTCAGTAACCAATCCATGACTTTGTTACACAAATATTGGCGAGAAAGAAACAAAATTCATTTCCCATTTATTTATCAGAGCTATGCTTCCTCGCTCCTTTATCATACGTATCAACAAAAAAGTGATAACCCGATTCTAAATAAATATTTATACGGAAAACCCATATTAACTTATTTAGATTCTGCTCTATTTTATTATTCTCAGAATAATTATTTTCCACAAGACCAAGCAATAGTTTATAGAACTATCGGAAACAGAATTATGGATGCTGTTGGTTATAACCTCACAGATAGTATTAGCGAGCTTCCTCATCCTTCAATTCAACTTACTTTAGCTAATGAAGCCATATTATTTTATGATAAAGCATTGGAATCTCTTCCTTATTTAGAAAATTATTTACGCGTGCACATTTTAAGTTTAAAGGCTCTTGCATATTATTGCACAGGAAGATTGGCTAAAGGAGATTCAGTAATAAGACCATTAATAAGAACCATTTCTAAAGACCCAGTTAATGAAATTGGTTATCATTTGCTTCCAAGTCTTTACGCCCTTCAGTATTACACACAAAGCCTATTAAACAAAAAATCGATTGATAAACGCATCTATGGAGTGATTTCTATTTATAAAGCTATCATGCCATTGTATGAGCTTTACATCGAACATAATCCAAAGAAAGACACATACGGCAGTTCACCAAAAATGATTCTTTCATTTATTTATATGAAACTATTAGAGAAAAAAAGGATTAATTCTAAATTGAAGCATGAATCGGCGCGATTAGCTATTTGTGATTATGAGTTTTATAGTAAATATGTAAGTAAGAGAAGAATTAACAGAAGTCGCAAATATTCTGACCAAGTAGCAGAAATCTTTGAGGATAAAGCTTTTAAAGGAGTAAACAAGAAATTACATCTCACTTTAAAAAGTAAGAATAACGACTACTTAGAGGAAATTCAAAATAAATTAAAGAAAAATGAGGCATTAATAATTGCTAATCAAGGTGTAATGAATTTTCAATCGAGTTATTTAATTTCTAAATCGAATATTTATTTTGATATCGGTAAATTAAATGAAAGCAATGATGTAATTATTAGTCCTAATGTAGAACTAAATAAAATTAAAAATAAGGGTTTTGAATTGTGGAAAAAATTTCATTTTTCTAAAATAATTAAGAATTTAAGTATAAATAAACTTTATGTAGCAATTAATTTAGACTATCCTTTTAATCAATTTTTAACGGATACATTGGGTAATTCGTTGAGCTCGCTATCATATTTTAAAAAGAAAGTGAACGTTGTGAAAGTGTATAATCCTATTGATTTTTTCTGTTCAAATGAATCAAATATGATATCGTCAGAGGAAAGAACAGGTGTAATTAGTAACAAATCAGATAGCATTAGATTACCATTTACTATGAATTTTCTGAAAAAATGGTCGAAAAGTTCTCAATTGAAACAATATGATGTTAATTTGCTTTATGAAGAGGGAATTATTCACTATTTGGACCATGGAATAATTTATAAAGATTTTTTAATGGGTTGGCAAAATGTTAAGTCTCAATCAAATCTTTTCAAAAAAAGACCTAATGATAAAATTAAGAGGGATCTTATTACTTTGAACTTTTGCTTTTCAGGTTTCAAACGTCCTACTTTCCTTCCCGATCGAGATCTTCAGCATTTCCTTATCTCCCGAGGAGCAAAAGGCGTCATCGCTTCTCCCTATGAAACAGTGGATCAAAGTTCAGCCTTTATCTTCAAGAAATTCTATGATTATCTTTTTAAAGGTAAAACCGTGGAAGATGCACTTCAGTTATCAAAGCTGGATTATTTGAAAACACATAAAGGGTCTTTAGCGCATCCCCTGTATTGGTCAACCTATGAATTAACGTCAAATGTGAAAGATTTGAGAATGAAACTTGAAGTAAAAGAGCATGGAAATAACCAATATCTTGTTTTATTACTTTTCGCATCAATTTTCCTGATTACAATAATATTCTTCAGATTGCTCATTGAAAAATTTATTTGACCTGCTGTTTTGTTTTAACATAATCTTCTTTTTTAATTTTGAAAGGTGATTTCTATAGATCGAATATTTAATATTCAAAA
>JACCDP010385064.1_pt1 | contig 11561 bp, 9 predicted proteins | sample 7445841 | NCBI WGS metagenome assembly JACCDP01 (sample SAMN15323441, study PRJNA562643) | freshwater metagenome | isolation source: river surface water | place: USA:Blue River Watershed | collected 2017-08-17
CCCGCCCCAACGCCGACCCCCACGCCCACGCCCGATCCGGCCGCTGCCAGCAATGCGCGGGGCCAGACGCAGTACGCGGCGCAGTGTGCGAGCTGTCATGGCAGCAGCGGCAACGGCGGCACGGCGCCGAGCCTGACGTCAGGGTCATTTGCCAGCTTCGCCACGCTGCGCACGAAGATCAACAACACCATGCCGCCCACCAATCCCAGCGCCTGTGCCGATACCGCCAGCGCGACCTGCGCTACCGACGTGGCCAACTACATCATCAATGTGCTGAGGAAATAGCCCCATGCGCCATGCCACTGCCGCCGCGCTGCTGCTCAACCTGGTGCTGGCCGCTGCTCTGCCGGCGGCGCTCGCCCAGGACGTGCTGCGCGACTTCGAACGCGAGGCCTTCGACAGTCCGGAAGGCTGGGCCATGGCGCACACGGTCTCGGCCAGCCTCAATCTGGGCGCGGGACCGGCGGCAAGTCTGTCGCCCTGGGCCTGGCGCGTGTCGGCGGAACTCGGCTCGATCCCCCACCTGAGCCGCGAAGACCAGCGCGTGGGCTTCGGTGGCTACAAGCTGGAGGACATGAACAAGTCGCCGGTGTTCGGACGTGGCCGCCTGCATGTCGGCCTGCCCGCCGCCATCACAGCCGAGCTGTCGTGGACGCCGCCACTGGAAATCAACGGCGGCAGACCACAGCACCTGTTCGGCCTGGCGCTGGAGCGAGCCCTCTGGCGCGGCGACGACTGGACACTGGGCGCTCGCCTGTTCGCCGTGCGGGGCGATGCCCGCGGCGATACCACCTGCAGTCGCAGTGTGGCACGTCAGGCACCTGGCAGCGCCGGGAATCTCTATGGCTGCCGCGCACCCTCGGACGACACGCTGCGCATGGATCACGAAGGTGCGGAATTGATGTTGTCGCGCCGTGTGGGCGACGGCCGCTGGCAGCCCTTTGTGGCGCTGGCCCCGACCCGCATGAATCCCTATGTCGAGATCGAGGCCCTGGTGTTCGACTCCCTGGATCTGTCGGAGCTGGAAAGCAGTGGCAGGGTACAGACCCTGTCCGCCGGCACCCTGTGGCAGCTGAGCCCGCAATGGCAGGCCAGCATCGCCCTGTCGTGGACCCCGCTGGACGTGCGCCGCCCGCCGCAATTCGGCAGCCAGAGTCAAGACTTCTGGAGCGTGCGCCTGGGGCTGGGCTGGCAGCCCTGAGCCCGGCCTGTTCGCCTGCGCGCGGCGCGGCTACAATACGCGCCCTCTCAACGGCCCCTCCAGGAGCATGCAGGCGTGCAGGAAATCGTACTGATCAACATCACCGGCCCCGACCGTCCTGGCCTCACGGCCGCCTTCGCCGGCATTCTGGCCCGCGCGGATGTGCAGATTCTCGACATCGGCCAGGCCGTGATCCATGACACCCTGTCCTTCGGCATCCTGGTGCAGATGCAGGGCGGCGCCGACAAGACCGATGTGCTGAAGGACATCCTGTTCAAGGGCTCGGAACTGGATCAGCAGGTCAAGTTCACCCCCATTTCCGCCGAGGACTACGCCCACTGGGTCAGCGGTCAGGGCAAGGCCCGCCACATCGTGACCCTGCTGGCACGTCGCATCACCGCCGAACACATCGCGCGCCTGAGCACCATCACAGCCCGCCACGGCCTCAACATCGATCACATCGACCGGCTTTCCGGTCGGATCCCCGAACGACTTCCCGCGGACAAGGGCAAGGGCTGCATCGAGTTCTCGGTGCGCGGCGAACCGGCCGACCCAGAAGCCCTGCGCGCCGAGTTCCTGGCCCTCTCGCAGGAGCTCAATGTGGACATCGCCTTCCAGCAGGACAGCATTTTCCGCCGCAATCGCCGCCTGGTGGTATTCGACATGGACTCCACCCTGATCGACGCCGAGGTGATCGACGAACTGGCCAAGGCCGCCGGCGTGGGAGAGCAGGTGGCGGCCATCACGGAACGGGCCATGCGCGGCGAACTCGATTTCCAGGCCAGCTTCCGCGAACGCGTGGGCCTGCTCAAGGGCTTGCCGGAAAGCACGCTGGCCCGTATCGCGCAGACCCTGCGCCTGACCGAAGGCGCCGAAACGCTGATCAGCCAGTTGCGCCGCCTGGGCTACAAGACGGCCATCCTGTCCGGCGGTTTCACCTATTTCGCCGAAGGGCTGCAAAAGCGCCTCGGCATCGACTATGTCTATGCCAATGGCCTGCCCATCGAGAACGGGGTGGTGACGGGCGCAGTGCAGCTGCCCATCGTGGACGGCCAGCGCAAGGCCGACCTGTTGCGCGCCCTTGCCCAGCGCGAGGGCATCAGCCTGGAGCAGACCATCGCGGTGGGCGACGGCGCCAACGATCTGCCGATGCTCTCGATTGCCGGCCTCGGCGTGGCCTTCCGGGCCAAACCTCTGGTCAAGCAATCGGCCCGTCAGGCCATCTCGACCCTGGGGCTGGACGGCATTCTCTACCTGCTGGGCTTCCGCGACAGAGACGGTGACGCCGCGGGGTGATCCGGTATATCGCGCAGGATCAGCCGCCGCACCGCCCCCTGATTTTGCGCGTGCGTTGCGCCCCCGCTTTCCCCTACACTGCCTGCCACGCAACCCACCCCGTCTCACCCCTCATTGGAGAACAACAAGAATGTGTGACAACCATACCGTCGAAGAGAACGCAGCCTGGCTGGCCATGGCAGCGAAGATGAATCGTCGTCAGTTCGCGAAGCTCGGTGCCGGCGCGGCCATGGCCTTGATGCTGCCGGCCGTGGCCAATGCTCAGGATGTGATGGAGATGGACGTCAACATCCAGACGCCCGATGGCACCGCCGACTGCTATTTCGTGCACCCAACCACCGGCCGTCACGCCGCCGTGATCATCTGGCCGGACATCCTCGGCCTGCGTCCCGCCTTCCGCGCCATGGGCAAGCGCCTGGCCCAGTCCGGCTATTCCGTGCTGGTGGTGAACCCTTTCTATCGCAGCGCCAAGGCACCAGTGGTGGGCGAAGGCGCCCAGTTCTCCGATCCGGCAGTGGCCGCCGTCGTGCGGCCCATGGCTGGCCAGCTCAATGCCGCCACCCATGTGTCTGACGCGGGCGCCTTCATTGCCTGGGTGGACCAGCAGCCCTCCGTGGACACCAGCCGCAAGATCGGCACCACCGGCTACTGCATGGGCGGCCCGATCGTCATGCGCGCGGCAGCCAACTTCCCAGAGCGCATCGGCGCCGGCGGCTCCTTCCACGGTGGCGGCCTGAACACGGCCAACCCGGACAGTCCGCACCTGGGCATTCCCAACATGGACGCCCACATGCTGATCGCCGTGGCCGCCAACGACGACGAGCGTGACCCGGAGTCCAAGAACGTGCTGCGCGCGGCCTTCGATGCGGCGGGCGTGGAAGCAGAAATCGAGGTGTACCCCGGCGCGATGCACGGCTGGTGTGTGCCGGATTCGGCGGTGTACAACGAGGAGCAGGCGGAACGCGCCTGGGCGCGCCTGCTGGCGACCTTCGAGACGGCGCTGGCCTGACCTGAGGATTCGGTGCCAGGGCAGTGTGGGAGCTTGCTTGCAAGCGAACATTCGCTGGCACTGATACGAGGCCCCGTGACGCCGTCAGCGCATTCAGCGGCAAAAGAGACCCGCAACGAGTGAGCCGGGAGACCGAGGCTCCCGGCGATGCGAGGGCAGCGGGGACCGCTGCGGGTCAGCCGCAGAAGGCGCTGACGGCGGCGCGGGGCCGGATCGAAGGCATCACCGTTGGTTCGCCTGCAAGCAGGCTCCTACGCTCAACGCTGCAGAATCACCTTGCGAGCGCGCACCTCGATCTGCCGGAACTGCGCCTTCTTCGTCACCTGCCCCACCGCGGCGAGGAAGGCATCCACATCGTCGCAAGGCAAGGCGCGCAGCGCCGCCAGGTCCAGGTCCCACCACTGACTCGCCAGCAAGGCTTCGCGCTGCGCCTCATCGAAGCGAAAGCGGATCGGCCGTGCCGGATTTCCGCCCACGATCTGATACGGCGCCACATCCTTCGTCACCACCGCATTGCGCGCCACCACCGCGCCGTGGCCGATCGTCACCCCCTCCATGATCACGGCATTGTGAGCGATCCAGACATCGTGCCCGATGCGCGCATGGGTGTGCTGCGCCTGGTAATCCTGGCTCACCGCCAGGCTGGTGGACACCCAGTCCAGCGGATGATTGCGGCGCGCCTCGCCCAGGGTGACGCCCCGGCCGATGCTGCTGTAGCGGCCCACCTCCGCCAGCCAGCGCACCGTGCTGTCCGAGCGGATGTAGCTGCAGGCGCCGATGCGCAAGGGCACCTTCGGGTCCGGCAATTCGATGTGCACATGGCGCAGCATCACCTGCTCTTCCAGCAGCAGCTGCGAACGCGGGGAGATGGCCTCCAGACCCCGCAGATGGACGCCTCCCCGGGCGGCCTTGCGGTATTGCAGGTAATAGCGAAGCTTGTCGAACATCTCGGACTCTCGAAAACTGCGGTGAGCGGCAGTATAGAGCAGGCAAAGCGAAAAGCCTGCCGGCATTTTGCACAGCCTCGACCCGCCGGCATATGATGCCGCCACCATGCTCAATTACATCTGGCTCAGCTTCTTCTTCCTCGCCTTCATTGCCGCCCTGTGGCAGTGGCTTTCGGGCAGCAATCCTGAGGTGTTCTCCGCGCTCATCGCCAGCAGTTTCGAGATGGCCTCGCTCGCGGTGGAGATCGCCCTCGGCCTGATCGGCGTCATGGCGCTGTGGCTGGGCTTGTTCCGGATTGCCGAACACGGCGGCCTGATCGCCGTCGTCTCCCGCCTCATGGCGCCACTGTTCCGCCGCCTGATGCCCGAGGTGCCTGCCGGCCACCCTGCCCTGGGCTCGGTGACCATGAATCTGGCCGCCAACTTCCTCGGCCTCGACAATGCCGCCACGCCCATGGGTCTGAAGGCCATGCAGGACCTGCAGACCCTGAACCCCGACAAGGACACGGCGACCAATGCCCAGATCCTGTTCCTGGTGCTCAACACGTCCTCGGTGACCCTGCTGCCCGTGACCATCTTTCTCTACCGCGCCCAGCAAGGCTCGAGCGAACCGGCGGCCGTGTTCCTGCCCATTCTGATGGCAACCTCGGCATCGACTCTGGTGGGGCTGCTGAGCGTGGCCTGGGTGCAGCGATTGCGGCTGTGGAACCCGGTGGTGCTGGCCTGGTTCGGCGGTTTTGCCGTCTTTCTGGCGGCGCTGCTGAGCTGGATCGTCGGGCTGCCGTCGGACCTGCTGACGGCACGCTCGGCCTTCATCGGCAATCTGCTGCTGTTCAGTCTGATCGTGCTGTTCCTGCTCTCAGGCGTGCAGCGGCGGCTGGACTGCTATGCGCTGTTCGTGGAGGGCGCCAAGGAAGGCTTCACTGTGGCGGTCACCATCATCCCCTTCCTGCTGGCCATGCTGGTAGGCATCGGGGTGTTCCGCGCCAGCGGCTGTCTGGACATCCTGCTGGCGGGCATCCGCAACCTCGTGCTGTGGCTGGGCATCAATGCCGATTTCGTGGAGGCACTGCCCACCGCCTTCATGAAACCGCTTTCGGGCAGCGGCGCGCGAGCCATGATGCTGGAGACCATGACCACCTACGGCGTGGACTCCTTTCCCGCCCGTGTGGCCGCGTCCATCCAGGGCAGCACCGAGACCACGTTCTACGTGCTCGCCGTGTATTTTGGCAGTGTCGGCATCCGCAAGACCCGTCACGCCATCGCCTGCGGCCTGGCGGCGGACGTGGCGGGAATCAGCACGGCGATCATCGCCTGCTACTGGTTCTTCGCCTGACTCTGTGCTTACATCGGCCTTCCTCAGAGGCCCTGTCGGCTGCGCCGCAGCAGGGGCAGACACGATTTCAGGCAACATGACGCATCGACACACTCCGGGAGCCCGAGGGGATGTTTTCCGCCAAGGAATTGAATCTGGAAGAAACTGAACTGCGCGAGCAAGTGGCCCTGCTCGACGAGGCCGCGCGTGCCGAGTGCGCGCGTCTGGAGCAGCTCGAGCGGCGACGGCCCGGGGTTTACCTCGCCCTGAACCTGCTGTTCTTCGTCGGCGCCCAGCATTTCTACCTGCGTCGCTGGGGCCGCGGCGCCCTCACCCTGCTGGCTGGCCTTGGGGCCCTGGCCCTGTTGCAGTGGGGCGATCCCTGGTATGGCGCAGGCCTGCTCCTTGCCATGGGCATCATCGAGATTCCGCAACTGCTCAATTACGAGCTGATCGTGCACGCCTTCAACAACCGCCGCCTGCGGCAGACACTGCGGCACGTGCGCCATGGGTGTCGGTGATCCCGAAACGCCCATGCTAGGATGCGGGCCTTTACCGCCACCCTGCTGCCGATGGCCTTCCTCTGACCCAGACATGGACTGACACATGCCTGCCTCGCGCGCCACTGAAACCCCTGCTCCCCGACTGCGCAACGCCGCCGCGCTGCGCGCCCTGCGCCGCGTGATCACGGTGCTGCGCGAGCGCTTTCCGCTGACCGCCCAAGGGCTGGCGACGCTGGGCATCGCCCTGCTGGCCCTGCGCGTGTTCGGCTACGGCCGCATGGATCTGGTGGTCTTCGCCCTCGCCATCTGTGCGCTGGCCATCGTTTGCTTTTCCACCGTGATCGTGTTGCTGGGCGGCCTGATCCTGCGCCATCAGATCCGCGAGGACATGGAGATGCAGGTGCTGCTGCGACGCCATGTCGCCCGCATCAAGGTCGAGGCCGGCTACCCCAACGAATCCGGCTTCAGCCTGTCGACCATGCCGTGGCTGCCCTTGATCGGCGTGCGCTGGGAGATCGTGTTTCCCGACGCCATTGACACGCGCAACCGGCTCTCGCAGGACGAGCAGCACTGGGAAGAGGAGATCGTGCCGCAGCGCCGCTGCCGCAGTCGGCACATCACCCGCCGTTTCACCGTCAGCGACGTGCTGGGCTTCAGTCGTTTCACGTGGCGTGTGACTCAGGAGGGCGAACTGCTGGCGCTGCCGCGCGCCGGCAACATCAAGTCGCTGCCACTGCTGCGCTCGCTCACGGCCGAGGATGGCATTCCCGACCCGGGCGGCAATCCGGAAGGCGACCGGATGGAGATCCGCCCCTATGTGCCAGGCGATTCGGTGCGCAACATCCTGTGGAAGGTCTATGCCCGCACGCGGCATCTGAACGTGCGCCTGGCCGAGCGCAGCGTCTATCACAGCAGCCGCACCCTGGCGTGGCTGCTGTCCGGTCCCCATGACGAGTCGGCCGCTGCCGTGGCCCGCGTGGCGGTGGAAAGCGGCGCCCTGGGCGAGGACTGGCTGTTCGGCGCCGACGGCAGCCCCACACCCACCAGCCAGGTGACCGAGGCGCTGGAACAGATTGCCGGTTCGCGCGCACTGGAGGGCGAGCTGCCCTGGGGGCTCGACAATTTCCTGCAGAACTGGGGCAATCAAGGGCCCCTGCACTGCATCGTGTTCGCCGGCGCCGAGGCCGGTCCCTGGCTGGAACGCCTGCGCCAGACGACAGCGCGCTTTCGCGTGCGTTTCTCGGTGGTGCTGGCCACCGACGGCCTGCGCCAGAGTGAACCGCCGCCACGCTGGCAGCGTCTTCTGTTCAAGCCGCCGAGCGTGCGCCCGGACAGCGACAGCACGGCCCTGGCCGAGCTGAGTGCTTTGTTGACGCAAGTCGGTCAGCTTGTAGAATCCACCCTCGTGGTCGACCGGCAAACAGGGCTGAGTTTTGACAAGCGCCTGAACAAACTGTGAGTCTTGCATCATGAACAAGGAACCCGCCCTGACGCCCCTGCTGCCCTCCGGTCTGCGTGCCTTGATCGTGGCCTCGAGCTACTGGGTGCTGAGCATTGCGCTGACCAGCACCAGCGGCTCCTGGGCCGGCTTCCTCGGCGCGCTGCTGGCCTGCCTGACGGTGGATCAGCTGATCCAGCGCCCGCCTTTGCGCGATCTGCGCCTCGGCATTTTCGCCCTGCTCTGTGTGCTGTGCCTGAGCCTCGGACTGGGCCTCTCCGCCCTGCTCACCGGCAGCATCGCCCTGGCTGCCCTGCTGGGCCCGCTCGCCACCTACGAGCTGGGTGAAGTGCTGCAGTGGTTCCTCTTCAGCGCCGCCACCAGCGCGCTGCTGCGCGCCATCGCTCAGCGCGTCGGGGTCGGCCGGGTGCTGGAAATCCTCTTCGTCGCCAGCGCCTTCGTCATCACCCTGGCCGCCCACCGTCAGGGCATGATTCACCGCCCCTTCTTCATCGGGGACTTCGCGCTGGTGCGCGGCATCGATCCGGGTTCCATCCTCATGGCCCTGGGCTGTGGTGCGGTGCTGGCGCTGTCGGGCCTGCTGATGATGGAAGGCAATCAGCGCCGCCTGCCCTACCATTTCACCGTGTTGGGCCTGCTGTGTTTCTCGCTGCTGATCTATGTGCAGTTCTTCGGGCTGCCCACGCCGCAGATGACCGACAGTCTGGGCCTGACGGGCGCCGCCCGTGCCGAGGGCGGCGCGCCTGACGACAACCCCTTCCGCGATGGCGAGAACGACACCAGCGACATGCAGGCACCGGTGGCCGTGGTGCTGTTCCGCGACGACTACGAGCCCGCGGGGGGCTCCTACTATTTCCGTGAGTCGGCCTATTCCCAGTTCAACGGCAGCCTGTTGGACTACCCGTCCATTCCAGGCCTGGATGCCGACCTGATCGACCATTTCACCGCCACCCGCGCCGAGATCGCCGAGCCACTGCCCCAGCCGGACAAGCGCCAGAGCGTGCGCATCACCGTGGGCCTGCTCGCGCCTCATCGCACGCCTTTCGGCCTGGACACCCCAGTGGCCTACGTCAACACGCCCAACCCGAACAACCTGCGCTTCAAGCAGACCTATGACGCCATCTCCCTGGTGCCACAGTTCAATTTCGGCGATCTGACGGGGCGCCAGGCGGGCGACCCGGACTGGACCCCCGAACAGCGCCAGGCCTATCTGGAACTGCCGGATGATCCGCGCTACCGCGAGCTGGCCGACAGCCTGCTGCAAGAGCTGCGCCCCGAGTTCGCCGATGACCCGTATGCCAAGGCGCTGGTGATCAAGGATTACCTGGACCGCAACGGCATCTACAGCCTGAAGAACGAGCACGCCTATGCCGAGGACCCGGCCGCCTCCTTTCTGTTCGGCGACCTGACAGGCTACTGCATGCATTTCTCCTTCGCCGCCACCTATCTCTACCGCAGCATCGGCATTCCCGCCCGCGTGGGCCTGGGCTATTCCGTGCCGGCCAGCAACCGGGCAGGCGGCTCGTCCCTGCTGATCCAGGCCATCAACGGCCATGCCTGGCCCGAGATCTACCTGGACGGCATTGGCTGGACGATTGTCGACCCGGCGCCCTCGCGCACCCTGGTGGACATGTCAGTGGACCCGCAGAACAGCCTGCAGCAGCTGCTGGGCGACATGCTGCGCGACGAGGCCAGCTTCGACGAATTCATCGCCTCGCAGCAGGAAGCCCCTTTCCCGCTGGGGCTGGTCGTCCGCGTCACGGCGCTTGCTCTGCTCGCCCTCCTGCTGGCCGCCTACGCAGTGAAGATCCAGCGTCTGCGCGCCCCGCTGCATGCCGATCCGGCTCAGCGCTACCGCCTGAGCTACCGCGCCACGCTCGACACGCTCGCCGCGCTGGGACTGCACCGCCGTCATGGCGAGAGTCGCGAGGCCTTCGCCCGTCGCCTGCTGACGCTGACCCCCAGTTTCGACACCATGACGCGGGCTCACCTCGCCAGCGCCCTGGGGCAAGGCCCCCAGGCACAAGACCAGCCGGACTGGCTCGCGCTGCAGCGGCGCGTGCGCGAGGAGCTGCGCCCCCGCCTGCCATGGTGGCGCCATGTGCTGGCTGTTCTCAACCCGGTGCCCTGGCTGAAAACCCACTGACCCCATCACCCACCCCCACTGCCCGCCGGCGTCCTCTGCGACCAGGCGGCAGCGGCACGGAGACCCTGCATGAGCCTGGAACTAGCGACAGACCCGACCAGCATCCCGACAGCCCCCGAGAACAGCGCCGCGATCGGGACCGCTGCCCAGTCCGCCCGCCTGCAGCAGGCCGTCGCCGTGCTGCAGCGCCTGGCCCAGGCAGTGCGCCAGCAGGTGATCGGGCGCGATGACGTGATCGAACTGGCCATCATCGCCCTTGTCGCCGACGGCCATGTGCTGCTGGAGGACTTCCCCGGCTCGGGCAAGACCACGCTGGCCAAGGCACTGGGCGAAGCCATCGTGCCCTCGGCACAGGATCTGGCCGAGGGCGTGAATTCCACCATCGCCGCCTTCCGCCGCATTCAGTTCACGCCGGATCTGCTGCCCTCGGACGTCACCGGCGGCGCCGTCTTCGACACCCACAGCAACAGCTTCCACTTCCGCCACGGCCCGATCTTCGCCCACGTGGTGCTGGCCGACGAGATCAACCGCACCTCGCCCAAGGTGCAGTCCGCCATGCTGGAGGCCATGGGCGAGAAACAAGTCACCGTGGACAACACCACCTATGCCCTGGACAAGCTGTTCTTCGTGATCGCCACCCAGAACCCGCTCGACCTGGTGGGCACCTATCCGCTGCCCACGCCGCAGCTGGACCGTTTCCTGTTCAAGATCAGCATGCAGCACATCGACCGCGCCAGCGAACTCGATGTGCTGGAGACCTGGAAGAGCCGCCGCGACACCGGCAGTGCCAACAGGCTGCAGGTCAGTCGCAGCGACGTGCTGGCCGCTCGCGCGGCCATCGACGACGAGGTGGTGATTGCTCGCGCGATCAAGACAGCCCTGGTCGACATCTCGCGCAATCTGCGCGAGGACGAGCGCGTGCTGCAGGGCAATTCCACCCGCAGCATGGTGTTGCTGCTGCCGGCGCTGCAGGTGCTGGCAGCCCTGCGCGGCCGCAGCTTCGTCAGTGCCGACGACATCGAGACCCTGCTGCCGCGCGTGCTCGGGCACCGGGTCGAGCTGGCTCCAGGCGTGGCGGATCTCGGCAAGGTACTGCGCGACTGCATGCGCGAGCCCATGGAAGCGCTCGCCCGCGCCACGCTGCGCCCGGAGCCCTGATGCGCAACGCCCCGTTGGCGCCTGCCGGCAGGCGAACCGCGCGAACCTTGCGAACCTTGCGAACCTCGTTGGAGCCTGCTTGCAGGCGAACCTCGTGGAAGCCTGCCTGCAAGCGCACCCTGCTCGCCCCCCTGGCCGGCACCTTGCTCGCGCTGACACTCACCCTCGCGCCCGCCCCCGCCCGCGCCCAGGATGACTTCGCCGGCATCGACCTGCCCGGCGCCGCCACCCTGTGCTTCGGCATGCTCGGCATCACCGAGGCCCGCGCGCTGGAGATCTGCGACGCCCTGGCCCTGCGCGAGAACGTGCGCGCCCTCGAGCTGGCCCAGCGCTGGATCGCCGAACAGCCCGGCTCTGCCGCCGCCCAGTTTGCCCTGGCCGAAGTGCTGGTGCGGGTGGAGGGCAATCTGGCGCGCGCCTTGTTTCACCTGAACCGCGCCGAGGAACTCACCAATTACAGCTCCCTGGGCCGCGCAGTCGCCTCCGGTGCGCCGGAATGGCATTACCTCACGCTGTCACAGCTCTCC
>JACCDP010492707.1_pt1 | contig 11561 bp, 12 predicted proteins | sample 7445841 | NCBI WGS metagenome assembly JACCDP01 (sample SAMN15323441, study PRJNA562643) | freshwater metagenome | isolation source: river surface water | place: USA:Blue River Watershed | collected 2017-08-17
AAATACAAAGATGATATTAAAGGAGATACTGAATATATTACCTACAAAATTAAAAAATTAATTGACGAAGATAGAAATTATCTTATGAAAATAAATGGAAACGGACAAGATATTTTAAATAGAATTGGAAAAATAAGTTATATAAGACATTATGTTATTCCAGAAAAAAATAATAGTAAAGAGTATTATGTTTATTGTATAAATTCATTTATCTAAATTCGGGATTTTAAATGTTAAAAGGTGTAATATATTTCATTATTACATTTTATTGGCAATTGTCACATCTATGAAGTCCATATTGAACCAATGAAAGAACAGATTACACGAGAGCCGTTTGATTTTCCAACAGTCTCTATAAAATGTGTTAGAGAGAATATTAATGATTATCAAGTGGATGACTTTGAGATAAAAAATTATAAACATCATGAAGCAATTAAGATGAATATGGTTGCTTAAAATATTATCTATTAATACAGTTTAAATAATAAATAATATTTTAAAATAAATATATTTTGCGTAAAATGACTTAAAATAAATCTTCAAGGGTGTAAATATGGGTGAATTTACTGAATATTATACACTTGAAATGCCATATCGGTATTTAAAAAAAATAATGGGTAGAGAACCAGATGATAAAGGAGACAACAGTATGACATATTATGAATGCGAAGTTAATGCGTGTTGGTATTTTTCTAATTACCAGATTATTAATTATGATTATCAGTTTTATGTTGATTTAGATAAATATACCGAACTTCCGGTTAGAAAAGTTGGTATTGAAGCTAATTTTAAAGAAAATATAGATGATATAGAGATATGTGAATTTATGGGTGATAATGATATTGGCGATGTTGATTTTTATAAAACACATGTTATTTTTAAAAATGACCTAACTATTAATAAAATCAATGAAATAATAAATTATTTAATTAAAGAATATACTTCAATATTTAATGATACTCCAACTATAACATATCGCGAAAATAAAATGATTAATACTGTTAATGGCGAATATATTAAACTAAAATATAATAGAAATTCAATTTGTTAAAAAATTGAAATCAAAATTCTTTTATATAAAGAAAAGTATTTATATAAAAGAAATGTCGGGTTTAATCATTTATGCTCTAAAATTAGAAAAAGGCAAATATTATGTCGGAAAAACAGATCGTTTTGAAGGCGCTGAAATACGTTTTCAAGAACATCTATCTGGAAGAGGCAGTGAATGGACTAAGATGTATAAACCTATTTCGATTATAGAGACATACGAACATTATAGCACTTTTGAAGAAGACGTTTTAACTAAAAAATATATGATGAAATATGGAATCGAAAATGTTCGCGGTGGTTCATATACTAAGATTGACTTAGAAGAATGGCAAGTAAAAAGTCTTGAACATGAATTTAAAAGTGTTAATGATAAATGCTTCAAATGTGGCAAAAATGGACATTTCGCAAAACATTGTGGAAAGGGACAATATTCGGAATACTTATCAAAATTTGAAACAGAGAAAACAATTGAAGAAGAAATCGCAAGGTTGGAAAATGTAAGAACCAAAATTAGGCAATTGCATACATTTATATTCCATTATAAATATTTACAAATTGTTAATGAAAAAAAGGAAACAATAGCAATTGAAATTGAACCATCTATTATTCATTCTTATAATATGCGAAGTTTGGAATGGAATAGACAAGTAATGCTAACTGTAATTAATAATCCAGTTACAAAACTTACAAATGCGATTTTGTATAATAAACTATTGACATATAAGGGAGATGGGAATAAAGCTAATATAGTAGATGATGAAAATGTTGTAGAAAATATTTACAAAATTTATATTTATAGAAAAAGATTAGAGAGAGAATATTTAGAATTATTTAATAATGAAAACAATTCAGATATTACAGATATTACTACTACAGATGCGTTGGTAAAAATAATTAATAATAAAATAGAATTGTTGTATGAAAAATTAGCTAAAATGATTTAATGATTTAGTGTAATTATTACACTTTCCAAAGTGATAACTTATCAACTCCTATGAATAATGTGCTAGGTGTATGTTTATATTTGTTATCCCTAATTACTTTATTTTTTTTTGTATATCCACCAAGTCTTAACTGTAATCTATACAAATAATACCATTCCGCAAAACTATATTCAAAACAATAATTATCTCTCCAATCTTCTGCTGTATATGGATTATAATCTTCCTCATAACAATCTTCTATTACGTATTTTATTATTTTTGCGTGTTTTGGTCGTTCTACATAACTTAAAATAATATTTAGTATTTCATTCGGTATATAAACCATTTATTATACAATTATTAATTATTTAAATCAAAACAACCAATTATTTTTCAATTAAAATTATAAAACAATGTAAAAAATCATATAGTGCGTAAGTAATTTAGAAACAAATTGTATAATAATATTATTATGAGTTCACGTTCACTTGCTGCTGCTAGATCAAGACGCGCTGGAGAAAATGCTCCACCTGTCAGTGGAAATAGACCTGTTACTTCAATTGGTTCACAAGCCGCATTTGCGCAACAAATGCCATCTGGTATGGGATATAATATGCCTCCACCACCAAATAATGTTAGAACGGCGCGATCTATGCAACCACCGTCTCAACAACAACAACAACATAAGCAACATAAGCAACAACAATCAAATGGATTACCATTTAACAAACTTAGTATTTCAGACGCAATTGGTCTGGTTACATTAAGATTAGGTAGAGTAGAGCAATGGATTATTGATACAGAGCACGAAAATGAAACCAATCCTAGAACTTCTGTTGAAGCAAATGGTATACCAGAAGGACATAAAGTTATTGACAATGCGGTTTTAACAACAATGATCAATCGTCTCGATTCACTAGAAAAAAGCGGTGTGTCAAGCACTCAATCCGAAGATGTGTCCAAATTAATCGAAGATGTTAAAACACTTACCGAACAATTTAAGCGAATGAGTGAAGACGTAAGTAAGCATACTATTGAACTTGCTAAAAATACGGAACAAGTCTTCCGTTTTAACCGTGAATTGACTGAAACCAAGGACATTTTGAAATCCTTTATGGTTAAGTATGATATGTTTGCTCAAGAAACTGCTCAAAACTTTAGTGATTATGAAATCGCATTAGGTGATTTGGAAAAACGTTTGCCTGCTGATATAGAATTTGACAAGGAAGTGGCTATGGAATTAGAAGGATTACATGTTGGTGATATAGATGATCACTCTGTTGGAAACAATATGGAGTAATTACCATGATACCAATGTAGAATATGATAAAAGAATAATCTAAATCTTAAGTGAAAACATATTAAAAGTAACTTATAATTACATTTAATATGAATATTACTATTAGTGATAAAAAGAAAAAGGAGTTGTTTATCTCCATTTTTCATTTACTGAAAAGCTCTGCGTCTACTATAAACGCGTGTTTTACCACAGAAAAGTTACACATTCAGGGTATGGACAAATCTCATGTTTGTTTATTCGACCTCAATCTAACAAAAGATTGGTTTTGCAATTATGATGTGCACGAAAATTCCGAGTTATGTTTTGATACATCTATTTTTTATTCAATGATCAGCACAAAATGTGACGACCAGAATTTGGTTATCAAACAGGTAACTGATGATTCATTATCAATTGAATTAGTAAATGGTGACAAAAAAGGTGATTATAGTAAATTTTTTACTATGCCTTTGGTTGAATATGAATATGAACAAATGAATATTCCCAGTGTTGAATATGATGCGGAAATATCATTACCCTCAAAAAAAGTGGCGGATATGCTTTCACAGCTAAGTAATTTTGGCGATGACTTAAACATAAAATGCTGTGATGATTTTGTGGATTTTAAAACAAAAGGGACTTCAGAGATGCGTGTAAATATCCCAGTAGATGATATGACTAGTTATAGCGTAGTGGAAGGTGAAGAAATCAACTTGAATTACAGTCTGATTTATATCAATAAAATGTGTATTACGAATAAATTATCATCCGATGTTGAATTTTGTTTAAGTAACGAATGTCCTATGAAAATCAAGTATGATTTAGGTGATGATAGTTCATTATTATTTTATATTGCCCCTAAATTAACTGATTAATTTTAAGGCGTAGAATTCTACATAATTACAAATTTCTTCAAAATACCGAAATTCAAAAGTATTTTATTTTTTTTAAATGGACAAAAATAAATGTCCAAATTTCAAATCCAAAAACACTCTTACGATAAAAATTTTTTGACTTGATAATAAAATTTTATCGTCACAAATTAAACGATAAAATAAAAATTTGTTACGATAATTTTTTGAAAAAAACTTAAAAATATTTTCTCTTTGTAAATAAATGGAAATTTTAGGAAAAGAGGAAAAGAGCAAAAAAGAGATATATGGATTTTATTGTGAAAAATGTGACTTTAAATGCTGTAAAAAATTTAATTGGGATAGACACTTAATGACATCAAAACATCAAAATGCTCTTTTTGGAAAAGAGAAAAAGGAGCAAAAAGAGCAAAAGGAGCAAATATACACGTGTATTTGTGGGAAAATATATAGCAATGCTTCTGGATTATGGAAACATAAAAAGAAAGACAATTGTTATAACCAAGAGTTGCCTTTGAGTAACCAAAAACAACCTGATAATAGCGATAAGAATGATAAATTGATAGAATATCTTTTAAAGGAAAATAAAGAAATCAAAGAACTTATTTTAGAAATAGTCAAAAACGGCATTACTAATACAAACTGTAATAATACAACAAACTCGCATAACAAAGCATTTAACCTTAACTTCTTTTTAAATGAGACATGTAAAAATGCGATGAATATTACTGACTTTGTTGACTCCATTAAGCTGCAACTTACTGATTTTACAAACATGGGTGAAGTAGGTTTTGTAGAAGGTATATCAAATATTATAGTAAAAAACCTGAACTTACTTGATGAAACAGTTCGACCTATTCATTGTACAGATCAAAAGAGAGAAACATTTTATTTAAAGGATAAAAATATATGGGAAAAAGATGACGATGAAAAGAAAAAGATGAAACAGATGATTAAAAGTATAGCCTATAAAAATGAAAAACTTATTAAGACATATAAAGAAACATATACAGATTACAACGATTCAGATTCCCACAGGTCAGACCAATATAGCAAAATAATGATTGAAGCTATGGATTGTAAAGAAGAAAGCAGAGAGAAAATCATTAAGAATATATCAAAGGTAACCACTATTTCAAAAAATAGGTAAAATACATTTTTTATAAGATTGATATAATTCAAGAGTTTCGTTACAAATAATAAATATTATTATCATTTTTAAGTAAGATGAGAATAATAATAGGATTTTGTATATTTTGTTTAGTTTTATTTTTGTATCTTCATATTCAGTTTCATTTAAAAACAGGCGAAGATCTAGAAATGTATGAAGTAGACCAACCATCAAAGGATAAGTTGGAAGAAATTTGCGATTTAAGGCAGCCTGTATTATTTGATTTCGAATGTCAAAAAATAATGGACACATCTAACCGTGATTACATCACGAATAATTATCACGCATTTGAGGTGAAAATTCGAAATGTAAAGGATAATGATTCGAGTTCCGAGCTATACATGCCATTGCCTCTTCATGCGGCGATCAAGCTATTTGATGAAGACAAAAATGCCACCTATTTTTCAGAAAATAACACCGACTTTTTAGAAGAAACCGGTGTTGGGAAAAATTTCAAATACAACGATGAATTCTTAAGACCTTATATGGTGTCAAATTGTCATTATGATATATTAATGGGTAGCGCACAAACTTGTACACCATTTAGATATGAAATCAATTATAGAAATTATCTTTTATTGACACAAGGAAGCGCACAAATTAAACTCGCACCACCACATAGTATTAAATACTTATATCCAATTTATGATTATGAAAATTTTGAATTCCGTTCTCCAGTTGACCCGTGGAATCCACAGCCTAAATTCTCTCCTGATTTCGATAAAATAAAATGTCTCGAATTTACATTATTGCCAGGGAAAACATTGTATATTCCTGCTTATTGGTGGTATAGCATTAAATGTAACGAAAACACAAGTATATCGTGTTTCAATTATAGAACCTATATAAATAATCTAGCAGTTCTTCCTTATATTTGTTTACACGCTTTACAAATACAAAATGTCAAGCGAGATGTAGTAAAAAAAGCAAATATTCATGAGTTAAATCATACCGAAACAGTTCAACCTATTAATGTAAATTCTCACCAAGATCAATCTAATTTAGAGAATCAACCTCGAAATTATACACCTGAACAATCTACCAATATCGAAGATTTACCTCAACCCGCATCTAGTGAGGAAACAATTGGCACGGAAATTTAAGTAAAATATATTTTATGTATGTATAATATAATGAAAACTTTAAAGCAGTTTTTCTCCAGAGGGCTCGCCAAGGGCTTTTCTCTATTTACGACTTCAAAGAGACATAAACGTAGAAGAAATAAGACTAGACGCAATAAAAGAAGAAACTTAATACGTCGCACTATGCGTGGTGGGTGAGGCGAACCTATGCCTTCGTTAAAAGGTGGCGTTATGAAAGGAGGATGAGGTGGGGCTATTCCTGCTGACATTCAAATTCAATAAACAATTATTCGTTTGTTTCAGGGATGATTATTTTCACATATAAGTGATAGTTTGAGATATGAAATAAAAAATATTTGTAGATTTCTATTATAAATATTTTTTTATGTATGAATAAGTAACATATTTAATTCGTTACGCATTTCTTGACTTGATAGTTCTAAATTTGTTATTTCTGTTCTACAAAATGCACATGTAGGATTCAATGAATTCTGAATGTGTTGTTTCATGCAATCTTTACAAAATTGGTGACCACAATTAATCTTGACAAATAATTTTTTAGGCACTTCCTCGTAACAAATAGAGCACTCATAAGTATGAGTATCATTACATTCAATTATACTTGTTTGAATGCTTCGTTTTCGTTCTTTGGCGTGTTCTTCTATCATCTGTTGACTCATGTTTAATAAGGTAAGTGCGTGTAATAATCGCTGAGACTCATTTGGTTCGGTTGATAAAACACGCTCACCACCTAATACTCTGATTAATTGCATTGTTTGATGAATATTGATAGTATTGTTATATATAACATTAGTATCTTGTATAGTTTGATTAATAACAGACATTTTATGTGTTATATGTTCTATGCAATTAAGCAATGATGACCGGATTGAGATATTACAATGTCTAGCAGCATATGCTTTTACTAACTCTCTGTCATGAATAGCATAATCACATAGCCAACTTTTGAATGAATTTACGTTTGTTGAATTATATACTTCGACACAAATATATTGGAAACGAAATAGGCGTATATCATCACACGTTTGAACATTATGACCGGGAGTTTTACAAAATGAACAACACGTTCTTGTTACATTTATTACTCTGGTATTTCTATTTTCAGGATTCATTTCTAGATTCATTTTTTATGCCAATTATTACTCATTTAAATACTTATTTTCACTCTTTTTTAATCTCAATTTTTTTATTTTAACTTGATAAATATATCATTATTATATTTGCTTAAAGATAATCAAATCATATATGTAGTAAACCATGAACGAACAATTAAATCAATATAAGATACATATAAATGACCGAACTTATACTTCTTGGGACATATATCATTCTGATAAGTGTACAAAGGTTGATCTCAATATCAATCCATTAGAAGAACATTTATTTACAGATGATATGTTTACGCTAAATGAAGATAACAAATGTGTTATTATCCATTCGTCTATTCGTTTAGGTCCAGCAATACCAGGAGTATTAATACTCGATGGAAATAAAACATATGGAAGAGAGAGAAAATCAATTGAAGGACAAAGTTACACACAACAAAAACTTAAACAAAAAGCAGGTAGATTATTATACAAATGTGTGCCTGATGACGTAAGAATTCCACCCTTTTTAGTTCCTTATGAGATTAAAACAATGGGGTTTTCGAAAGTATTTACTAATCTATATGTTACCATTCAGTTTGACCGATGGGAAGATAAACATCCGATGGCAAAACTCGATAATGTGATAGGTCCTGTGGATATTATTGATCATTTTTATGAATATCAATTATATTGCAAAAGTCTAAATGCGTCTATTCAGAAGTTTCAAAAAGAAACGAATAAAGCAATTGAAAATCAGAATCGCGAAATGATTATAGACCAAATGTGTAAAAAATACTCAAATATCGAAGATAGAACAGACCAAACTACATGGCATATTATTACCATTGATCCAGCAAATAGTCAGGATTTCGACGATGGGTTTAGTATAATTCAACTAGATACAGGTGTAAAAATGATTAGTATATATTTATCGAATGTAACCATCTGGATGGATTTTCTCAATTTATGGTCATCCTTTTCGAGAAGAATATCAACCATTTATTTGCCAGATAAAAAACGGCCTATGTTGCCAACTATATTATCCGACTGTTTATGTAGTTTACAAGAAAATGTAAAAAGAGTTGCGTTTGTAATGGATATTTATATCAAAGACGATGATGTTGTAAACATTGAATACAAAAATGTGGTTATTAAAGTTGAACATAACTATACATATGAAGATACAAGATTGTTAACCAATCCCAATTACAAATCCATTATGGACGTAGTTAGACGTATTTCAAGAAAATACAAATATATAAGCAATGTAAAAAATAGTCATGACGTAGTTAGTTATTTGATGGTATTTGCTAACTTCCATTGCGCAACAGAACTGATTCAGCATAAAACTGGTATTTTTCGCTCAACTGTAATGAAGAGGGATGTCGAAGTTCCTGATACATTACCTGAACATGTAACCAATTTCGTAAAAATATGGAATAGTTCATCTGGTCAATATATAAATGGAAAGGATATGGTTGATACAAGACATGAATTATTGGATCTAGACGCATATATTCACATAACCAGTCCAATTCGTCGATTAGTGGATTTACTAAATATGGTTCAGTTCCAAAAGACAAAAAATATCATTCAATTATCAGAACATGCTGATAATTTTTATGAAAAATGGCTAAAAGAATTAGACTATATTAACGTAACAATGCGTTCCATTCGCAAAGTTCAATGTGATTGTTCATTGCTTGATTTGTGTCATAATTCGCCGGAAACAATGGAAAAAGCATACGACGGTTATCTTTTTGATAAGGTATATAAAAATGATGGACTATATCAATATATCGTCTTTTTGCCTGATTTAAAAATGTCTTCGAGAATAACAGTAAGAGAGAACATTGACTGTTTTGAAAAAAAACAATTCAAGTTATATTTGTTTCATAATGAAGAAAAATTCAAACGCAAGATTAGACTTCAATTATTGGAGTGCCAAATGTGAATATTTTTAACATTTATGAAGTAAGCTTTTAATGAAATTGGATGTCTTATACATTTTTACAGAGTCGTTAAAGTCGTATACAAACATATTCATATCATCCTTATTCCATATTATTGGTAAAATACTTATTTTGGAGAAATCGAAACTAATGACATTTATCTGAATTTTTATGTAGAGAAGACATGATGATTTATAACATTTTTTACACCAATATTTATCTTCGCGTTTGTCGTAGCCGAGCACAGTCATATTACAGAAATCAATTAAAATATGTTGAATAATTTTCTCGAATTCAATCTTGTTCAACTCATAAGTTAAATTTATTTTATTTGGTTTAAATATTTCTTCTCTTTTTAAATCTAAATTAGAAATTGAATTGGTTGGATAAATAGACAATGACATTTGATGAAAGTTGATTGATTTATTATACTTATAAATTCAAAGCTAATTAAGTTTTCAATTTTTTATTTTAATCCCAACCTCTTCCAGTGCGATTTGAATTATGCCATTTGAATAATTCGTCATTATAATGTTCGAGTTCATCGGATTTAAAACAATTATAACAATATTCACAAACGTAATTTTTCAAATCGCAATTATTTAAATTATAAATTTTTGATTTAAATATACTGACATCAATATTATACTCGTCTTTTATCATATCCCAATCACAAGCAACACAATATTTTTTACAAATATTTCTTAAAAATTTATATTCATCAAAATAATAATATTTTTCGTCTGCTTTTTTATCATAAACAGAAGACAAATAGTTGTCAATTTTGAATAATTTATCATTATAACCATTTTGTCTTACTTTATTTTTTTTCATCATTTTATTAGAGCGTTTCTTGACCGTTTTTTTACCCTTTCTTGGTCTTGGAAATGTATCGCAATCATATTCTTCTACAAAATGTTCGTGTTTCAAAGGCTGTTGTTGCTTATAATCTTCTTCAGAATTATTTTCAATATCTTCTTCAGGTTTTACAGCCGAATCTTCCATGAAAAACACAAAATCAAGTGATAAACCATTTTTTAATCTTTCTAGGTATGAATTTCCTTTAAATGAGAAGTGAGGCACATTATTGATAATGACAATATTTTGTGCGTCCATAAAATCGCCTTTAAGACTTGACATGATTAAGTATTTCTTTATATGTAATTGATAAAATTAAATATAAATCGGAATCAATTTTATTTTTCTTTTTTTGAACCCAATTGTTCATATTATATATTTCTAAATAATATAAAGGTATAGAAGTATATTATATACACTAAAATGGTAAAAGTTTGCTCATATAATTATCCTAAATCAAATGAGGAAGAGTATAAAACATATTATGAAAATTATCCATATGAATTACATGATTTCCAAAAATGGTGCATTGAAGGTGTTGTTACTGGCAATCATGTATTAATTTCGGCGCCGACAGGAAATGGGAAGACGTTTGGGGGAGAATTCGCAATAAATTATTTTCATTCAAAAGGTAAGAAAGTAATTTATACTAGTCCTATTAAAGCTCTTTCAAATGAAAAATTTTATAACTTTACGCACAAATATCCTAACATAAGTGTAGGATTGCTCACCGGAGACCAGCGATTTAATCCAGACGCTGACGTCCTGATAATGACTACAGAAATCCTTCTGAATAAATTATATCAAATTAAAAGCACTACTCCAAATTTAAATTCTTCCGTATCATTTGATATGGACATTGTAAATGAATTAGGCTGTGTAGTCTTCGACGAAATTCATATGATTAATGATGAATCGCGTGGTCACGTTTGGGAACAGAGTATAATGCTATTACCGTCTCATATTCAGATGATTGGACTTTCAGCAACACTCGATAATCCTGAAAAATTTGCGTTTTGGTTGGAAACAAAAGGTGATATCACAAAACCAGTAGAAAAAGAAGTTTATCTTACACGTAAATTGGTGAGAGCAGTTCCTTTAATCCATTACAGTTTCATTACGGTAACAAATTCTATCAATAAAGTTGTTAAAGATAAAGCTGTCCAAGCGCAAATTAAAGATTTAACAAACAAACCATTTATCATTCAAGACGAAAAGGGTAAGTTTAATGATGTAAACTATCAAAATATGACGAAAATGCTTCA
>JACCDP010605671.1_pt1 | contig 11560 bp, 15 predicted proteins | sample 7445841 | NCBI WGS metagenome assembly JACCDP01 (sample SAMN15323441, study PRJNA562643) | freshwater metagenome | isolation source: river surface water | place: USA:Blue River Watershed | collected 2017-08-17
AAACCCGGATCACCTCGCCGGAGAGTTTTAATCTGGCTTTTATGCATCTTGATAGTCATTCTCATCCTTGGCTAATTTGCACATCAACATAAAATGTTCGTAGGCCTTGCGGACACTTTCGTTCTTCATCAGCCGATCTGCTTCTGCCATCATTGCTTCGACACCTGCTTCGGCAGCATCTCTGGCTGAACCGTGAGTGAACATGAATCGGAAGTCGTCTGGAATAGTCGCGATAAACTTCTTCCATTTACGTTGTGTCTCCTCATCAATCTCACGATTCATAGGACGCAGTTCAGTAGCTTCCTGGATCTTTCGTGTGATTGCGTCTTCAGCATATCTGCCTGCGGCGATCATTGGAGCAAGGGCCGGATCGATCCTATAGCGACGGCTACCACCGCCAGGATACACACTAACGAGATGATCACCTTTAGGAAAACTGTCCAAAAGTTCATTATCATATTCACTCACAGGCACATACCTGCGTCCTTGTTTTTTGTAGAAAATCTGTTTCATACTTCAATGACTTTCCCTGGATCCCATCCAGTATCTTCACTCCACCCCGAAGGCTGATGATAGCCGCGAGGATTACAGAACACACGGCAATCACCTACCATATAGTCGAAACAGTGATGCGTATGGCCGTGTGTCCATAGACGTATGTTAGGATTATCCAACATAACGTTGGAGAGTTCGCTGTGGTAAGCACCGTTCATGATATGATCACTGCGATATTGCTCATGACAGCTTTGGAAGCTGGGCGTATGATGTCCGACTACTACCACAGTCTTATCTTTATTCTCTCTAGCGATCAGTTTGATATAGTCTAATGTCTCACGATGTCTTTCCGCAGTGCGAGCAGGTTTCAGTTTAGTATAACCTAGTCCGTCGTCAGTGATAGCACGATAGTCGTTGATCATATCACGAACCGCGTGGAGAGTCAACGGATCACCCTTGTTCATGTCAGTCCAAAGTGTTCCACCTACGAACACTACATCATCGATGATCTTAGTGTCACGCTCGAGAAAGTAGACATTATCGTGGACAGCACAGGCCGCACGGAGATTGTCTAGGCTCTTCTTCCAATAGCCACCATAGAACTCGTGGTTGCCAGCGATGTAGATCACGTGAGGGAATTGGAAGCTGACTCGTTTGAGGAAATCACGAAAACGGAGTCCTAGCTCACTTTCCGGTTTCAAGACCTTTTCGGCTAACATAATGTCACCGCCAAGGATCAGCACATCAGCTCCATTGGTGTTTTGGATATTGATGTCAGAGAATTCTAGATGTAAATCGGATACGACTTTTATTTTCATACTGATATTATACTGTCAGTACGAGTGATTGTCAACTGTTAGAACCAATGATCCTGTAAGGAAGATACCAAAATTCTAGAGATAATTTGATATAGGCATCAAACCAAACTTCCCAAGGAATGATCATTTCTCTGCCTTGTAAGGCTCAATATTTTCACCGAGAGCGACCACGCAATACAATTCCTTGCCAATCCTTTCTACGATGGTATATGATTTGGTTTTAGGATTTACGAATATGACTATCGGATTGGCAGTTATACCTAGCACAGGAACTTCTCTCATCGACGTCATAGTAGCGAATGGAATCTCTCCAAACTGGTCTAGAACTGACTCCAATGCTTTTTCGGTCGCACATACCATTTCTGTGGGAAATTTAGTAATGTCGCTGGCCATTGAAATATTGGCGAATCCAACAGTCAGCGTCAACGATGTTAAAAAAAGTTTTAACATCGTTGATTCTTTTTTCATCTTATAGTTCCGGTTGCTCTGGCTGGAAAGGCATCGGCTTGCCTGTACTGCTGGTCATTGGTGCTGCTGGGGCTGCTCCGAATGAACTAGTAGCTGGGGGTCCAGATCCAAATGCGCTTGGAGCAGACGGTGCTTTAAAACTAGCATTCAACCCGCCGAAGCTTGCAGAAGCTGAAAACCCCGAACTAGGTGCTGTAGGTCCACCGGTTGTTGGAGGTGGTGCAGATTTAGCAGCAGCGTCTAAGGCCTTAGCACGTAGCTCCTTGTCGTCGCCGGCCAGCATGATACCACTTAGTGTACCAGTTAGAAATGTAGCGATCGGAATGATCAATTCAAAGAATTTGTTGTCCACTGGACTCATACCGTTCATTGGCTGTGTTACAAAGATCAATGAATATAGAACGACGAACACGATACCGAATAAGGTAAGTCCTAAAACGATACCGATAAAGAATTTTAATCGAGCGTTGAGCTCTTCTGTGGTGTATCTTTCACCTGTAAATAGACTGTCTAGCATTTACCTGCTCCTCCCTGTGCTGGTTTCTCTGGTGTCGGTGCTGGTGGTTTCGGAGCACCTTTCTCTTTTTCGTAATGGGTTAGATCTTCTGGGCATGTGCCGTTGGCACTGCAAAAGGGCTTCTGACATAATTTTTCATTCCAGTTTTCCGGATCCTGGCATGGATAACGATACCTTTCACCACAACCTGCGAGTAGTAACACTGCAGGTATCAACCCTAATAACCATGTTTTTCGCATAGTCGCTCCTTTGATAAACTACAATGTTATTTAACAAAAAAGCCCAGAAAACTGGGCTTTGTTGTTTTTAGAATAAACTGCTGCTATTACTTGCCAGCTAGCGGATTATCTAGAGCACGTTGGATCTTACGATCAACATCTTTTTCAACTTGCTTGACTTGATTCTGAACTTCTTTGACATCCTGCTGAGTTTCTCTCTGCATCTGTTTAGAACTGCGCTCAACCTGTTCTACCACATTCTCCAGTCTGCGTATATCCTGTTTGAGATTGGTGTTGATGTCGCGTACATACTCTGTAGATTTTTCTGAGTTCTGTTCCAGCACAGCGATCTTTTTATTGATCTCTGATAGGTCGGGTGCCACATAAGTCTGGATAGCTTCTTTCATGCTCTGATAGTCTTTGTAGACTTCGAAAGCACCGTAGAGGCCACCTAGCACTGATGATATGATGCCGCCGGCGATCATGATCTTAGCAGGAGTAAAATTATATCCTCCTATTGAGATCACCGTATTGGGATCGACCGCAGCTTCTAGTTGGTCTACTTTTTCGTCGATGTTTTTTGCCATTTTACTCGCTCCTTTTATTTCTTCCCATTAAAGGGATCTTTGACGCCTAGGCGTTTTATCTGTTGTTGTAATGCGTCAATCTGTTGTTGAAGTTCTTGGGTTTTTCTTTCTAGGGCAGTCATACGATATTTGTCCGTGTCCTGATCCCATTTTACCCAGAGGCAAATGAAAGCAGATATCAATGATATCGTGTAGATTGCGAAAATAACTCCATCCATTTATTCGCTCCTGTTATATTGTTGATCGACCATGTCGGCATGTAGCCTATCTGAGCCTGTCATGAATCTGCGTCCTTGCGGATTGTCTATGACACGCTGTCCAGGGTAGATCTCGAAAGGTCTGTATCCCTGTGCATCTGGCAGCACAGCTCTATTATATGTATCAAATCCTGGCGTAAATCCCATGGCCTGTATGACTACGTTCTGCACAGCTACCTGTGCCTCTAGGCTTGCGGCCTCGCCCATCTTGCCTGCCAGTTCTTTGCCAGCTTCTACAGCTTTGGCACGGGCAGCAGCCACACGCTGTTCTTGTATCTGCTGGCGCATGGTCTTGGGCTGTTCTTTCTTCGAATCTGACGACGATGCAGTGGCAGTCGAAGAACTTGAACTGTCAGCGGATTTAGCGTCTTCTTTCTTCTCTTCAGATGAGCTGCTGTCGGCAGTTTTAGCGTCTTCTTTCTTTTCTTCTTTCTTTTCTTCCACGGCCACCGCTTTGATCGGTTCGACCGCAGCAGCAGGTTGAGGTGCTAGATTTACTGTGGCTGTGGGGCTAGGCGCAGAGCTGGTCGCACGTTCGGTGATCACGGCATTGACGCTGCTGTCCGCGACCAATGCTACTTCCGTAGAAACTTTTCCGTCACTGGCTAATTGAACAGCAGGTTCTGAGGTCGATGCTGTAGGAGTAGATCCACTGCCGCCGGATGCCACGGATGAATATCCAGGACACATGGTGTTGCCCTGTGGATTGGTTGAACAGGCAGCTATGGCTGTGGTATAGCTGGGACAATAGGTATAAGTTAGCTGATTGGCCGAGCAGGCCGTTGAAGCCGCAGTGTATCCCGAACATAGGCTGTTGCTCAGAGGATTACTGGAACAGGTGTTCAGTGCTGTCTGATATCCGGGACAATAGCTGTGATTCAATGTGTTGGCCGAACAAGATGCGGTGGCTGTCTGGTATCCCGGACAATAGACAGCAGTCAATGGATTTAATGAACACTGAGTAGTAGCAGTCTGGTAGTTAGGACAGTAGGCAGCAGTCAATGGATTTGATGAACACTGAGTAGTGGCTGTCTGGTAGTTGGGACAGTAGGCAGCAGTCAATGGATTAGCAGCGCATTGAGTAGTGGCTGTCTGATATGTGGGACATAGATTGTTAAACAGGGGATCCGTAGAACAGTAGTTTAGTTCCGTCTGATATGTGGGGCAGTAGGTATAAAGCAGTCCATTAGTGGAACAGGCATTGACTGCGGTCGTGTATCCAGGACAATAATTAGCACTCAATGGATTCGCAGAGCATTGTGCCGACGCGGTCTGATAGCCCGAGCAGCTAGTGGAATACAAAGGTGTGATAGAACACTGCTGATCTAGATAAGCCTGCTGATATCCAGGACAACTTGGACTATACAGTTGGCTGACATTACACTGATAGGTCAGGTATGCGGCAGCGTATCCTGGGCAAGCGGTGTTGTATAAAGCGTTAGCGGAACATTGTTGCGTAAAATATGCCTGCTGATAACCAGGGCAACTTTGATCGTATAAGGGATTGGCTGAGCATTGTTGCGTGAGATAGGCAGCAGCATATCCCGGACATTGAGGACTAGCCAACGGATTGCTGTTACAGATGTCTGGAGTAAAATTAAATTCTAGATGAGGAGTTACGGACGCGATGCCTCCTGCCCATACATTGATGTTGGCGTTGCCTAGAGTAGAAATATCTGGGCTAGTGTTACCTAGCAGGATTTCTCTACGGAAACTACCGGAAATATTTTGTCCACTAGTTGAATTTGTATCATAGGCTATCTGCTGCCCTTGACTGTTGGTGACATTCATGCTACCGCCCACATAGCTGTCGCTCCATGCTAGGCAGATACCAAAGAGACTCCAACCCGAACACCAGCGCCCTCCTATAGAGTAATCATAGCCCCATGTGGCACTGTGAACACGCACACCCGAATTACCAAATCCCAGTGCCTGATTGATAGCGAAACTGGTTCCGTATATGGCAGTTAGATCGCCAGTGTTCCACATGTTGGTATCATTGTAGCCTGCGCAGCTGGGACTGTATCTAGGATTAGTAGCGCAGGGATCTACAGTATAGTTGAAGCTGGCCTGCACATTTCGTATCTGTGGACCATAGTAGCCCGCCCAGAAACCTGAATCACTGGCTCTAAACTCCAGAGCTAAATTTCCCACGCTGGCCAAAGGATAAGGGGTTGCCGCTGTGACTGTGCTGCTGAAAGTGGTCCAGTCCATAGTGGTGTTGTGTGTGCGGCTCTGTTGTAGTAGCACACTGGTATAGGTGCTGTTCCACAATCGGCTAGTGGCAGTTAGTGTATCAACACCGCTTTGTCCGGAGCCGCCGTTCATGTTGCGCACATCGTATCTCCAGTTATAGCCGTTGATCTGTATACCTGTGCCAGCATTGGCCAAGGCAGTGTTGATGCCAATGATGTAGTTCACTGCTACGTTGCCGTAACTCCATATGATCTGTCCGCTGTCTCCATTTCCGTTAGTAGTTGAAGTGTCAAAGAACGGACTGGATCCTGAATAACTGGTGCAGCAACCCCACAAATCTAAAGGATGAACCCCATTGAGTTGACTGTTGCCACCTGTGCCTAGCCACACGTCTGTGCCGCTGGTGCCGCGGATGTTGGTTACGAGGTTAGGGGTAGTTGATATCTGTGCGACGGCTGCTGCGGAAAACGCAGCGAACATGATCGCCGCCGCAGACTTTAGCCAGGATTTCATTTTCCGCAGACTCGGTCTCTTACTATAGGATCATCACCAGTATAAGCAGCACAGTTGCCCACATTCCCACTTTTGGACGACTCCTTTGCGGCAGGCTCGACTGGTTTGCTAACTGCGACTACCACTGGAGGCTTTGCGGCATAGTGTCCTACATCTTCTTTCTTGACATTGTCCAATACACCACGTGCCTGCCATTCTTCTTTGGCACGCTCGCCGATCTTTCCATCTACAGGGCAAGGGGTTCCTGCTGCCAACATGGCTGTGAAGATTCTTTCATCTTGGCACAGTGTAGCAACGGCTGCGACTTTCATGCCCATGTCATATAGATTCTTAGACAGTTTAATCCTTTCGCAGTTCATATCACGCATGGTTCCTCCCATACTGATACCTAGGATCTGTGTCTGCACAGCACCTGATGCTGCCACGGCACAGACATCATTATTGATGGTTGTCACTGCTGGTGCCACTGCCGTTGGAGGTGGCGATTTTACAGTTGTAGTGCTGTTATTATCTGTTGTGCTTCTTGATGTGGATTCAGTAACGATTGTTTGCGCAGATACGCCTGCTGCCATCGCTAACAAAGCCACGGATACTAATAATTTTTTCATCTTTTTCGCTCCCGGGTTGGGTTGTTATATATTTACAGGAGCGAGTTTAAGAATTATCAGCTATGATTATGAAAAATGTAATTTAAAACTAAAAGAACCTTTTGTAGGATCGGTCGCACCAGATTTAGTTTCAACAGTAACTTTACCTTGTATTCGAGCAGGCCAATTGGTTTTAAAATACATCTGACCTCCTTTTCTTGTTACGGTATCTTGTTGAATAAAGTTATAATCAAGTGTTTCTAAGATAGCTGCTTCGAATTCTGGTATCCCTCCGCTGTTGATAATTTCTTTTACAGCGTTCTTCACAGCATGTGTTAGTTTTCCACCGTCGGTGGTTCTATCGTCTTCTTTGAAAGCAATATCGGCCCATAGAGATTGATATCGGGGAAGAGGACTTCTCTTCTTTCTGCTTTCATTGACTTCATCGATTATGGTCTGCTCCCAAGGCAAGAATTTTTTAAACTTTTCCGGAATAGCTTTGGGATTGTATTGATTGATAAGATTCATCGCTTGGAAAGCCTGAGAAATAGTACCAGGTTTCGGTAGATTTTCATTCTGCATCAGTTCAATAAATTTAACCGGCAGCTCATATGCTTTTTTCTTTTTTACATGATCTGGAATTTTTAATCCGGAAATCGCTGGTGGGGCACCTCCCTTATTACCTTTAGAGCTTATATTGATCTGATGTCCCGACGCAGGATCTATTAGTGCATAGCTATCTGCTATACTATTGTTAGATTCGCTAGGAAAAAATAGGCTAAGTTTAGGTAGAGGCGCATTGAGCCATTCTAAAAATTTTTCTTTGTTTGGAAAATCAGTCTTGCCTAATATCAATGCCCAGACTCCTAGATATTCACCTGCGTAATCATTTATTGCTTTAGATATGTTAGGGTCTGTTTCATTAGGAATCGTCGGCGTTTGACCTACCGAAAGTTGTTTGGCCAGTTCGATTACGATTTTTCCAGGAGCTGTGGAATTTAAAGATTGGTTTCCTTCTATTTCCGCACCCAAGCTGCTGGCAACGATGGCCCTATCGTGGAGCCCGATATCTTTAGGTTTTAATTTAGATCCTTCTTTAGTAGGAGCCATGGTTTTTTCTTGCCCCGGAGGTATAGCCTGTCCCCCATAATCGGCGGTCTTTAAAAAAGAACTGAGCGGATACTGTTTCGAGTCTTTTCCGAGTAAAGTTACTCTCCCGGTAAATTGACCCTGTTGATTTAGATCAGCTAATCTATCAGCCTCAGTTGGATTGATAATAATTGGCGTTCCGTCTTTTAGGAATAGAGGTTTACCTGTTCTGATATTATTGATAAGATTATCAAACCTCTTAGGATCCTTGGTCAATTTTTGAGGATTGAGGGTTTGTTCTTCTTTTAAGAATTCGAATGCTCGCATTAGAATATTTATCGTATCTCAGGAAACAGGCAATCCTGAATAAACACACGTACATCATCCTCGGAAAGCCCTAAACTAACCATTACTTTAGGCGTATGGGGATTCTGCTTCTGATTTTGTGCGTAATAGTTTTGCTCAAATGTGTTGTCGGCGATCTTAGCTGCTGTTTCTGCTACGGTTTCGGTATAGTTGTACACACACATTTCTGCTAGTTCACGTATCTGTGCTAGCTCTGTTTCATCCTGCACGTTACCAGCAGCTACCATGCTAGGACTAAAAATACGCTGCGCCCAATCGGGTAGTGTGCGTTCTTTGCGCCATTCCAATTTAGCCACTTCACCGGCAAACCATTCGCACATAGGATGATTTTTGTCTGTGGTCGGTGAATAATCTATGAAACAACCTGTGATCTTGTTTTTACCTGCGATAACATCAAACCCAAAGATTGGTGCAGGATTATCAGTATGTGGGAAAACGCAACAGTGCATCATCCACAGTCCTCGAGTTTCTCGGGCGTCGACTACGTCTACGTGTGCCCTGCGATAGAATGTTCCAGTCCACACTCTATTGACCCAACCTGGCTGATTAAAACGTTCCATGCCGGGTTCATTTATTTCTAAACCTGTTTTAGTAAAATGATCTACGAATAGGTCTTGTATTTCAATCAGCGTTTGCCACACTTGGCTCATTGTATAATTCTCTCATCATCTTGATTGCCCACTCAAATGCTACACGGGCTTCGTCACCTAGATCATCGGTGAGTTCTTGTCTGATCGCCATCTTCAGTGCGTCCGGATCTTTGAAATCGTAGAAGCGTCCTTTAGAAATACTAGCTACCTGCTTCTTGATAATCTGTCCGCCGTGAAGATCCCCCATATGGCGGCAGTATAGGTGCGCTTTGATCTTCGGACGTTGCTGAGTATCTCTAACCAACTCTAGTAGATAGTTGTAATATTCTAGAGTAGTGGGCAACCATTTGTAATCGTGATCAACACCTGCGATTTCGACAAAGTCTTGATAGATAGCGTGTGTGCGTTCTAGTCCGGGTAGATTTTGGAAGTTGCCCTCTACACGATTTCCCAGCTCTATGATATTGTAGACCAAAACCAATTGATAGAGATAATTAGCGTAATCTTCTCGGGTGATTTTTCCGCTGAGTAATAACTTAGCGAATTTAGTTGTTTCTGCCTCGTGATGCAGGTCTTTGGTGATTTCTTTGAGACTCATTATTTTGCCCTCAATAGCAACATAGTTAGATCTATATCATTCTCTAATTTCAATATGTATATATCGTTGTTGTGGCGACTGTATTGCCATCTTGAACCTATAGGTCCGAGAAAACATTCTATTTGTCTTATGAAGTCTCGCCTAGCTTTGAGTCCCAGCCTATGTTGGGGTGCTCGACGATCTTGTAGATGTACCCAGAAACTAAATTTTTTAGTTTCTATAGATTTATATTTAAGAATCCGGAAATCATCAAAGAATGTCACTCTTCTTCCAAAGTGATCTGCAGTGGAAACCCGTTGCTTCGAGCGATCTGGGTGGATTCGATTCCTTTGGTTTCTGCGACCTCGTGAGTATAAACTCCTGCAACAGCGCAGCCTGTGTTGTGTATCTCGAGAGTCAATTCTTTAGCAGTATTTTCCGAGTGCTTGAATATCGAAGTCAAAAGTTCTATGACAAATTCCATTGGAGTATGATCATCATTATGGAACACCACTTTCCACATTTTCGGCGGTTGTAGTGCTACTACGATCTTTTCTTCGATTTTGGCTTCTGCGGTCATCTTGCCTCCGGTTTATTTAGGGGGAATTTCTTCCCCCTATATTGTAATTATATTATTTTACATCAACGATGTCAATGATCTTAGGTTTAGCAGATTCTGGAATATTACGAACTAATTTAATAGTCAGCATACCATTCTTAGTCTCTGCACCTGTCACCTCGATGTGTTCTGCAAGAGGAAACTCTTTGACAAAATCACGAGTAGCTAGACCGCGATGTAGGTATGCTTCCGGTGCATAATCTGCAGCGGCGCTTTCTCCTTTGACGATCAAGACATTGTTTTCTATAGTTACAGAAATTTCTGATTTATCGAAACCAGTGACGGCCAGCTGAATTTCATATTGGTTATCGCCGGTCTTGATAATGTTATGTGGTGGATAGTTGTTGTTTATGCTGTTGGCATAACGTCTTTCCATTTGATCGAACATAGTATCAAATCCGATCAATGCTCTGCTGAGCGCATCTAGTTTAGTTAGTTGATTGTTCATAATAGTCTCCTTATAAAGTAAGAACAATTAGGGGCCCTATGAGGTACCCCTTATTTTTGACAATTAGGTAGATTTAGTTTCAGTATAGGTCGCATCAACCACATTGTCGTCTGCAGGACCAGATTCGGATTGCGCCTTTGCCTGTTCCTCTGCAGTCTTGGCATCCAATAATGCTTTCATTGCTGGATACACTTTATTGAGTTCTTCGGTGATCTTTTCTACATCGTCTCCTTTGGCTGCTTCTTCTACGTCGGCGATCACTGTTTCAATTTCTGTCTTTTGCTCAGCAGTGATCTTATCACCGTAATCGGCTAGATCTCTACGAACCTCGTGTACTTGTGCTTCTGCTGAATTTCGAGTTTCGATCAATTTCCTAGCTTTTTGATCAGCTTCGGCATTGGCTTCGGCTTCTTTGATCATCTTCTCAATTTCTTCTTTGCTTAGACCGGAATCTGATTTAATAGTGATCTTGTTTTCTTTGCCGGTGCCTTTGTCCTTGGCAGAAATGTGCATGATGCCATTAGCATCAATATCAAAGGTCACTTCAATCTGTGGCATTCCTCTACGTGCAGGAGCGATACCTTCTAGATTAAATTCACCTAGTAACTTGTTGTGTTGGCACAACTCTCGTTCGCCTTGGAATACTTTGATGGTCACTGCAGGCTGATTATCTTCGGCTGTTGAAAAGATCTGTGTTCCTTTAGTAGGAATAGTTGTGTTCTTCTGGATGATCTTCGCCATCACGCCGCCCATGGTCTCGATGCCTAGGCTCAGCGGAGTAACATCTAACAGTAGAACGTCATTGCGATCGCCGCCTAATACTGCACCTTGGATTGCCGCACCTACTGCAACGGCCTCATCTGGATTTACATCTTTGCGTGGGGCTTTACCGAATAGCTTTTCAACTTCTTCCTGAACCTTAGGCATACGTGTCTGTCCACCGACGAGGATAACTTCGTCGATGTCTGCAGCCGTCACTCCAGCATCTTTCATCGCGATACGGCAGGGTTCTAGGCTGCGTTGGATTAGGTCATCAACTAGGCTTTCTAATTTGGCTTTTGTTAGTTTAACAACCAAATGCTTGGGACCGCTGGCATCTGCGGTAACATACGGTAAATTGATTTCCGTCTGTGCAGAATTAGACAATTCGATCTTGGCCTTTTCAGCAGCATCTTTTAGACGTTGCAAGGCCAACATGTCTTTGGTTAGATCAAC
>JACCDP010400806.1_pt1 | contig 11557 bp, 8 predicted proteins | sample 7445841 | NCBI WGS metagenome assembly JACCDP01 (sample SAMN15323441, study PRJNA562643) | freshwater metagenome | isolation source: river surface water | place: USA:Blue River Watershed | collected 2017-08-17
CCATATTTATTGAAGTCATTTTGAAGAAACTTATTATGATGCCTATTCCTTCTTAAAGAGCTATAATGATTACTCCAACGATTTTTAAATTCTTTTGCAGATCCAATATAAAATCTTCCGTTTTGGATGTTTGTGATCTTATATATTCCACCTTTTTTAGAATTTCCTTCATATCTAAATTCCATATATTTACCTCTATGACTAGTATCTGTAGTATAGAACAGGGGGGACGTTTTGTATGAGCCTAGACTTTAGAGCATCCCAAATACAAACAAACAAATTGATAGCCTCTGGTTCAACTGGTACATCAACTGGTGCTAGATTAGTTATATATCCTCATATAGCCGATGATGGAACTTCTCCCAATCAAGGTTATATAAATCAAAGCGTTTTTGGTACGGGTAGTATCGGCACGGATATATTTGTATTTGTTTCCGGTGGTATTGGACAGCGAAATGTCGGCGGCGCCCAATCTATTACTTGTTTTGGCGGAGATATTCATATATCTGGTAATATTACCGTAGACGGAACTTTTCCAGGAAGTGTTCCATCTGCCAATTATTTTTGGTCGCCTTCTGATCCATATATCGAAGCTTCAGGTTCTCTTGCAATATCTGGTTCTGGTTATTTTCAAGGGGGTCTTTCTGGTTCTTTACAGGAAATTAGTTCTGGTATTCCTTATTTGGTAGCTGGTCCTAATGTTATAATTGTTACTAATTCTTTAGGACAAGTAGAAATTACTGGCAGTGGTGGGGGCGGTAGTGGTTCTTCTTTTTATCGCCTCGAACTTCTTGATTATGCTGCCGTTAATAATACTAATTCCACAACCGTAGGACAAGTTATATTTCCAGCAAATCAATTTACAGGCTCTATTGTTCTTCATGGTGTTGTAGCAAATAGTATTTCTACTGCAACCGGAAGTATTCAACTTTATAATGTTACAAGCGGCGCTTATGTTGAAATTGGCGGCTCAGGAGTAACACATATTTCTGTTAGTGGCACTAATCCTACAATTATCACATCGGTTAATCTCATATCTGCAAGTAACTTTAACAGTTCTTCACAGGCAATATATGAACTTCATGTTTCTTCTAGTAATGGCAGCTCATATGGTTTCTTTGGTGGTTTTGAATTAAGACCATCTGGTAGCTTTACTGGTGTTTCTTATATAACTACTTCAAACTATTATATTTCTGGTACCTGGGAAGATGGCGGCAACCGATTAGCTACCACTTCATCAGTTGCTTTAGCTGGCAATCATGGTACGGGCTTTTTTGCAGATAATGTGGGTACCGATGTTTTCTTCTATGTGTCTGGTTCTTCCGGCAGTAAAGATACCGCAACTCCTGGTGTTGCTTTATTTGGAGGAGATGTTGTTATATCTGGTGGTCTATATGGCGGCTCACCACTTAAAGTTAAAACGCAAATCCAAATTAATACACCAATATCTGATAATGTATTGGTAGTTAATGGAATTGATATAACACCATATCATGATAATGTCACAGTTCCAAGTGGTTCCAGTTCAAATCACGCATTAATTGATTTAGGTTCATTTCTAGAAAATGATCAATTTGCAAATGTAAATGTTGATATATCGGCAATTACTATTGGATTAACTACTGTAACTGAAAGATCATTTGCAGCTTGGAAATTGTTTGTATCATTATTAAAACAAGATAATGAAGTTAGCGTAGTTGATGTAACCGTAATTGATTCACACACTCTTGTTGGTTCTACTGCTACTGATGATTCCGGAACATGGGATGTTAATGCATCTAGCGACGGAATTATTTATGCTTCAACTAGCAATGCAGATAATAATATTGCATTTAATGCAACAATAACAAAAATTTCTGTTGCTGATATTTTCACTGGAAACATTATAAAATAATGTAATCTGATTATCAGAATATTCTCTCCTAAGAAATATAATTATAATCGGGATTTTATTCACGTGACTGGCATGATGCCAGTCATGTTTTGTATAAAATTATCCGAAATTAGGAGAAAAGTATGTTAAAATCAGTAAAAACTTATTCTGCTCTTGGTGGTACCTCTGAAATCACTTTACACAACAGTAATGATTTGCAAGTTGGTGACACTATTGAGTTTCAAGGTGATACTCTAGAGATTACATCTTCAACGATGTCTGGTCCAAATAGAGTATATACATTAGATGGCGAATTTTCAGTAGTTCCAGAAGCCAATGATAAAGTTACCGTCAGTGCCGCTGGAGCAATTACGGTAGATAAAAAATTCCTACACAAAAATGAAGGAGTTGAACAAGGTAGCCCAAGCGACCTTATTGCAACATCTATAAGAGTGCTAGATGGTGGAAGTGTCGATGTTGGTGGCGCTAGAATCGGTAACGTTGATACCGGTATTGAATCTACAGACGCAGTTAACGTAGGTCAGTTACAATCATATGTTTCTGGCGCACTTTCTGCTTCAGATTCTGCTGACGATTCAGCATTCGAATCTTTAAGTGGTCGTGTTTCTACAGAAGAATCCACAAGAGCTTCTGCTGATTCCTCACTAGCAACTCGTCTTTCTTCTGAAGAATCCGCAAGAGCAAGTGGCGATTCCTCTCTAGCCTCACGTGTATCTACAGAAGAATCTGTAAGAGCTTCTGCCGATACTTCTCTTGAGACTCGTGTTTCTTCCGAAGAGTCTGCACGTGCAAGTGGTGATTCCTCTCTAGCCTCTAGAGTTTCTACAGAAGAGTCCGCAAGAGCCTCTGCCGATTCGTCTCTAGAATCCAGAGTTTCTGCTGAAGAATCCAATCGTACAAGCGGTGATTCTTCTCTAACCTCACGTGTCTCTACAGAAGAGTCCGCAAGAGCTTCTGGCGATTCATCACTTACTAGCCGTATTTCTTCTGAAGAGTCTGCCAGAGCTTCCGGCGATGCATCTGTTCTTTCATCAGCAAACAGCTATTCTGATTCTAAGATTGCTGCCCTTGTAGATAGCGCACCAGAACTTCTTGATACTCTTAATGAACTTGCCGCCGCTCTTGGTGATGATCCAAGTTTTGCAACAACAGTTACAAGCACAATTGCTTCATCACAAGCAGTTTTGTCTGGTTCTATATCTACAGAAGCTTCAAGCCGTGTATCTGCTGATTCTTCTCTAACCTCACGTCTTTCAACAGAAGAGTCTGCTAGAGCTTCCGGTGATTCATCACTTACCTCTAGAGTTTCTACAGAAGAATCTGTAAGAGCTTCCGCTGACTCTTCACTCGAGGGTCGTCTCTCCTCTGAAGAATCTGCAAGAGCAAGCGGCGATTCTTCTCTAACCTCACGTGTTTCCACAGAAGAATCTGTAAGAGCCTCTGCCGATACCTCTCTAGAGTCTCGTCTCTCCTCTGAGGAATCTGCACGTGCAAGCGGTGACTCTTCTCTAACCTCACGTCTCTCCTCTGAGGAATCTGCACGTGCAAGCGGTGATGCATCTCTTGCGGCTGAACTCTCAGCTCTAACATCTAATGCAGATGAAGATTACGTCAATGTTACCGGCGACACAATGACCGGTCAACTCGTAATCGAAGTAACAGGTAGCGCCCCAGGCGTATACGCAAATTCCGGTATCGAAATCGTTCCAATGGATCCATCCGATCCAAATACAGTCAATGTATTCCCAGATGAAATCGTTATCGAAAACACAGGCTCGTTACTTGTTACAAACGTATTTGCTGGCAAAATCACATTAGAAGACGATGGCGATCCAGCAATGCCAATGAGCGGCTCTGATGTAGTTGTTAAGGCATATGTTGACCAGGAAGTTTCTGCCGAGGCTTCAAGTCGTACCTCTGCTGATTCATCTCTTCAAACACGTCTATCCACAGAAGAATCTGCAAGAGCTTCTGGCGATAGCTCACTTACATCTAGAGTGTCTTCCGAAGAATCTGCAAGAGCTTCCGGCGACTCCTCACTAGAATCTCGTCTTTCTAGCGAAGAATCTAACCGTGCAAGCGGCGATTCCTCCCTAACCTCACGTGTTTCTACAGAAGAATCCACAAGAGCTTCTGCTGACACCTCACTCGAGTCTCGTGTTTCCTCAGAAGAGTCTGCACGTGCAAGCGGTGATTCATCTCTAACCTCTAGAGTGTCTTCCGAAGAATCTGCCAGAGCCTCTGCCGATTCATCTCTAGAGAGTCGTCTTTCTGTTGAAGAGTCCAATCGTACAAGCGGCGATTCTTCCCTAACCTCTCGTGTCTCTACAGAAGAGTCTGCCAGAGCCTCTGCTGATAGCTCACTTGAATCTCGTGTTTCCAGTGAAGAGTCTGCAAGAGCCAGTGGCGATTCCTCCCTAACCTCACGTGTCTCCACAGAAGAGTCTGCAAGAGCCTCTGCTGATAGCTCACTTGAGTCTCGTCTTTCTGTTGAAGAATCTAACCGTACAAGCGGCGATTCCTCTCTAACCTCTAGAGTATCCTCCGAAGAATCTGCAAGAGCTTCCGCAGATACCTCACTTGAGAGCCGTCTTTCCAGTGAAGAATCTAATAGAGCTTCTGGTGATTCATCACTTACCTCTAGAGTTTCCACAGAAGAATCCGCAAGAGCTTCCGCAGATACCTCTCTAGAGAGCCGTCTTTCTGTTGAAGAATCTAACCGTACTTCTGGTGATAGCTCACTTACATCACGTGTTTCTACAGAAGAGTCAGTCAGAGCTTCCGCTGATACTTCTCTTGAATCTAGACTTTCAAGCGAAGAATCCGCTAGAGCATCTGGCGATAGCTCACTTACATCACGTGTTTCCACAGAAGAATCTGCAAGAAGTTCTGGCGATTCCTCACTAGCAACACTTATTAGTTCAGAAACAGTTAGAGCTGAATCTGCCGAAAGCTCTATTGTAACTCGTTTTGATGCCCAGCTAGCTGGCCTTACCTGGAAGAATGCTGTTAAAGCATTGATCACAGGAAGCGCCCCGACCCTCGCTGGAACATATACGGTTGACAACTATGTTCTTTCAGCAGGCGATAGAGTTCTTGTTAACTCTGATGTTCTTGACGGTTCAAGCAACTATGTCTCTGGCGGTAATGCAGCAAACGGTATCTACGTAGTTGGTACTGGCTCATGGGTACGTGCAGAAGATATGGATCAAACAACTCCACTTAACGAAGTTAACAGCGCCGCTGTATTCGTAGAAAATGGTGATATGTTTGCTGATTCTGGTTGGGTACAAGTTCTTGCTGTTTCAGCACTTGGCACTGATCTAATCAAGTTTGTTCAATTCAATGGTGCAGCTAGCATTACAGCAGGTGCTGGTCTTACAAAGACTGGAAATACACTTGATGTTGCAGCAGTTGATTCCACAATAACGGTTGAAGCAAATGGCATTAAAGTTTCTGATTCTTACACAACAGCACGTGATTCAGTAGCTACATCTGCCGTTACCAGCCTTTCAACAGCAGCTTCTACTGCAATCTCCTCTGAAGCTTCAGTTCGTGCGTCCGCAGATTCATCTCTAGCATCACGTCTTTCAAGCGAAGAGTCTGCTAGAGCTTCTGGTGACACATCACTTGAATCTAGACTTTCAGTTGAAGAATCTAACCGTACAAGCGGTGATTCCTCACTAACTTCTAGAGTTTCTACAGAAGAGTCTGCTAGAGCTTCTGCCGACACCTCACTTGAATCTCGTCTTTCCAGTGAAGAGTCTGCTAGAGCCAGCGGTGATTCCTCTCTCGCTTCTAGAGTTTCAACAGAAGAGTCCGCAAGAGCTTCTGCTGACACCTCACTTGAGAGCCGTCTCTCTGTTGAAGAGTCCAATCGTACAAGCGGCGACTCCTCTCTAACATCACGTGTTTCAACAGAAGAGTCCGTAAGAGCTTCCGCTGACACCTCACTTGAATCTCGTGTTTCAAGCGAAGAGTCTGCAAGAGCCAGTGGCGACTCCTCTCTAACTTCACGTCTTTCTGGTGAAGAATCCGTCAGAGCTTCTGCTGATACTTCTCTTGAGAGCCGCCTCTCTGTTGAAGAATCTAACCGTACAAGCGGCGATTCCTCTCTAACATCCAGAGTTTCTACAGAAGAATCTGCAAGAGCTTCTGCCGATACTTCTCTTGAATCTCGTCTTTCAAGCGAAGAGTCTGCTAGAGCTTCTGGTGATTCCTCTCTAACTTCTAGAGTATCCTCTGAAGAGTCCGTCAGAGCCTCTGCTGATACTTCTCTTGAATCTAGACTTTCAAGTGAAGAATCTAGCCGTGCAAGTGGCGACTCATCTCTTACAACACGTCTTTCTGGTGAAGAATCCGTCAGAGCCTCTGCCGATACTTCTCTTGAATCTAGACTTTCAAGTGAAGAGTCTGCTCGTACAAGCGGTGATTCTTCTCTAACCACACGCCTCTCAAGCGAAGAATCCGTTAGAACATCTGCTGATTCCTCTCTTACAACACGTCTTTCAAGCGAAGAATCCGTTAGAACATCTGCTGATTCCTCACTTTCAGCACGTGCAAGCACAATCGAAGAGAATTATCTCGATAAGCGTGTAGGTGGTATTGTAACTGGTTCTCTTGAACTTAAGGATGTATTTATCGCAAATACTGGCTCATTTGATGTAAACGTTCCAATGACCGTTGATTCAATCATAGTCGGTGCCGATAGACTCCAAATCGTTCCAGTAGTAGCCAAGGTCACAACATCAGTTTCAGTTAATGACACAGATGTCAGTGTTGCAGCAATGTACTCTGACTTTAGCACCTTCAGCGGTATGATAATGGCAAATGTTAAAGTTATCGCTGCCGCTGCTGATGGCTCTGGAAATGGTATGGCTGGTGAATATCGTATTAATATGATTTGTGCTTCAGGTTCTATGACTGTTTCATCAGTTGTTGAAGTAGCACAAGAAATGATTGGTCTAGCCGATCTTGATGTTGATGTTCTTTCCGATGGTAAGATCAGACTACAACAAGCAGTCGCTGAAAACGTCGGTTACAAGTGGCACGTACAACGTCAATCAGTTATCGCTATTGACGGTGTAAATGGTTATCTTGGTTCTTGGTGATAATACCGTGGTATTGAGGTTAATCCTCAATAACTGAATAACTGAAGTGTCGGGAGGGTAGCAATACCCTCCCGATATTTCTTTTTAATGCCATACTATCAGTTGTGTATGTGTATGGTGGATAGTAATATAGATATGGTGTGGAATGCTACCAATTAGAAGAGGTATATACTCTAAGAGAGATGTACTATACAGTAGAGTATGAACTTAGAGACAATTAAGAATTTTATTCTATCCAATGAACTTTATCTCTTACCATTACAGTCAGTGAAAGATGGCAAATGTACATGTAATAATCCTGTTTGTGGTTCTCCAGGAAAACATCCATTATTAAAATATTCATGGAAACATGTAGCTACTAATGATTGCCATAAGATTGAAAAGTGGTTAAGTATGGAGAATATAAATTATGGCGTAGCTACGGGAAGAAAGACCAGTAATGGTAATCGATTATTTGTTATTGATATCGATGCAGAGGATCATCCATTTCTTGATTTAATGCCTCGAGAAACGTTTCATTACCGGACGGGTAGTGGAGGATGGCATTTCTGGTTTCAGACGCCCTATAGCGTCTCTAATAGTGCTAGTAAGCTATCTCCGCAGGTAGATGTGAGAGGATATGGAGGATATGTTGTTATACCGCCCAGTCGTCATATATCTGGGGGTATATATACAGCCGACTTCTCAAATCCTATAGCGATTGCAAGCAAATCGATTTTGAACATAGTGTTTTCTAAAGAAAAACATGAGTTCCGAGTTGAAAAACAAGGGAAAGAACCAAATTATAATTTGGGAACGCCCAAAACATTGAAAGAAAACAATAATTTACAAGAATGGACGAAAGGAATTGTTACGGATATACGTCGGTGGTTAAATGAGGGTAAAAGTATTCCAGATGGTGCTCGTAATATAGTGCTTCATAGATTATTATCTTCTGATCGAGCAAAAGGTTATAATCTTACACAACTTAAGAATTCTGCATATGATTATCGTTCACGTTGTGAGAATGGAGATAATATTTCGGATAGAGAATTGCACATATTAGTTGGTCAAGTAATTAAATATCCGACTTATAACACTTCACATGAAAAAGTTAATGAAGCTTATTTTGATGCAATGAAGAGAGCCCATAAACCTATAGCTGAAGATAAACAAGAACTTATAAGGGATTTAGATCAACAATTTTTTAGTCGGTTGAAAAAGTCTGAAGTTGGCATGTCTCTTACGGTTCTTATTGGTGAGAGAGAACAGCTTATGAGAGATAATGGATTAGTGAAGTTTAGTAAATATCCACAACATTTATTTGCAGCTAAATTAAAATCTCTTGGATTTGAAAGATATAGAACTGCCAAAGGAAACTTCTGGAATTGTATTAAACATTAATAATGCCAATCTGTTTTATGTTATATATTTATATAATATAATCATAAGGAATATTATATGTCAATATTTGCACCAACCAATGTTAAAGTAACTGTAGATGCTAATAAGGGTCTTTATCAAGAAGCCGCCAATACAGCAGAAATTGTTGTTAATAGCGATGTACCATTAACTGTTGAAAGTGATATGACCCAAAATGGTGATTTAACTGTTAATGGCATGACAAGTTTAGATAAGGTTTCAGAAACTTATACTTCAATTATTGATGCTACGGGTGTTGTGGTGCATGATTGTTCTGCAAGTCATGTTTTTTATCACACGTCTCCGGATGCAAACTGGACTGTAAATTTGACAAATTTAGATTTAGTTAATGGTTTTGCTACAAGTGTAACTCTTGTTATTGTACAAGGTGGAACGGCTTATATTCCAACAGCAGTTCAAATTGCAGGTGCTGCACAAACTCTTAATTGGCAAGGGAACGTAGTTCCTTCCGGAACTCCAAATCGTAGGGATGTTGTTTCTTTTAGCATTCTTAATGTTGGTGGAACATATACAGTCCTTGGACAACTTGTTTCCTTCTGATAGGAGATTAATATGTTAAGTTCATTTCAAGCAAGATTAGTATCTGGAGTTAATCCTGGTTATCAACCAGGATTGTATAAGAGAACATATTCCGGATATTTTGGTGGTGTTACTACTTGGTTTGCTACTGCTACGTTGACTGCCACAAATAAAATTGTTGGTTCAATTAATGATGCTGCTATACCAGCAACAACAAGTTATCAATTTCTTGGATATTTTAAAGCGCCTTATACTGAAACGTTTACTTTCAATTTATCAAGCGATGATGAAGGTTTATTATGGATTGGTAATAATGCATTAGATGCTAACTTTAATGCAGGAAATGTTTTTATTACTTCAAATGTGTCGCTTGTAACAAATACGGTTGCATTAACGGCTGGTGAGTATTATGCTTTGCGTTTACAAGTTGGTAATGGTCCAGGACCAGGTAGTATAGGTCTTTCTGTTTCCAGTCCATCTTTAACTTTAACTTCTGATCTTACTCAATTGTGCCTTTTTAATCCAAATACATTAGGAATTTAATAAATTAATTCTTATTATAATCCAAATATATTGGTTTAAATTATCATCTTATTGTTTTATAGTTAATGAAAAGGAAAAAACTATGACGATGAAGATGGACCGAGAGATTACCATTAAGCGTAAGAAGCATCCTTCTGCCCCCCGTTATCCCGGTCGTGCAAATCAAGAACTTGGTTCCGCTGTAACAAAGCTTCTATCACTATTGGACGTTAACGAACGTGAGCAATTCGCTGAACGTTCTCTGATTCTTGATGAAGCGGGATCTGCTAATGATTTTGATGCTGTTCTGCCTGGTGATACAGTCGGTATTGCTCTAGAGTTTTCAGATGACGGTTATGTTTCAACTCAACTTAAAGTTGATCGAGTTGAATATGATATCCTTTATGGAAAGGATCTTTTTACCGAAGATACTTTTGAAGTGACATTCGAAGAAATTTCTGTTGCTCGTGCTATGGGTTATTTTGAAATTCTTTATCGTCCAAATGCAGAAGGTAAAGACGAACCATATGGTGTTGATACCGATATCAAGGTTAAGGTGATGGTAGTTGAACCGGATCCCGTAGCTACCACTACAACAACAGAAGAGTCTATTGCTGGCGCTGTAGCGCCCCTAGGGCTTCCGGAAAATGTTGAAGCAGTTACCAATGTAACTACCGACCCAGAGGTTCTCCAGGCGCTTCTGGATGCCGCAGCAGAGGATAATAAAAGCGCACCTTAATTAGAAACGTAGAGCAGAACGATGATATACTGAACCGGTGAGTGATCACCGGTTTTTTTATTTGAAGGATTATATATGATTAATTTACCAAAAGAATATTTTATACCACCATCAACGGAAGTAATATTTGTGGCTGATTTTTTTGCAGAAGAGTTAATCGGTGGAGCAGAACTAACAAGTGAAGCAATAATCAAGGCTTCACCATATAAGCTTTTTAAGCTTCACAGTCATTCGCTTACCGAACAGATGCTTAAACAACATCGTGATAAAATTTGGATATTTGGCAATTATACTATGGTGCAAAATCATATTCTTATGAATATAATGAAAATGGGAATAAAATATTATTTCTTTGAATATGATTTCAAACCTTGTGTAATGCGGTCCACTCTTAAACATGAACTGCACACTAAAAAGCCATGTGATTGTCATGTGCAACCATATGGTAAATTTCATGCAACTTTTATGACAGGCGCTAAAGTCTTATATTGGTGTTCTGATAAACAAAAAGATAAGTTTTACAGCTTATATCCACAGTTTAAAGGTCGCACAAAAGATTTTACACAAGGCAGTACGTATTATCCAGAAACTATTCTCAATATTCGTAAGATTCGAGAGAAAAAAGAAGTTGGTGAGTTAGTTCCGGAAAATCGTTGGGCTATTCTTGGTAGTGATAGTTGGATTAAAGGAACTGATGATGCCGTAAAATACTGTAAAGAAAAAAATATGCCTTACGTAATTTTACAAGGTTTATCAAATGAAAATTTTTTAAAAGAATTAGCAAAAAGTAGGGGATTAATATTTTTTCCAAGAGATATCGATGTGGGTTCAAGAATTAGTACAGAATGTAAATTATTGGGATGTGAATTGATAGTCAACGACTTTGTACTGCATGTCACAGAAGAGTGGTTTCTTAAGGATATTCTATCAATAGAAGAATATTTGCTGGATGGACCGGATAGGTTTTGGCGTGTTTTGCAGTCGGATGATAGTTTAAAATGATTATGACACGTGATATTTTTAAAGGTGGAGCAAAAAAGTTATGACAATGGTAAGTTTGTTTTTCTATCGTGAATTAAGGAAATTAGACCCAAATAAAAATAGGGAGCCGGATGGAAATGATAATGAGGAACTTCCTCATTATGAAAATGAACCAACATGGGACAATGAAGAGGAATATTATGAATAATTTTTATCGACCAACAGTAGATATTGGAGCCCTTGATTATAAGGACGTATATCTAGTTCCTCAATATAGTGAAGTAACTTCCCGTTCTCAAGTAGATACAAGTGTTCATATCGGAGATTTCAAGATTGATGTTCCTGTCATTTCCGCTAATATGGATACCG
>JACCDP011491686.1_pt1 | contig 11556 bp, 9 predicted proteins | sample 7445841 | NCBI WGS metagenome assembly JACCDP01 (sample SAMN15323441, study PRJNA562643) | freshwater metagenome | isolation source: river surface water | place: USA:Blue River Watershed | collected 2017-08-17
AACAAAGTGTGCCCGGTGCCAGTGATGCGTCTGGTGACCCAGACCCGGATGCGCTTCGCATCGCTGAATTGGCGAGCCGCATGCCTGCTGACGAAACCCAATTGCTCTACAGCATGTGCTTGCACGGTCGCGCCGAATTGGGCTTGGCCAGCGATGAATTTGCTGCCTTGACCATGGTGCTGTTGCGTTTGTTTGCATTCAAGCCAGCCTCCCAATCGGCTGAAAAAAAAACACTGAAATCCCCTGAAAAGACCAGCCCGCCTGTCGTTTCTCCAGCCGCGGCGCCATCACCGTTAACTGCCATGCCTTTGATCGACAGCGCTTTGGGACAAGTGTGGTTTGAAATCGTTGAGCAATTGGTGAATGCCCAAAAAATCCAAGCCATGACGCGAGAACTGGCCATGCAGTCTCAGTTGATGCATCAAGAAGCCAACCGTTGGGTCCTGCAAGTCGAGCGTGAATCGTTGGTGTCTGTTGCGAACATTGAGCGCTTGCAACAAGCGTTGCACGAAGCGGGGCACACTGTGAGCTTGGTGACTCAAAGCGGTACGGTCTCTGATTCTCCCGCGGTGCGCTGGGCGCAGCGTCAGCAGCAGCGCTTGTCTGACGTGGAGGAAGAAATTCTGAACGACCCGGTGGTGCAGCAACTGATCTCAGAATTTGACGCGAAAATCGTTCCTGGTTCCATCAAAACACTCACTCATTGAAAGACAGACATGTTCAACAAAGGTCAACTCGCCGGTCTCATGAAACAGGCCCAGGCCATGCAGGAAAACTTGAAAAAAGCCCAAGAAGAACTGGCTTTCATTGAAGTCACCGGCGAGGCCGGGTCGGGTCTTGTCAAAATCCTGATGACCTGCAAACATGAAGTCAAACGTGTCTCGATCGACCCCAGTTTGATGACCGACGACAAAGACATGTTGGAAGATTTGATCGCTGCGGCGTTCAACGATGCCGCTCGCAAAGCCGAGGAAACCTCGGAAGCCAAGATGGGCAAACTCACCGGTGGCATGCCAGGCTTGCCTGGCGGATTGAAACTGCCGTTTTGATGCGCGATCACAGCGCATTGCAAGCGTTGGTGCAAGCCCTCAAAAGGCTGCCTGGTGTCGGCGAGCGTTCAGCGTCGCGCATGGCGTTTCATTTGTTGCAACATGACCGCGAGGGCGCGCAATGGTTGTCTCAGGCATTGCTCAATGCCGTGGCCGCTGTCAAACATTGCCAACGTTGCCACACCTTGACTGAATTCGATGTGTGCGGAACTTGCATGGACACGCAACGGGATGTGACTCGGTTGTGTGTGGTGGAAACGCCGTCAGACCAGTCTGCGCTTGAGCGAACTTTGGCTTACCAAGGCCTGTATTTTGTGTTGATGGGCAAACTCAATCCCATTGAAGGCATGGGCCCCAAAGACATAGGGCTGCAAAAATTGATTGACCGCGCTGACGATGGGGTCGTTCAGGAAATCATCCTCGCCACCAATTTCACGGCTGAGGGCGAAGCCACCGCCCATGCATTGAGTGAAATATTCAAGCGCAAAGGCTTGACCGTGACACGCTTGGCCCGAGGCGTGCCAGTGGGCAGTGAACTCGAGTTCGTTGACTTGGGAACCATCGCCCACGCACTGGCAGATCGTCGCAGCACCTGAATTGACCCTTTGGGGATTTCACTTAGGGGGAAGCTACCGATGCACAAAATGCTTGTGCCATTTATGCTTTGCAAATGGATGTACCCCTGAAACATTGGCCTGAGCACGGGCCCTGCTGTCGGCGTCAGTGGATGGGCCTCATGTTGGCAGGCGCATTGGGCACCATCTGTAGCGCCTCAAGCGTGAACGCTCAAACCGACAAAGCCCGACTGATTTTGGCCATGGACGATGTCTCAAGCTTGGTGCATTTGCCCGTGTTGTTGGCACAGCAATTGGGCTACTTCAAAGCCGAAGGTTTGTTGGTAGACATTGTGGAACAACCCGTGAATGTGTTTGCCACCAACGCCAGCGCAGGCATGGTGGCCTGGTCGGTACCGTTCACACACATTTTGCCCAGCAGTCGCCGCGACGAGGCTTGGCGGTCTGTCATGCAAACGGGCAAAACCCCACAGTTGGCTTTGGGCGTGTCGAAAAAGACATTGCCAGGCTTTAAAAGCCTCAAAGACTTTGAGGGTCACCGCATCGGTGTGTTGGAACTGGATTCATTTGCGCAACGCTGCGTGGATTTCATGTTGTCACAGGCCGGTGTGAACCAGCAGCGCGTCACTTTCATCCCCTTGGGCAGCAGCCTCAACGCCATTCAGGCTTTCAAAAATGGGCTGGTCGATGCGTTGTGTGTCACCGATCCTTTGATGACTTTGTTGGACAAACGGGGGGAGATCACCATTGTTCGAAACTTGCGCTCTGTCAGAGAGACCTCGCGTGTTTTCGCAGGCTTGCTGCCCGGCAACAGTTTGTGTGTGCCAGCGTCCTTGGTCACCAAGGACCCCAAAATCTGCCAAGCCTTGGTCAACAGTGTGGCACGCTCCCTGAAGTGGTTGCGCACGGCCGGACCCTCGGATTTTCTTCACACCATGACCGACAGCCCATTTTTGCCCGATCGAGCCCTGTATTTGAATGCGGTTGAAAATTTGCGCGACAGTTTTTCTGCAGACGGCAATTTGGCGCCCGAGGTGTATGCCAACGCTTTGCGTGTTCACAAATTGTGGGAACCTGCTGGCTCTGTGCAGCGCGGCTCACAGGAAGCGCCCTATACCAATGAATTTGTGATGCAGGCCAAAAAGCGTTTCAAGATGTGAGCCTGTTCAAGGTTTGGTTTTTTTTCGCGAGGAAGAGGCACTGACTTTGCTTTTCCTGGCCTTGGCCGGCAGCATCACGCTGAGTTTTTGACCGGGACGCAATGCACTGTTGACAGCCAAACCATTCCACTGCGCCAGTTGCTCAACGCTGACTTTGTAGCGCTTGGCCACCAGCAACAAGCTGTCGTTTTTACGCGCTTTGACAATGTGTTTTCTCATGGTCACTTCAGGCGCCAAATTGAGTTGGCCGTTGTCAGCCAATTTGGCGGACACATCGTTTTGCTGGTGCGAAGTGCGGGGAACCAACAGGGCAGACCCTGCTTTGATCATCATGCGAGGTGGAATTTTGTTGATTTGGCGAAATTCATCCTCACCCATGTTGTAGCGTTTGGCAACATCGGCAACCTTCATGTTTTTATTGGCCACCCAGACTGTCCAACTTGACAAGCGTCCTTCATAGGCTTGCATGTTGCGTTGAAAAATTTCAGCGTTGTCCCATGGCAGCAGGATTTGAGGCGTTCCGCCAGCCAGCATGACAGGCCGGTGTGCCGATGGGTTCAGCGCTTTGAAATCTTCAGGCGTCACTTCGGCCAGTTTTGCAATCAATGCGACATCCATGTCACGCGGCAGAGGCACCGTTTGAAAATAGGGGTGGTTGGGAATGCTGGGCAAATCCACACCCAATGCCTGCGGATTGGCCACCACATTTTTCATGGCTTGCAATTTGGGCACATACATGCGGGTTTCAGCAGGCATTCGCATGTCGGTGTAAGCCAAGGGAATGCCTTGACGTTGGTTGCGCGACAACGATCGGCTGACATTGCCCTCACCCCAGTTGTAGGCGGCGAGTGCCAGATGCCAATCGCCGAACATGCCATGGAGTCGTTGTAGATAGTCCAGTGCTGCGCGGGTAGACGCCAGCACATCACGGCGGTCGTCGCGAAAGGCGTTTTGTTTCAGGTCAAAGTCTTTGCCGGTGCGAGGCATGAATTGCCACATGCCACTGGCGCGAGCAGACGACACGGCTTGGGGGTTGAATGCGCTTTCAATGAAAGGCAGCAAAGCCAGTTCGGTGGGCATGCCACGGCGTTCAATTTCCTCCACGATGTGATACAGGTATTTGCTGGAACGCTGGGTCATGCGATGGATATAGTCTGGCCGCTGGGCATACCACTGTTCTCGGTCTTGCACCAAATCGACTTGCAAGTCTGGCATGGCAAACCCACGGCGTATGCGTTCCCACAGGTCAGCGGAACTGTCAGGTGGCGCGGTGGTGTTGGGGGAAACCAGGTCTGTGGAAATCGGTTCCAGGTCTTGGATGGCCAGTGGTCTTTCGCCGCCGGTTTGGGCAAATGCCCCCGGCAACAGGCTGATAAACCCAAAGGCAGCCAACAGTAAAAACCGAGCAGAAAACAATGGCATGTCGTTTGACCAGAGAAAGTAAAAGGCAGTCAATCTGTGGGAGACGCAGACAACTGTGGGATGAATAGAATGGTCTGCAAGGGCGCAACGTTTGCGAAAACCTGCCAACATTCACCGATTCATGAATCCCCAAATTATAAGAAGTCAACCCGACCTGGCTTCGTGGCTGCAAACCCCAGCGGGACAGTACATGCTTGCATGGGAATCGGCGCAATTTGACCGAGTCGTGTCAGATGTGTTTGGTTACCACGGCTTGCAATTGGGTTTGCCTGAACTGCCTTGTTTGCGCAACAGCCGGATTCGGCATTGTTGGGTGGCGCAAGACCAACTGCGCACGCTCGATTCGCAGGGAAAGGTAACCGGTCTTTACGCGGATTCAGTGGCGTTGCCTTTTTCCGACCAAAGCCTCGATTTGGTTGTCTTGCCGCACACCTTGGAATTGAGCTTGGATCCGCATGCCACGTTGCGCGAGGTCGAGCGTGTGCTGGTGCCTGAAGGCCGGGTCATCATCAGCGGCTTCAATCCATTGAGTTTGTGGGGCCAGCGACACAAGCGTTCCCAGTGGTACGCTCGTTTGGGAATAGACAATTATTTTTTGCCCAAAGAAGTTGATTTCATCGGCTACTGGCGGCTGCGCGACTGGTTGCGTTTGTTGAGTTTTGAAGTTGACGGCGGTCGCTTTGGTTGTTATTTGCCTTCGGTGGAATCACCCCGATGGATCAACCGCTTCGCTTGGATGGACAAGGCAGGCGACCGTTGGTGGCCGATTTTGGGCGCGGTGTATTTTTTGGCGGCAGTCAAGCGGGTGCGAGGCATGCGCTTGTTGCAGCCCGTGTGGAAACGCGGCAAAGCCAATTCGGCCAGTGCGGTGCCATCAGTGAACTCGGGCAAATCCCCTGCGCCTCACAACATGCGTGCTCAACAGGACGAGGTTGCATGAGCCGCGTGGTCATCTACACCGATGGTGCGTGCAAGGGCAACCCCGGCCCGGGTGGCTGGGGCGTGTATATGCGTTATGGCGACCGAGAAAAAGACCTGTGTGGGGGTGCCGCCCAAACCACCAACAACCGCATGGAATTGCAAGCCGTGATCGAAGCCTTGCGAGCCCTCAACCGGCCATGCCAAGTGGATTTTTATTTGGACAGCGAATACGTGCGACAAGGCATCACCTCGTGGATGACTGGTTGGAAGGCACGCGGTTGGCGCACCGCCGACAAGAAACCGGTCAAGAACGAAGACCTCTGGCGAATCTTGGATGAACTTTTATTGCAAAGCGAACATTCGATCGCCTGGCATTGGGTCAAAGGCCATTCTGGTGAGCCGGGCAATGAGCGTGCAGATGCGCTCGCAAACGAGGGGGTGCTGCGCATGCAAACAGGTTGATAATGAACCATCAGTCATTAGCAACCTTTTCATATGCCCACCCTCCACAAAAACACACTCGTTGCCTTGATTGCATTGGCCGTTGCGGCTGGCGCAGGTTGGTGGTACATGCGCAAACCCCCGGTGGCAGCAACCGCCACAGGCGCACCTGCTGCCCCTGTCACGGGTGCCCCAGCCGCTGCAGGCGCCAAAGCCCCGGCCGCCCCGGGTGCTGGCGGCCCCCCCGGCGCGCCGCCTGGACCACCGCGTGCCATGGGTGTTGAATTGGCTGTGGTGGAGAGTTCAAATTTGCGAGATGATGCCCAAACCATTGGCACACTCAAATCACGACAAAACACCATGGTCAGGCCAGAGGTGGCAGGCCGTGTGGTGGCTTTGGGTTTCAGCGATGGCAGTCAGGTGAGGGCGGGACAAATGCTGGTGCAATTGGACGACACCTTGCAGCGCGCTGAAATTCAGCAATCGCAAGCACAGGTCTCGATTGCTCAAGCCAACCACCGCCGTAACCAAGAATTGGTGGCACAAAACTTCATTGCCCAACGCGCGCTGGATGAAAGCCAAGCCAGCTTGCAAGTGGCGCAAGCGCAGTTGTCTCTCACCTGTGCGCGTTGGCAGCGCATGCGCATCTTGGCGCCTTACTCAGGCACAGTGGGCATACGCACCGTGAACATCGGAGACTTTGTCAAAGACGGCGCGGACTTGGTCAATTTGGAAGACTTGAGTGCCTTGTATGTCGATTTCCGTTTGCCAGAACGTTACCAAGACAAAGTCAGTTTGCGTCAAACGGTTGAAGTGCAAGTCGACGCGATTTCCGGACGCAATTTTCAAGCGCGTATTGAAGCCATCGACCCGTTGATCGACGCCAATGGCCGCTCCATCAGCGTCAGGGCATTGCTCAGCAACGCCGGTGGCGGTGCCAAAGCCAAAACGGCTGAACCCGCCGCTTCGGTGGCCAAACCAGCCGCTGCCGCGACAAACTCGGCAGAAGCTGTGTGCCCGCCCGCCACGGCGGTTTATGCAGACAAAAGCAGCTCACCCGGTCCATTGCGACCCGGCATGTTCGCTCGCGTGAATGCATTGTTTGCGTTAAAGCAAGCGGCATTGTCTGTGCCCGAGGAAGCCATCGTGCCGATGGGCGGCAAGCAATTTGTCATCAAGGCCGTGCCAGCTGAGGAAGTGCCCGATCACGGGCCTTTGCCACCCGAGACACGACTCGTGTCTAAGCGCGCCGAAGTCAAGTTAGGGTCGCGTCGTCCGGGCCGCGTGGAAATCCTGTCTGGTTTGAACCCGGGTGACAGCGTGGTGGTTGCCGGTCAGCACCGTTTGCAAAAAGACGGCACCGGATTGCGTGTGGTGGAAACCAGGAACTGACATGCAACTGGCTGAACTCTCTATACGGCGTCCTGTCTTCGCGACGGTTTTGTCGCTGCTCATTTTGCTCGTCGGGGTGGTGTCATTCAACCGCTTGGTGGTGCGCGAATACCCCAAGATTGACAACCCCACGGTGACGGTTGAAACCCGTTATGTGGGTGCGTCCAGCGCTGTGGTGGAAAGCCAAGTCACCAAAACCTTGGAAGACTCTCTGGCAGGCGTTGAAGGCTTGGATGTGATCACCTCCATCAGTCGACAAGAGCAAAGCCAAATCACCGTCAAATTTTTGCTCTCACGTGACCCGGATGCAGCCGCTTCGGATGTGCGCGACAAAGTGTCGCGGGTGCGCCAGCGCCTGCCGGTGGGCATTGACGAACCGGTGATTGCCAAGGTGGAAGCCGATGCGTTCCCCGTCATTTGGTTGTCTTTGAGTTCCGAGACCCTCAATACCTTGGAGTTGACCGATCTGGCCAACCGCATCGCCAAGCCCATGATGCAGACCGCGCCCGGCGTTGCCGATGTGCGTATTTTTGGCGAGCGCAAATACGCCATGCGCATTTGGTTGGACATGGATCGCTTGGCGTCTTACCGATTGACCACGCAAGATGTCGAAGAGGCCTTGCGCCGTTCTAACGTCGAAGTGCCTGCCGGTCGGGTGGAAAGCCAAGCCCGTGAATTCAATGTCACCACGGCCACTGATTTGCGCAAACCAGAGGAATTCCAAGACATTGTGATTCGCAATATCAATGGCATGCCGGTGCGATTGGGTGATGTGGCGCGGATTGAGCAAGGACCTTTGGCCGAGCGATTCTCGGTTCGCTACAACGGCAGTGAAGCGGTGGCACTTGGTGTGTTGCGTAACTCAACCGCCAATCCCCTGGACCTGAGCAAAGCCATCACTGCCATGTTGCCGCGCATTCGTGACAACATGCCCAAAGGTGTGGACATTGAAGTGGCCAACGATTCCTCGGTGTTCATCGAAGAATCCATCAAAGCGGTTTACACAACCATTCTTGAAGCCGCCGCTTTGGTGTCATTGGTGATCTTTTTCTTTTTGCGCACGCTGCGCGCCTCCATCATCCCGCTCATCACCATTCCAGTCTCACTCACAGGCAGTTTTGCCTTGATGGCCTTGTTTGGTTTTTCCATCAATTCATTGACTTTGCTGGCCTTGGTCTTGGCCATTGGTTTGGTGGTCGATGACGCGATCGTGGTGCTGGAAAACATTTACCGCTACATCGAAGAAGGCATGCAGCCGTTTGCCGCCGCCATCAAAGGGGTGCGTGAAATCGGTTTTGCAGTGGTGGCGATGACTTTGACATTGGTGGCGGTATTTGCCCCGCTGGCGTTCACACCAGGGCGCACCGGGCGTTTGTTTGCCGAGTTTGCGTTGGCCTTGGCTGGTGCGGTGCTGGTGTCTGGTGTGGTCGCCTTGTCTTTGTCACCGATGATGTGTTCTTTGCTGCTCAAGCACAACCCCAAGCCGGGTTTGTTTGACCGCGTGGTTGGACGTTTTTTAGAAGGCATGACACGTGCTTACGGCAGCGTGTTGTACTGGACATTGACTGCGTTTCGCATGGGGCCCATCCAGATTTCTCGGCGTTGGTTGGTGGTGGCAGTGATGGTGTTGGCCGCCTGGGGTTCATACCAGTTGTTCAAGACGGCGAAAACCGAACTCTCGCCGATGGAAGACCGTGGCGTGATTTTGATCATCATCAACGGACCCGATGGCGCAACCCTTGACTACACCTCCAAGTACGTGAACATGTTGGAGAAGATAGGCCGCAAGTACAACGAGTTCGATAAATTTTTTGCGGTGGTGGGCAATCCGACCGTGGCGCAAGGTGCAGTGTTTTTAGGTGCCAAACCTTGGGCCGAACGGCCTAAATCCACCTTGGATTTGGCGCGCGAAATGATGCCTGCCGTGGCCAGTTTGCCGGGCGTGATGGCATTCCCCATCACGCCACCTTCGCTGGGGCAAGCATTTCGCGAACAGCCTTTCAATTTCGTGGTGTTGACCGGTGACAGTTATGAAAACTTGGCCAAAGTCACCAAACTGCTTCAAGACGAAATCGCCAAGAACCCCGGCATCGTCAGCGCTGATGTCGATTTGCGCTTGAATAAACCTGAATTGAGTTTGGAAGTGGACCGAGACCGCGCAGCCGATTTGGGTGTGCCTGTTGAAACGATTGCGCGCGCTGTTGAGACTGCCATGGGTGGGCGCACCGTGACCCAGTTCAAGCGCAATGGCGAGCAATACGACGTGGTCGTTCAGGCCGATGCGGCGGGGCGTTCCAGCCCCGATGGCATTGAAAAGATTTTTGTCCGTGGCAAGGGTGATGCGATGGTGCCTTTGTCAGCGCTGGTGCATTTGAAAGAAGTGGTCGTGCCACGCGAGCTCAACCATTTCGCGCAACGCCGTAGCGTGTCATTCACCGCCAACTTGGCACCCAACTACTCATTGGGAGAGGCTTTGGCATTCATGAACGAGGTCTGCGCGCGCGTGCTCAAGGCCGGTTACTCCACCGACCTCAAGGGCAGTTCTCGCGAATTTGCGCAATCCACAGGCTCGCTCACCAGCGTGTTTGTGTTGGCCTTGGTGTTTATTTTCTTGGTGCTGGCCGCACAGTTTGAAAGTTTTGTCGACCCCTTTGTGATTTTGCTGTCAGTCCCCCTGTCGATGTTGGGCGCTTTGCTGGCGCTCAAATACACCGAGAGCACCTTGAATGTTTACAGCCAAATTGGGCTGATCACCTTGGTCGGCTTGATCACCAAGCACGGCATTTTGATTGTCGAATTTGCCAACCAATTGCGTGCCAGTGGACTGACGGCTTTGGACGCGGTGCACCGTGCCGCGACACTGCGTTTGCGCCCGATCCTGATGACGACGGGGGCAATGGTGTTGGGTGCGATTCCCTTGGCGCTCGCCACGGGCGCGGGTTCTGAAAGTCGGCGTCAAATCGGGTGGGTGATAGTGGGCGGCATGACGTTGGGCACGTTGCTGACCATTTTTGTGGTGCCAACCATGTATTCGTTGTTTGCGCGCAAGGCTACACCAGGCCCGAACATGACCGTGGTCGAAGACACCGCGCCTTCACACGGTTGAGCCAATCGTCAGGCCAGCAACTGCAATCGTTGCAGTTCGTCGGCGGTGTTTGCATTGGCAAAAGCGGGCGCTGTTGCCAAGCCATCCTCAAACCTGCAAGCCACCATGGGCTGTTGTGTGGCCCATTCGCGGATTTTCGATCCGCCTGACTGCAAATGCTTGTGCAGGCTGCTGGCCAGTTGCCGATGCATCAAACAAAACACGGGCTGCCATCGCCAACTGCGTTGCCCATTCGTGTCTGTCTCCTGCGCTTGGGCCATGGCCACCAACGCGTTGGTTTCAACCAGGGATACCGCCAGTTGGCTCACCAAGTCCAAAGGAAAGAAAGGGGTGTCGCAAGGCACGGTCACCAGCCAATCGGTGGGGCAGTGTTGCAAGCCTGTCAAAAAACCCGCCAAAGGGCCTTGGTGATTTTCAGTAGTGTCTGGCACGACCTGCACGCCCAACGAGGCATATTGATCGAGGTGTCGGTTGGCGTTGACCATGACGCTTGCCACCTGAGGTTGCAAGCGTTCAATGGCGCGTGCTGCCAAGGTCTGACCTTGGAACGTCAACAAACCTTTGTCGACCCCCCCCATGCGTGAGCCTTGTCCACCGGCCAACACCCAGCCAGTGATGTCATGTTTCGTGGGTGGAAAGTGGGGCGACATGGGCAAAGCGTTTCAACCGCCGATGTAGCTCATTTCTACGCGTTTTTTCCCAGAGGTCACTGTCGATGCCGGTTGCAAGCCACGCAACGCTGAGTAACGGTCTTCGCGTTGTTGCCAGATCAAGCCAATGGCTGAAGCAATGTCGGCATCGCTCGCGCCCTCGCGCAACAGGCGACGCAGGTCATGGCCTTGGGCTGCAAACAAACACAAATAAAGTTGGCCTTCGGTCGATAAGCGAGCCCGGTTGCAGTCGCCGCAAAACGCTTGGGTGACGCTGCTGATGACGCCCACCTCACCCAGCGCCGGATCAAACTCGCCAGCCGCATTGGCATAGCCCCAGCGTTGCGCGGTTTCACCGGGTGCCGAGGCTTCCAAGGGAACCAGCGGGAATTCGGTTTGCAACATGCGAATCAAATCGGCGGAGGGCAACACCTCGTCCATTTGCCAGCCGTTGGTTTCACCCACATCCATGTATTCGATGAAACGCAATGTGATGCCCGTGCCACGGAAATGCCGCGCCATGGGAATGATTTCGCTCAGGTTGGTACTTTTCTTGACCACCATGTTGATTTTCAAACCGCTGAATCCACCTTTGGCGTCGCGTCCCAGACCGGCCTCTTTGGCAGCCTCGATGCCGTCCAGCACATCGGCCACCGGGAAGTCCACATCGTTCATGGCGCGGAAAATCGCGTCGTCTAAGCCGTCCAAGCTGACCGTCACGCGTTGCAGTCCTGCGTCTTTCAGCGCCTGTGCTTTGCGCCTGAGCAGCGAGCCATTCGTGGTGAGCGTCAAGTCCAGTGGTTTGCCTTCAGGCGTGCGCAGCGCGGAGAGTTGTTCAAT
>JACCDP011555701.1_pt1 | contig 11553 bp, 6 predicted proteins | sample 7445841 | NCBI WGS metagenome assembly JACCDP01 (sample SAMN15323441, study PRJNA562643) | freshwater metagenome | isolation source: river surface water | place: USA:Blue River Watershed | collected 2017-08-17
TTAGTTGGATCAGAATAATTGCATCCTACTGCCGCGATGTAAATTTTCTTTTTCCAGTTCATACTTTCAAGCGCGGTAAAACCTATCCGAATGGCGCCCTTTTTTACTGGTTTCAATCTTCGAATAAAAACATCGTCTGTAAATCCTTCACCAAAGATTAAGAGGTTGCGACCAAAGGAAAGGATACGGGTGCATTTCGCAAAAACACGTGCATTCTCATCTTTTGTATCAACACCATCCTGCTGGCGAAAGATAGGTAGCATATGCGCAGCCCATAGAAATGGTTTTGTAAAACTGTTAAACACATCTGATCGTGTCATGAAAAAAACAATTGGTCGCCTTAAACTCGCAATTGCAATTGGATCCATGAACGATGAAGCGTGGTTACTGACATAAATTGTGCGTCCCAGGTAGCCCCTCGGCGCATTGATCATTTTTACGTTTCGAAAAAATACGCGCAGTGAGTAGTTGAGCGTAACATAGAGCATAAAATAAAAAAAACGCATGCTATTGTTCCTTTAGATCGCTTTTTTCAGCATTCTTTTTTAATTCCTTGTCAACATTTCTGTTCTTTCCAAGGTAATAACCGAGCTGTAATTCATGTGTCCCGTTACCAGCAGTGCGAAGTTTACCCATTGAAAGTTCAAAAGCGTAATTGAGGTATAAATTCTTGATAAGGTTACTTCCAAGCGTGAAAACGAGTTGACTATTCGTTCTAAACTGTAAACCAGCCCAAGAATGCTTTTTGTAAATTGCTCTTGCCCCAAATTCCATTGATACGGGACTATTACCGGTTATTTTAGTTACGAAACTCGGCTCAACTGCGACGTCTCCCTTGTTTATTACTTTATACTTGAAAACAAAAAAGTAATGGCGAGTGAATTCGCTCCCACTAATAATTTGATTCAATTTTACTTTGTTTTTCAATAGTTGTGTTCCGCTGATCCCTAAAAAGAGTCGCTCATTGTAGAGTACAATTCCACCTTGTGCGTCAGCCAAATTCTGTTGTGCGGTATTTCCTTGAAATTGCTGATAAAACGCATCGTCATTGTCGTAAAGTGTTACACGCGAATCGTCGATCCGAAAATTACTATACCCAAGTCCTAGGCCCAACCCCATGTTTAATTTTTTCGAGAAGGGCATGTGATAAGCATAACTTCCTTGAATGGCAACTTTTGAAAATGGACCAATGGCGTCACTCCATACTTTTCCGCCTAAAACATGCTTTCTTTTGGAAGTGGTTATTGCAGGTCCTTCAAAGAACTTTTTGTCTTCAACATTGAATTCGCCAAGCACGTTTTGATCCTTTTTGAAACTGAATTGACTATTACCGGCAAAAAGCATCGTTCTCGGTCCACCGTTGTACCCCAACCATTGCATGCGTGCAGTGGCTTCAAGTTGAATGACATCAGTCATTCCCCCTGCAGCAGGGTTCAATAAAAAGGGATTGTTGATGGCATGAGCAAATTGATAATCCTGTTGGGCTCTTACAACGAATGAGTAGCTTATGACTCCCAAGACAAATAGTATGGAAATTATTTTTTTCATTTATCCTTAATAGATAATACTTATTGGACCATTGTAAATCGTTCCCTCCTCATCATTCAGCTCTATTTTATAAAAGTAGGTGCCCATTGGCAATAGCTCTCCTTTGTACTTTCCATCCCATGGAGTTTCATAACCGTCAGAATCATAAACCATTGAGCCCCATCTGTTGAAAACGCTTACGTGACAATTCGGATAAACTTCCTGAAGGAATGCAATGACGAAAACGTCGTTCTTCCCATCTGAATTCGGAGTAATAACTGTTGGAAATACCGGGTTGAAGCCGTCACATAAGTTGGCCAAAATCACCAATGTATCCGTTGTAGCAGGACATTGATTGTGATTGAGTGTGTAAACAATGGTATTAACACCTGTGACAATGTCTGTTAGAAATGTGGTTGAAGCATACACATCATTTATGTAGGCCGACCCGCCGAGAAGACTCCACAATGAACTTTGATTGGCATTCGGGGCATTTCCAATTAGTGGCACTGCTGCATCGCTGATACAGATGGAGGTGTCGTTCAGGGCTATACTTGCTACTTCGGTAGCGTATACTTCCAGTGTGTCAGCTGTTGTTGGACATGTACCACTCGTGATTGTCCAAACAAAATAATTCCATCCCGGTGATAGATTCGTAACGGATGAATTTGGGCTGTTTGGACTGAGAATACTGCTGTTTGTTGTTGAGCTCCATGTACCAATCCCATAAACTGGGTTTGTGGCTGCTAACTGAATGATATCTAAATCACAGGCAAAAATTGTATCGCCCACTGGGGTAGGAAGTGGTGTATTTGATACAATAACGTAGAGACTATCTGCACTGGACCCACAACTAGCTGAATTTACGGTCCAAACCAATAAGTTAGTTCCATCTCCTAGGTTATTAATTCCCGTTGTAGATGCAAACTGATTGTTTAAAGTTCCTTGACCTGTTGCAACAGTCCAAATACCTGTTCCGCTGGTAGGTGCTTGCGCTGAAATTATGCTATTAGTGATTTCACACAATGAAATGGTGTCTTCCAAGATTTGTGCGTCGGAGGGGTACTCAAGCACTTCAATATCAAAGCTACATATCTGTGAATTGCCAGAAGAATCAGCAACCATGTAGGTAAGTGTTGTAATGCCAACAGGAAAAACATCTCCACTGCTCAAACCTGTGTTGTCTGTTTGTGTCAAATAGGCAAAACAATTGTCATTGATAACTGGGGTTGGATACGTCACTAAAGGATCACATACGCTGCTATTCGGTGGACAAGTAATCGAAGGTGAAATGTTTTCGTAAATTCCCAGATCGAAACTACATGAGGCTGTGTTACCGCCAGCGTCTGTTACATCAAGTGTAATGATATGCGTGCCACTGTTTAGATTTGTTCCCTGAGCAGGTGTTTGCGTAATTGTAAACCCTGGACAATTGTCTAGCACGAGGGCAGTAGTTCCATAAAATGGTAAAGTATAATTACATGCACTTCCGTTAATATCTGAAGGATTGGGGCATGTAATGGTTGGGACTTCCGTATCATTTGGCGTGAGCATTGTGATACAAGTTGAGGCATTTCCTTGTTGATCCGTTAGTGTAAATAAAACAGCTGTCATACCTTCAGAAACCTGTCCTGCTATCGGATTTTGTGTCAAAGCCATGTTCGCAAAAGAGCTACAATTGTCTGCCCCGGTCACCAGGTTACTTAGATCAGGAACAAGGTATTGGCAACTTGAGTTAATGTTTATAGCACTGCTGGTAGGACATTGAAGACTGGGGGCAGTGGCATCAATCGCTACTGCTGTGAAAGCACACGTATTGGAATTGCCCGCAGCATCAGTTACCCCAATGGTTACCTGTGTATTTCCATTGATGACACTACCTACCGATGGAGCTTGAGTAAACGTCAATGCACTGTTAGAGCTACAATTGTCACTAACAGTCAAAAGTCCGCTGAAATTTGGCAAAATAGCACTGCAATTTCCATTTACGGGAACATTCTGGAATACTGGACAGCTGATTAGCGGTGCAACTTGATCTGCAACTGTTAAAGCGAAAGTACAGTTGCCGGTATTTCCATTTTGATCCGTTGCTGTTAATGTAATGTTTTGTGTTCCCGGAGGTAACAAGGAACCAATGGATGGATTTTGGCTTACAATTATATTGCTCGATGCAGTGCAGTTATCAGAAACAATTGCCTGAGAAGTAAAACTTGTCAGCGTATAGTTGCAACCATTGTTCGTTGATACAGAGGTTGCTGTTGGACAAGTGATCGTTGGCGAAACTGCATCAATCACGTTTACTTGAAAAGTACATGAACCAGTATTTCCGGTGACATCTGAACCATTTATGGTTACCAGAATATTTCCGTTAACGAGGGTTCCCGGTGAGGGTACTTGGATATAGGAAATTGCATTCCCAGGATTGCATGTCTCAATACCTGTAACCAAGTTTAGGTAACTCGGAAGTGTATAATTACAGGCACTATTGGCATTGATTGTTTGATTACTTGGACAAGTCAACAAGGGTGGAACTGTATCCACTACTAGTTGAATCATTGTACAGCTTGATGAATTTCCAGAAAGATCTGTCGCTGTGAGCGTAATGGTTGTGTTTTGATTGATGAGTGTCCCTGCCGTTGGCAATTGACTAAAAGTCATGTCATTTACATTTGACACGCAGTTATCCAACCAATTCAACGCGCCAATGTAATTTGGAAGTGCTGTCTGACACTGAGCATTTAAGTTCTGAGTAATTTGACCTGGACAGCTCACACTTGGAACCAGTGTGTCAATAAAAAATGCAGTGAACTGACAAGTTACAGGAGAAACTAGTCCACCGCCGTCCATCGTGATGGTAATGGTTTTGTCATCTGAAATGATCGTTCCAGGCAGCGGAAATTGAATAAAATTGAATGGTCCTGAGGGTGAGCAGTTATCACTTCCGATGGCCAAATTGGTATAATTCAAAAGTGTTCCCTCGCACGATGCATTCGCGTAAACACTTTGATTTGGAGGACAAGTCAAGGTAGGTTGTATGGTATCGAGTGCTTGAATTGTAAAGGAGCATTGACTGCTATTGGAAGAAGCGTCGTTGACAGTGAGCGTTACCGAAGTAGAGGAACCACTTCCATTGATCAATGTTCCTGGCGCAGGTAACTGAGTAAATGTGTATGGTCCGCTACAATTGTCAGTCACGGTCGCCAGATTCGCGTAATTCGCAAGGACTGCTTGACAAGCATTGTTCAGGTAAACATTGCTATTGGATGGACATATGATTGTTGGTGCAGTAATATCTGCAACCACGAGGGAAAATGTACACTGTGCATTGTTTCCGCTTTCATCTGTAGCGGTAAGTGTTATAGACGTGCTATTGCCTGAAGATAAAGCCAGAATCGTCGATTGAGGAATGTTTTGTGTAACAACAATATCGATAGAGTCGGTGCAGTTGTCGCTGAGTTGAATGTAATCTTTCGTGTAATCGTCCACAATAGCAGCACAGGTATTCGAAACGGGTAAAACTAAACTGGTTGGACATACAATTACCGGTGGGGTATTGTCAGCGCCTGTAACCGAAAAATTATCAACTGCGAGCGGTACACCATTGATACCCGAAGCGTTGTATGTATACCGAAACCCAATCAGAAAATTACTCGAATTCAGAGCAGCAGGAAGCGCGACCGTGACTGTTGTCCAGCTCGGAGAAATGGCCAAGGCACTTCCGATTGTTAACCAGCTTGCACCTCCATCAATACTGTAAATGATTTCAGCAAAATCTTCACCTGAAACACCTTCAATTCGGTAGTCAAACAGAGCAGAAAGCCCTGTTGCACAAGTCCCGTCAATATTCACATAGGCAAGGGCTTGTTTCGTTCCAGAAGGCGCATTTGTGTAAGCGTATTGGTTTTGACCGGTGGGGCCACAATCATTCGTTGTTCCACCTTGCGAAACATAAAGGGAGTATGCGCCGGGAGCAAGCAATCCATTTCCTGCACAAGTACTTTTTACATAAGAATTAGGCGTAAGATCACCGGTAATGACCCAGTCCAGTTGATTCGGTTCAAAAGTCGTGCTGTACAGTGTGGCTTGCGCAAAAAGCTGGTTTGAAAATGCCAGTGCGATCAAAAAGAAGAAGAAGCGTATCATATGTTTACCCACAACTTTCAATGCGAGCAAAGATAGGCAATGGCATGAATCAAAATCAATGAACAAAGAGAAGCTTTTCAACACAATACGACTTAATTCACATGACATTTTGCTTAAATGCCTCACTTTTCAATGGGAAATCAACATTGTTAGTGCTGAAAACTTTCGATCTGTCACTTACGGATATGCTATTTTCGAGCTACTTTCGTCGAAAGTTTCAAATGATAACACTGGGCATTTTTTGTGGTGGATTTTCTTCAGAAAGCGAAATTTCTTTGAAGAGCGCGCAGACCATTCAAGCGCATCTTCCTACAACGATTCAATCTGTGAAAATTTTAGTTCAGCACGGGCAATGGAAGGCCTTGGTAGGTGAAAACCAATATGATTTTGATATCAACTCGATGTCCTACAACGATGGCGAAGAGCATGTGATCAATGCAGCGCTGGTATACGTGCATGGAGATCCGGGAGAGAATGGTAAACTTCAGGCACTCTTGGAAATGAAAAATATTCCCTACGTGAATTCCGGGCCCCTTGCTTCAGCATTATCTTTTGATAAATGGTATTGCAATCAATTTTTAAAGGGATTTGGATTCCATGTGGCCAAGTCACTTTTTTTAGCTTCAAAAGACGCATATGCTTTGCATGAGATCGTTGAAAAACTTGGCTTACCCTTGTTTGTAAAACCATCAGATTCTGGTTCAAGCTATGGCATTTCAAAAGTGAAGGCAATGGATGATCTGGAAGGAGCTATTGCAAGTGCTTTCATGGAAGGAGAAACAGTGGTGATTGAATCATTCCTGGATGGTATCGAGGTAACGTGCGGAGTGTATCGCACAGCTCAGGGCATTCAGGCATTGCCGCTGACAGAAATTGCTTCAGAGAATGAGTTTTTTGATTACAATGCTAAATACCTCGGTCAATCACAAGAAATTACTCCTGCACGCATCGATGATGGCACCAGAGATGAGGTGCAGCGCCAAGCAAAGGAAATTTATCAATTGTTGCAATTGCGTTCCATCGCTCGCATCGATTTCATGTTGGTAAATGGAGTTCCTCATATTATCGAGGTAAATACCACGCCGGGCTTTTCGCCTGCGAGTATAGTTCCTCAGATGCTACAGGTTGGTGGAATCTCCTTGCAAGAATTTTGGCAATCAATACTTGATGTTGAATTAATGAACCGCCAGCGCGTTCAATAATTTTTCAATTTTTCGGGTAACTGCGCTACTGCTTGTATTGTAATTGTTGACAATAATCGCGAAAGCCAATTTTTTTCCTGATTTGGAATTAATATAACCGGCGTAGGATTTAATTCTACCCATTGTGCCGCTTTTTGCGGCTATTCGACCATGTCCGGGTTCATCTTTGCATAAGTTGCTCAATGTACCCGATTTTCCCGATATGGGCAGCGTGTTGTAAAACGAAGCATAGGACTGCATAGTTGTCATCGCTTGCAATAGACTGCAGAAATGCGTCGCTGAAATGGCATTTGTTCGCGACAAGCCACTACCATCCTTCAGGTAGCAGCCATTCAAAAGAATTTTGTTTTTCCAGAAACTTTCAATTTGGTTTAATCCCTCGGGAGTTGAACCCTTGCCTGTTTTTACATAACCTATCCACGCAACAAGTGCTTCGGCAAATAAATTCACGCTCCGCATATTAGCAAATGCCGCAATCTCAATTAATTTTTTCCCCTTGTGCGTCCAAAGTGGCTGTAGTTTTGAATAGTCGATGCCGTTTGAATTGTCTTCCTGACGCACCGAAATGGGCTTGCCTTTCACCTTGATTCCTTGAATTTTTAAAATTTCTGTAAACTCATGTGCAAGTTGCCACTCAGGATCAGGCAGACTGCCCCGCACTTCAAACATGGTTTGATTCAACGGTAGTGAACCAGTTGCAAAACGATCCAGAGAATAGGGTGCGCCATAAATGTATGCATTATCACCAGATACATTTTCAGCCAGAATGTAGTTATGAAAAACCAGTTCAGGAACATTTGGGCTCGTTTTAACCAAAGTTGCTTTTTTGCCTCGGGTGCTGCCAGTTGTAAAATAGTAGCGAAGCACATTGTCATAAATACAGATGCCTGAATGGCCAGATCCGAAATAATTCCCCATATCGCCCCAACTCCAACCATCAGGCGCGCCCATGTAGCCAAAATCTGACCCATCAGCTATGATCGAACCACTGATTTCATTTATTCCCCTTCGTTTCAAAGAGTCGCCCCATGCCTTTAAAAAGTCTTTTTCTTGGCCCTCTTTTAAAAAATACTTGCTTCCCATGGAAGGGTCGCCTCCGCCATGTATATAGATGTTTCCATTTAGTACACCGCCTGAAATACTGCCGTTCATAAAAATATTTGTTTCCGGCTGAAAATCTGCTCCTAAAAGCTCGATAGCAGTTGCGGTTGCAAATAGTTTAGCTGTAGATGCTGTGGGCAATGTTAGATCTGGATTGTGGGATAGAACCGTTGTTTTTGTGGATAGATCAATCGCTTTAATCGATATGCTCGCATTTGAGAACTCTGGAGCTGCAAGGAATTCATTTAAGGCATTTTGCAGATAATTTTGACCGTAGGAGGAAGTGAAGAGAAGAAAAAAGACCGTTAGAATCTGAAAAATGCGTAAATTCATACCATTGAAAATTCATTTAAAATTCGTCATTTCAATTCCAGGTATTTCGGCGATTACAAATAATTTTCAACAAGTTGAACGTGTAATAAGAAAAGGCACTGCTCTGTGCCGAAACAAGAAATGCCAATCGATCAGGCAAAAAAAAATAAAAAGATTCGCGTATTGAGGATAATCAATCGCTTCAATATTGGTGGTCCTACATACAATGCTACCTTTCTAACCCGCTTCATGTCGGATGATTATGAAACGCTTTTGGTTGGTGGATTGCCAGAGGAGGGTGAAACAGATTCACTGCATGTTTTGGAGGAATATGGTATTTCGCCGCTATTGATTCCTGAAATGAAACGCACACCAAATCCCTTGAGTGATTGGAAGGCTTATCGTCGCATAAAGGAAATCATGCGCGAATTTCAACCTGATATCGTACATACGCATGCATCAAAAGCAGGTGCCATTGGCAGGAGAGCAGCGAAGAGCTTAAACATTCCTGTGATCGTGCATACGTTTCATGGCCATGTTTTTCATTCTTATTTTGGCAAACTGAAGACTGCGCTTTATCAATACATCGAACGCCGATTAGCTAAAATTTCAACTGGCATTGTGGCTATTTCTGAAATTCAAAAAAAGGAATTGGCCAGTAAGTATCGTATTTGCAATGAAAATAAAATTACTGTTATTCCGTTAGGCTTTGATCTTATGAAATTTCAGCAAAATCGGGAGCAAAATCGGATCGACACCAGGCGTGATTATCAAATACAAGATAATGAAATCGCTATCGGCATAGTCGGTCGACTGGCACCCGTTAAAAATCACATCTTTTTTTTGGATGCAATAGAGGTGATTGCCAAAACAACCAGTCGGAAAGTTGCAGTGTTCATCGTAGGTGATGGATCCGAAAAAAATGCGATACAACAGCGTGTCAATAGCATGTGTCTTCCTGATAATTTTCGCATTGTTATGACTTCATGGATCAAGGAAATTGATCGTTTCAATGCAGGTATGGATATCATTTGTTTGTCGTCTGACAATGAGGGAACTCCGGTTAGTTTGATTGAAGCACAAGCAGCAAATATTCCTGTTGTGACAACCGACGTTGGGGGAGTACGTGACATTGTTTTGGATGGAGAAACAGGCTTTGTTTTGCCAAAAGGTTCGCTTGAAATGTATGCTGAAAAGTTGCTCGAATTAATTGAAGATGAAAAAAAACGAAAAAAAATGTCACAAAATGGATGGACTTTCGTAGAAGCCAAATTCCATTACCTAACGTTAGTTGAAAACATGGAAAACTATTACAAGCAATTGTTGAACAAATAATACGAAAGAAACAGTGAAACTGACACACAAATGGCTGGCTTATTTTACCCTAATTACTTTGTTTACAAGTTGCGGCGTAAATAGTAACGTCATGTTCAAGGCACCTAAAGGTGATCATGCCATAAATGATTCAATACCTATGTTTCCTTCTGAAGATTATAGAATTTCTGTCGACGATAAGATCACGTTTAGCTTGTCGACCAACAACGGTACAAAAATAATTGAATCGATGAGTGGTATTCGTACTGAGGGGGGAGGAGCGTCGGGATTAATAAATGAATATGTTGTTCGAAAATCCGGCAAAGCAGAGTTGCCAATCCTCGGAGAAGTGAAGGTACAGGGATTGACCGTTTCACAGTGTGAGGATACATTGCAGCGGCTTTTTTCCAAAGAATACCAAGAACCTTTTGTGCAGGTAAAAGTGACGAATCAGCGGGTAATTGTTTTTCCTGGAAACGGCAGTGATGCACGGGTGATTCCTCTTTTGAACAGCAACACAACACTCATGGAAGCTATTGCTCAAGCAGGTGGTATCACGGAAAGAGGTAAAGCCAATACTATCAAGTTGATGAGGCGCGAAAATGGCGAACGAAAAATTTACAAGTTGGATTTAAGCACAATTGAAGGTTTGAAATATGTTGACATGGTTGTGCAGGCCAACGATTACATATACATCGAACCAAATGCTGATATTGCGAAAGAGACAATAAAAGAGATAGCCCCAATTGTATCAATAATCTCTAGTGCAGTAATCATTTTTACCGTTTTCACAAACCTGAAGTAAGGTGAATAGCAAAAGCATTATTATCAATAAGGATTACGATCCATTTATACTTCAGACGATTTTGAAGCGCTATTGGTGGTGGCCTTTGTTGTTTGTTTTACTGTTTTCGTCTTTGGCATTCTTCTTCTTGAGATATACCAAACCTACCTATGAGTCCACTATGATTATTCAGTTGGACAATCAAGACAATGCCAAGGATATTATTGAGGTAGAAAATGTGAATAGCAAGGATAATGATATCTCTTCTGAAATTGAGTTGATGCGTTCACAGTTGATGTTCGAAAAGGCCGTTCAACGCATAAATTACAATGTAAGCTTGTTTTCGAAAGGTCAAGTTTTAACAGAAGAGCGATACAATTCTAGCAGCTTCAACGTGCTGCCATATGCATTGAAAGATTCTGCATTGGTCAATGTTCCGATCTTCGTAACTTATGGAAATGGAAAGGTTGTTCTCAATTACAACTTCAAAGGTAAAAATCATGTGGTAAATAGTCCACTGGGTAAGCACATACAAAACGAACATTTTGACATCGTTGTAAAAGCACAAGATCTGGAAGAATTTGACAAGGATGCTGCAGAAAATGAATTGTATTTCATCTTTAACAGCGTACAAACCTTCGCTGCCAGATTGCTGCCTTCGCTACAAATTTTCCCGGTTGATCCGGTTGCTAAAACCATTCAGATTTCTTTCAGGAGCAACAACCCACAATTGTGTCACGATATCACACTTGCAGTTGCTGAAGCCTTTATCGACTATGATGAAGAAATAAAGCGCAAAGGATCTGAAAATATTCTGTCATTCATCGATTTACAGCTCGATTCCTTGTCCAACGAACTAAGGAATTCAAAAGATAGTTTGATCTTATACCAACGTCAATCCAACCTTCCTGATCCAGAGGCGGCTGGTAATTCTATTTCGGGTAATATTACCAAATTGCAGGACGATCTTTTTGCGGTTGATGAAGAAATACGCATACTAAACCTAATAAGTAACAAACTTAAAACTGACCCCAATCGCTTGGATGTATATCGCTTGATGCCGGAAATGTTGGGTAAAAGTTTTGAGCAGTCGCTCACGGGTCAATTGACGGATCTGCACCAAATGCTTGAGAAAAAAGAGGATTTATTGTTCAGAGTTACCGAGGAAAA
>JACCDP010244638.1_pt1 | contig 11552 bp, 10 predicted proteins | sample 7445841 | NCBI WGS metagenome assembly JACCDP01 (sample SAMN15323441, study PRJNA562643) | freshwater metagenome | isolation source: river surface water | place: USA:Blue River Watershed | collected 2017-08-17
CATCGAAGCTGTCGACGCGCCGGAAGCTTGCCTGCACGACCGGCACGATGACCAGCTGCGCGATGCGCTCCATCGGCTGGATGACGAACTCCGCCTGACCACGGTTCCAGCAGCTGACCATCAGCTGGCCCTGGTAGTCGCTGTCGATCAGCCCCACGAGGTTGCCCAGCACGATGCCGTGTTTGTGCCCCAGGCCCGAGCGCGGCAGGATGATGGCGGCCAGGCCCGGGTCGGCGATGTGGATGGCAAGCCCCGTGGGAATCAGCGTCGTCTGGCCCGGCGCCAACGTGATGGCCGTGTCGAGGCAGGCGCGCAAGTCCAGGCCGGCGCTGCCGGGGGTCGCATAGGCGGGGAGTTGCTCGGCCATGCGGGCATCGAGCACTTGCAAGTCGATCTGGTGCATTGACTAGAGACGTTTGGAGAGATCGGCGATCAGCTCGCGTGCGAGGCTGAGTTTGTCGGCACGCCCGCCCGCTTCGGGCAGTTCGCGCTGGCCGTGCTCGTCGATGAGCAGCAGGGCGTTGTCGTCGCGGCCAAAGGTGGCCGGGCCGAGGTTGGCGACGATGAGCGGGATGCCCTTGCGGCGACGCTTGGCCTCGGCGTACTCGGCCAGCTTTTCACTTTCGGCGGCGAAGCCGACGCAGTAAGGCGGCCGGGGAAGCTTCGCGACGGCCGCGAGGATGTCGGCGTTCTCGGCCATCGCGATGGTCGGCGCGGTGCCTGCCAAATTCGCGCCGCCTTCGGCCTTCTTGAGCTTGTGCTCGTGCGTTTGCGCGGGCCGCCAGTCGGCCACGGCGGCGGCGGCGATGAAGACATGGTGGTGCGGCGCCTGCGGCAGCACCGCGTCGTGCATCTGCTGCGCCGACTGCACATCAATACGCTGCACGCCGCGCGGCGTGGGCAGGTGCACCGGGCCGGCAACCAAGGTGACGTCGGCGCCCGCTTCGGCTGCGGCGCGCGCGATGGCGAAACCCATCTTGCCGCTGCTGTGGTTGGTGATGCCACGCACCGGGTCGATAGGCTCGAAGGTGGGGCCGGCCGTGATGAGCAGCTTCTTGCCGCGCAAGAGTTTGAGCGCGAGAAAGGCCTCGACGTCGTCGAAGATCTCCTGGGCCTCCAGCATGCGGCCGTCACCGATCTCGCCGCAGGCCTGGTCGCCGTTGGCGGGGCCGATGAGGGTGGCGCCGTCAGCAGTGATCTGCGCGACGTTGCGCTGCGTGGCCGGATGGGCCCACATCTCACGGTTCATCGCCGGCACGACGAGCAGCGGGCACTCATGGATGCGCCGGGCCAGCGCGGTCAGGCTGACGAGATCGTCCGCCCTGCCCTGCGCCAGCGCCGCGATGGCGTCGGCGCTGGCGGGCGCCACCAGCATCACGTCGGCCTCGCGGCTGAGATTGATGTGGGCCATGTTGTTCGCCGGCCGCGCATCCCACTGCGAGGTGTAGACCGGTCGACCCGACAGCGCCTGCATGGTCACCGCCGTGATGAAGGCTTCGGCACCCTCGGTCATCATGACCTGCACGGTCGCACCACCCTTGACGAACAGCCGCGTCAACTCGGCGATCTTGTAGCCGGCGATGCCGCCGGTCATCGCGAGCAGGATGTGTTTGCCGTGCAGTGGGCTCGTCATCACTTCTTCCTGAACACGAGGTCCCACACGCCATGTCCCAGCTTGATGCCGCGGTTCTCGAACTTGGTCAGCGGGCGGTAGGCGGGCTTCTCGGCATAGCCTGAAGCGGTGTTCTGAAGCGCCGGCTCGGCGCGCAGCACTTCGAGCATCTGCTCGGCATAGGGCTGCCAGTCGGTCGCGCAGTGCAGATAGCCGCCCGGCGCAATGTGCTGCACCAGCTTGGCGACGAACTCCGGCTGGATCAGGCGGCGCTTGTTGTGGCGCTTCTTGTGCCAGGGGTCGGGGAAGAAGATGTGCACGCCGGCCAGCACGCTCTCGCCGACCATGTCGCGCAGCACTTCCACGGCGTCGTGCTGGACGATGCGGATGTTGGGGATCTGCTGCTCGTCGATGAGCTTGAGCAGCGCACCGACGCCGGGCTCGTGCACCTCGCAGCCGATGAAATCGTGGTCGGGCAGCGTCTTGGCGATCTGGGCGGTGGCGCCGCCCATGCCGAAGCCGATCTCCAGCACCAGCGGCGCCCTGCGGCCGAAGATCTGCTCAGCCGAGATGCGCTCGGCCTTGTAGGGCAGCACGAACTTCGGGCCCAGTTCGGCGAGCGCCTTGATCTGGCCCGTGCCCATGCGGCCGGCGCGCGTGACAAAGCTCTTGATGGCGCGTCGGGGTGGATCCTGCGCGGGGTCGTCCTGGGGCGGGTTGTTGTTCTGTTCGTCCATCAGCCGATTGTCGCCATGACCAGGGGCGTGGCGGCAACATCGGGCTCGCCCAGCGAAACGGCGGCGAGGTAGGACGCGACGGCGCGCTCGGCAGCCGCCTCGTCGGCCGCGTGGATCAGGGCCAGCGGCTCGCCGGCGGCGACGCGGGTGCCGACGGGTTTCACGTCGGAGAAGCCCACGCGCATGTCGATGGCGTCACCGGCCTTGCGGCGGCCGCCGCCCAGTTCGACGATGGCCACGCCGAGGTCACGGGTCGCCATCGTCGTGACGACGCCGTCGCGCGGTGCGGCCACGGGCTTCACCACCGGCGCGGCGGCCAGGTAGGCCGACGGGCGCTCCAGCAGATCGGCCGGGCCGCCCAGGGCCACGACCATCTTGGCGAACTGCTCCGCCGCAGCACCGGAGTCCAGCGCGGCCTGCAGCTTCACGCGCGCGGCGGCCGTGTCGGCAGCCAAGCCGCCCAGCACCAGCATCTCGGCGCACAGCGCCAGCGTGACTTCGTGCAAGCGCGGCTCGCGCACCTCGCCCTTCAGGTAGCGAATGGTCTCGACGATCTCCAGCACATTGCCGACATCCGTGCCCAGGATCTGGTTCATGTCGGTGATCAAGGCACGCGTCTTCAGGCCCGCACCGCCGGCCACGGCGACGATGCTCTCGGCCAGTTCCTGCGCGAACTCGGGTGTGGACGCGAACGCGCCATTGCCGCACTTGATGTCCATGGCCAGGCCTTCGAGGCCGGCGGCCAGCTTCTTGGACAGGATGCTGGCGGTGATCAGCGGCACGCTCTCGACGGTGGCCGTCACGTCGCGCGTCGCGTAGAAGCGCTTGTCGGCAGGCGCCAGGTCAGCCGTCTGGCCGATGATGGCGCAGCCCAAGCTGCGCACGATCTGGTCGAACTTCGCCGGGTCGGGCGTCGTCGTGTAGCCAGGGATGGCTTCGAGCTTGTCGACCGTGCCGCCGGTGTGGCCGAGGCCGCGGCCGGCAATCATCGGCACATAGCCGCCGCAGGCCGCCACCATGGGCGCCAGCATCAGGCTGACCTTGTCGCCCACGCCGCCACTGCTGTGCTTGTCGAGCACGGGGCCGGGCATGTCGGGCCAGCGCATGACGCGGCCGGAGTTCATCATCGCGCGGGTCAGCAGCACGGCTTCGTCACGGCCCATGCCCTTGAGGAACACGGCCATGCCGAGCGCGGCCACCTGGCCTTCGCTCCAGGTGTTGTGCGTCAGGCCGTCGACGAAGTTCTGGATTTGCGCTGCATTGAGCGCCTGGCCGTCGCGCTTGGCGCGGATGATTTCTTGGGCAAGCATGGGGCCTGGTATTGCTAAGGGAATCGATGCGAGAGGGGGGCGCTCAGTAGGCCGCGTTCGTCGCCACGGACTCGGCGCCAGAGAGAACGGATTCGATGTCGGTCAGCAGGCCGCTCGCGCCGAAGCGCAGGCGTTGCGCATTCAAGGCACTGGCGCCCAACGCGGCTTCAGCCTGGGCGATGTAGCCGGCGGCGTCCGCCACCGAACGCACGCCACCCGACGCCTTGAAGCCGGCCGACAACAGGCCGCTGGACTTGATTTCCTTCAGCATCACGGCAGCGGCCGCGGGCGTGGCCCCAACGGCCGTCTTGCCGGTGCTGGTCTTGACGAAATCGGCGCCCGCCACGAGCGCCATGCGCGTGGCTTGCGCAATGCGCTCCGTCGTGGCCAGCTCACCCGATTCGATGATGACCTTCAAGGTCAGCGGCCGCGACGCAAAGCGGACTTCCGACAGGAACTCGGCCACCTCGGTGACCTGGTCGGCCAGCAGCGCGCGGTAGGGCAGCACCACGTCCACCTCGTCGCCACCAGCCTGCGCGATCTCGGCCACGTCGGCCAGCGCACGCTGCACGTCCAGCGCACCGGCCGGGAAGTTCGCGACGGCGGCCACCTTGATGGACGCCGGCAGCGCCGCACGCGCCTGCGCCACGAAGCGAGGCCACACGCAAACGGCAGCCACCGGGCCGTGCGCCGTCTGGGCGCGGGCGCACAGCGCGTCGATGTCGGCGGCCGTGTCGGCGTCGTTCAGGCTGGTGAGGTCCAGGCAGGCCAGCGCCGTGCGCGCCGCCGCCTTCAGGTCCGCCGTCACAGCGTCACGTCCTTCAGGCTGGCCACCAGCGCCGCCAGGAAGCCGGCCGCACGTTCGCCCGAGGCCTGGGCCTGCTTCAGCGTCAGGTCATGCGTGAGCGCTTCAGCCGACAGGCCGGCGGCCATGTTGGTCATCAGCGCGATGCCCATCACCTTGAGGCCGGCGTGGCGGGCCAGGATGGTCTCGGGCACGGTGCTCATGCCCACGGCATCGGCGCCCCAGGCCGCGAACATGCGGATCTCAGCCGGCGTCTCGAACTGCGGGCCCAGCGCCCAGCAATAGGTGCCCTCGCCCAGCATCAGGTTCTCGCGCTTGGCCAGCGCCAGCGCGTGACGGCGCAGCTCGCCGTCGTAGGCATTGACCATGTCGACGAAGCGATGGCTGCCCTGCTCACCCACCAGCGGGCTGCGCTGGGGCGCGTTGATGTGGTCGGCAATCAGCATCAGGCTGCCCGGCGGCATGTGGCCACGCAGCGAGCCGGAGGCGTTCGTCTGCACCAGCAGCTTGACGCCCCAGCGCTTGAGCGTGCGGATGGCGCCGGCCATGCCGGTGCATTCGCCGCTTTCGTAGGTGTGCGCCCGGCCACGCAGGAACACCACGCGCTGACCGCCGATGTGGCCGACGACGATCTCGTTGACATGGCCCTCGACCTTGGGCTGCGGGAAGGCCGGCAGCTCCGTGTAGGGCAGGTTCTTGCCGTCCTGCACGTGGCTGACCGCGCCGGCCCAGCCGGAGCCCAGAACGACGGCGACGGCCGGCGCATCGCCGAACAGGGATTGCAGCTTCTCGACGCTCGCGGTGATCGCGACGTCGAGCTTTTGGTTGTCGATCATGGAAACCTCAGAAATTCAGGTGAGACGGTCCGAAGCTGTGCGGGAGCAGCTCGGCCAGGGTCCAGCGTTGGCGCATGCCGCCAGGATCGCCGGCAATGATGACAAGCTCGTCGGGCACGGAAAACTCCCGGAGCTTCTGGCGGCAGCCGCCGCAGGGGCTGATGATGTCCGGCCCCGGGCCGGTGACCACCGCCACCTTGGCCTGCTTGCCACCGGCCATGATCATGGCCGTCAGCGCCGAGGGTTCGGCACACCACCCTTGCGGGTAGGCGGCGTTCTCCATGTTGGCGCCGATGTGGATGCGGCCCTGCTCATCGAGGATGGCCACACCCACCTGGTAGCGGGAGTACGGTGCATGCGCGAACGCGCGGGCGCGCAGTGCCTCGGCGAACAGACGCTCCAACAGGTCTTGCGACAGATCCATCAGCCCTCCTTCACCGTTCCTTGACATACGGCCGGCCCAGCGCCTTCGGCGCAATCGCAGAACCGATGAAGCCTGCCAGCAGCACCACCGTCAGGATGTACGGCAGCGCCTGGATCAGCTGCACCGGCACTTCGCCACCGCCCAATCCGGCCGGCAGCTGCACGCCTTGCATGCGAATGGCCACAGCGTCCAGGAAGCCGAACAGCAGGCAGGCGCCCAAGGTGGGCAACGGCTTCCACTTGCCGAAGATCATCGCGGCCAGCGCGATGAAGCCGCGGCCGGCGGTCATGTTGGGCGAGAAGGACGCGTTCTGAGCCAGCGTCAGGTAGGCGCCGGCCAGGCCGCACAGCACGCCGTTCATCAGCAGCGCCTGGTAGCGCAGCCCCTGCACGGACATGCCGGCGGCTTCCACCATCGCCGGGTTCTCGCCCACCGCGCGCAGGCGCAGACCCGGGCGCGTGCGCTCCAGGAAGAACCAGACGGCAGCGACCATCAGGAAGGCCACATAGACCAGCACGTTATGGCTGAGCAGGCCGTGGCCGACGACCGAGGCCCACCACTGCCCGGCCTGCGGCTCCGCAAAACCCGGCGCCAGCGCCGTCAAGCGCACATCGGCCTCAATCGGCGGCGTCTGGCCGCCTTGCTGGAACCAGGCGATGCCCAGCACGACGGTCAGGCCGGCGGCAATCATATTCAAGGCCACGCCGGAGACGACCTGGTCGCCCCGGTTCGTGACGCAGGCGAAGCCATGCAGCAGCGACGCGATACAGGCGACACCGATGGCCGCGAGCAGCCCCAAACCCGTGGAATGCGTGACAGCCGCCGTCGCCGCCGCAGCGAAGGCCGCGAACAACATCTTGCCTTCCAGGCCCAGGTCGACCACACCCGCGCGCTCGGACAGCACGCCCGCCATCGCGCACAGCAGCAGCGGCGCGCTCACGCGCAGCGTGGACGCCAGCACCGAGGCGATCAGGACTTCATCCATCAGCGGCCTCCCTTCAACTTGGCATAGATGCGCGCAAACAGCGGCGCGCTGACGGTGGCCATCGCGCCGGAGAACAGCACGATGAGACCTTGCGCGGTGACCACCATCTCACGGCTGAAGCCCTGCAGCTCGAAGCTCACTTCCACACCGCCCTGGTAGAGCACGCCGAACAGCAGCTAGGCCAGCACGATGCCGATCGGATGGTTGCGCCCCATCAGCGACACGGCGATGCCAGTGAAGCCGGCGCCGGCGACGAAGTCCAGCGTGAGCTTGCCCTGCACGCCCGAGATCTCGTTGATGCCCACCATGCCCGCCAGCGCACCGGAGATGGCCATGGCCAGCAGCACCTGCAGGCGCGGCCGGATGCCGGCGTAATGCGCGGCACGCGGCGCGCTGCCGACAGCCCGCACGCCGTAACCGGCAGCACTCTTCCAGAGGAACCAGCCGACCGCCACGCAAGCCAGCAGCGCGATGACCAGGCTCAGGTTCAACGGCGACGACGGCAGCTCCACGCCCATGGCCGCGGCGATCTGGTGCAGCGCCGGCATGCGCGCCGAGTCGGCGAACTCGGCCGACTCCACCGACATGCTGCCGGCCGGGCGCAGCCAGTTGACGAGCAGATAGCCGTTCAGCCCCGCCGCCAGGAAATTGAACATGATCGTCGTGATGACGATGTGGCTGCCACGCCAGGCCTGCAGATAGGCCGGCAGGGCCGCCCACAGCATGCCGAACAGCGCTGCCGCGACGACCAGCAGCGGCAGCATCACGATGGCGGGCAGCTTGGCCCCCAGCCACAGCGCCACCAACGCCACGCCCACGCCGCCCAGCGTGGCCTGGCCCTCGCCGCCGATGTTGAACAGCCCGGCATGGATGGCCACCGCCACGGCCAGGCCGGTGAAGATGAAGGTCGTCGCGTAATACAGCGAGTAGCCCAGGCCGCGCACGCTGCCGAGCGCGCCGTTGAGCAGCACCGTCAGCGCCTGCCAGGGGCTGTGGCCAATGACCATGACGACGAGGCCGGCGACCACCAGCGCGATGGCCAGGTTCCACAGCGGCAGCAGGCCGATGTCGATCCAGCGAGGGAGAGTCAAGGGTTGGCTCATGCGGCCGCTCGTTCTTCTTGTGCGGCCATCAACAGGCCAAGGCGTTTTTCGTCGCAATCCTCGATGGCGAGTTCGCCCGTGATGCGACCGCAATTCATGACGACGACGCGATCGGCCAGCGCCAGGATCTCGTCGAGCTCGCTGCTGACCAGCAACACCGCACAGCCGGCATCGCGCAGCGCGCGCAGTTGGTGGTGGATGAACTCGATGGCGCCGATATCGACGCCCCGGGTGGGCTGCCCGACCAGCAGCACGGTCGGCTGCTCGCCGATTTCGCGCGCCAGGATGAGCTTTTGCTGGTTGCCGCCCGAGAACTTCGACGACCCGAGGTTCTCGTCGCGCGGGCGCACGTCAAAACGCTCCTGCATCTGCTTCGTGGCGTCGCGCATCGCCGCGTGGTGCATGGCGGCGCCGCGCCGGTACTTGGGCAGGTTCTGGTAGCCCAGCACCGCCGACTCCCAGGCCGGGAAGCTCATGACCAGGCCCACCGCATGGCGGTCCTCCGGCACGTGCGCTAGCCGCAGCGGCCGGGCCTGGGCCGTGTCCAGCCAGGCCTCGGGCGTGAAGGCCTGACCGGCCAGCGCCATGCGCCCGCCCTCCGGCGCGCGCAGGCCGGACAGCACTTCCAGCAGCTCGCTTTGCCCGTTGCCCGACACGCCCGCCACGCCGACGATCTCGCCGGCGCGCAAACTCAGGCTCACGTCCTTCAGCGCCGGCACGCCGTTGGCGTGCTTCAGGCTCAGGCCGCTGGCCTGCAGCCGCACGTCGCCGGCATTCACCTTCAGGCCCTCGGGGCGGCCCAGCGTGACCTTGCGCCCCACCATGGACTCGGCCAGCGACTCCTCGCTCCAGCCGCTGATGTCGCGCGTCTCGACCACCTGCCCGGCCCGCATCACCGTCACGGCGCTGCACAGGCTCATCACCTCGCGCAGCTTGTGCGTGATGAGGATGAGTGTCGTGCCCAGCTGTTGCAGCCGGCGCAGCGTGACGAAGAGCTGGTCGGTCTCCTGCGGCGTCAGCACGGCCGTGGGCTCGTCGAGGATGAGGATCCTGGCGCCGCGGTACAGCGCCTTGAGGATCTCCAGCCGCTGCAACTCGCCCACCGGCAGGTCGCCGACCCGCGCATCGAGCTGCACCTGCAAGCCGGTCTCGGCCATCAGCGCCTGCAGCTTGGCGCGCACCTTGGCCTTGGACGGCGCCAGGAAGAAGCCGCCCTCGGCGCCCAGCATGATGTTCTCCAGGCAGGTCAGCGTGTCGACCAGCATGAAGTGCTGGTGAACCATGCCGATGCCGAGCTGGATCGCCTGCTGGGAGTTGCCGATGTGCACGGGCTGGCCGTCGATCTCGATGCTGCCCGCGTCGGCGTGGTAGTAGCCATACAGGATGGCCATCAAGGTGCTCTTGCCGGCGCCGTTCTCGCCGACGAGGCCGTGCACATGGCCCGCCGCGATGTCGAACGACACCTCACGGTTGGCCTGGACTGCGCCGAAGCGCTTGGAGATCGCCCGCAGGCGAACGGCTGGGTGGACTTGCTCTGGCATGTCAGGGCATGAACGCTCGGTGATCAGTGCTGGCGCCCGCCACCGGCGCGCGCGCCGTCGGGCCGACCCGGCGATGCCGTCAATACTTGCAGGCGTTGTCGGCCATGTAGTCGGCCACCTTGATCTTGCCGGCAATGATGTCGGCCTTGATCGCATCGACCTTGGCCTTCAGCGCCGGGTTGATCAGCTTGGCGTTGTTCTCGTCGACGGCGTAATCCACGCCGCCTTCCTTGAGACCCATGATCTGCACGCCGGGCTTCCAGCCCTTGAGCACGTTGTAGACGGCCACGTCGACGCGCTTGACCATGGAGGTCAGCATCGTGCCGGGCTGCAGGTGGTTCTGGTTGCTGTCAACGCCGATGGCGAGCTTGCCGGCATCCTTGGCCGCCTGATACACGCCCACACCGGTGCCGCCGGCCGCGGCGAAGACGATGTCGGAACCCTTGGTGAACTGCGCCTTGGCCAGCTCGCCGCCGCGCGTGGGGTCGTTCCACGACGTCGACGTGGTGCCCGTCATGTTCGAGAAGACCTCGATCTTCGGGTTGGTCTTCTTGGCGCCCTGCTCGTAGCCGCACTGGAACTTGCGGATCAGCGGGATGTCCATGCCGCCGACGAAGCCGACCTTGTTGGTCTTGGTGACGAGCGCGGCCATGGCACCCACGACATAGCTGCCCTCATGCTCCTTGAACAGCACCGACTGCACATTGGGCAGGTTGACCTGGGCGTCGATGATGGCGAACTGGGTCTTGGGGAAATCCTTGGCCACCTGCTGCAGCGCCGAGGCCTGCGCGAAACCGACGCTGATGATGGGGCTGGCGCCCTTCTCGGCCATGCGGCGGATGGCCTGCACGCGCTGCGTGTCGTTGCTGATCTCGAACTCGAGGTAGGTCTGGCCGGTTTCCTTCTTCCACTGCTCGGCACCCTGGTAGCCGGCCTGGTTGAAGGACTTGTCGAACTTGCCGCCCATGTCGAAGATCACGGCGGGCTGCTGGGCGGCCTGGGCTGCACCACAAGCGAGCATCAGGACCAGAGAGAGTCGGGGCAGCGTGAATGTCATGAGCTGGCGTTGGGCGAGGCGAAAGGGGGGCATTGTAGAAAACATCCCACAAGTTTTACTGACCTGAAAAATACGGATTCACCCTGCCTTGGCGCGGCGCAGCTTTCGGTGGGCCTCACGGGCATGGGGTAACCATCCCAGTGTCGCCCAGCGGCGCCACATCAAGAGGCCTCGAATCCATTCGTCAGCGGCATAAGCAATCCACACGCCAACCAGGCCCCAGCCCATGTACACGCCCAGCAGCCAGCTGCCGCCCGCGAGCACCAGCGCCATGGACGCCGCCCCCGCCACGACGGGGTAGCGCGCATCGCCTGCCGCGCGCAACGCGTTGATGACGACCATGTTGAACACGCGCCCCGGCTCCACCAGCACCGTCCACCACAGCAGCGTGCTGCCCAGCTGGATGATGTGGGCATCGGCGGTGAACCTGGCCAGCAGCCAGGGCCCGGCCAGCGCAAAGCTGCCCGACACGAGCAGCGCCACGACCAACCCGAACCCCAGCGATTTGCGCACCAATTTGTGCGCTGCATGCAGTTCACCGGCACCGATCATGTGCCCGACGAGGATTTCCACGGCGAAGGCGATGGCCAGCCCGAACATCAGGATGACGTGCAGGAACTGCATCGTGGAGGCATGCGTGGCCAGGGCCAGCGCTCCCAGCTGCGCCACGGCGGCCAGGCTGGTCATGAAGGCCAGCCGCCACGAGATGTTCTCGGCCGCCCCCGGCACCCCGATGTGCAGCACGGTCGCCAGCGGACCACGGCGCAATTGCCACCAGTCCGCCGCCCGCAGGCGCAGGCCGAGCCGGTGCCGCCACAGCACGATGTGCAGCGCCATGCCGGTGCCGCGCCCGCACAGGCAGGCCAGCGCGTAACCCACCAGCCCCAGGTGGGGCATGGCCAGCAGCGCCACCGCCAGCGTGACGATCTGGATGACGATGACCACCAGCAGCGCTTCGCGGCTGCGCAAGTGCGCCCGCATGACGCTGGACATGGTGGCGTTCAGCGCGTCGATGAACAACGCGGGCGCCAGCGCCTGCAACAGCACCCGGGCCAGCGGCGCGACTTCAGGCGGCGCATTGACGAGACTCAACAGCGGCCCGGCCGCCACCAGCGCCGCCAGCGCGCCGCCGAAGCCCAGCC
>JACCDP010098982.1_pt1 | contig 11551 bp, 13 predicted proteins | sample 7445841 | NCBI WGS metagenome assembly JACCDP01 (sample SAMN15323441, study PRJNA562643) | freshwater metagenome | isolation source: river surface water | place: USA:Blue River Watershed | collected 2017-08-17
ACTTTGATTTCGTTTAAACCAGACAATTCTAAGTTTATTTCAGTCATATTATTGGTTATGTCTGATAATTCGTCTGTTAATTTAGCGATTTCTTCGTTATGTTTGTTGATATGTTCAGTATTATCGACATCATCTAGCTTTCTGTTACATGATTGACATATGCCACCAGCAATTAAATCTGAAACTACCTTGGTTAAACGTTTTATTTCAGCCTCTTTAACAGCTTTATCACTAGTAACCTTAGATAAATCCTTGGTTAACTCGTAGTGTCTATCTTCATCGAACTGAATAACACCCATATCACTGATGGATTTAGCCAAATCTTCCATCTTTGTCTTAAGCGCCTTACCCTTTATAGTAAGGGTATCAATCTCTTCTTGAAGCTTAGATGGGTTCATAGCTGTGATAACAACATCAACCTTTTCTTTACTATTAAGAAGTGTATCGTTTTCTTCATTCAATTTAACGATGTTGGCTTTGGCAGTTTCCAACTTGTCATTAAGCATTTGTTTTAGCTCTTCATTGAATGTAATTTTGGTATTGTCTTCCTCGATTTCATTGGTAAGTGTGATAACATCAAAATCATTGGATTTCTTCTTTTTAGCAAATTCATTATACATCGTCCTAACGATGGCTTCTTTCATTTCCAAAACTTCTAACCCAATAAGTCTGCTTAACACCTTGCCAGATTCTGTTGTGGTTAAACCAATAAGGTCATCCAAATTACGTTCAGTTGCCAATACAAGCAATTCAAAATCTTTTTCGTTGCCAATGGTTTCTTTTAGCTTTAAAGTTGTCTTCTTGGCATCTTCCTCATTTTGTTCTTCTTCCTCTCCATCTGGCAACAACTTATAATAATTAACCTTGTTTACAACGGTCCACCCTTCACCCTTCTTAGGGCTTCTTTTCATCTTTCTTTCAATGATGATTTCTTCACCTTCAATATCAATCATCCCTCTAACAACTAATTCGTTTTTGTTGCTAAAGATATTGAACACTTGTTCATTTTTGTCAGTCTTGGTAGTGGTCCCGTGAAGCAAGAATTTGATGGCGTCAATCGTCAATGTTGTTTTACCACCTTGGTTAGCTGGCACTGAATTGACAACTGTCAAGCCTTTAATTTTGCTAAATGGCATGTAATTCTTTTCACCAAACGATAAGAAGTTATCAACCATCAACCATTTTAATGACCAAGTTTTATGTTGTGATTGAGTCAGGTCAATATTTAATTCACCATTGACTTTATCGTCTAGTGCAACGATTCTGTCAAAATCTACATTTTTACCATCTCTGGTTATAAGTTCTTTCATCAACGCACGTTGATAGTTAACGTCCATGATGTTTTCGATATTGGCACCGCTAATCTCAATAACATCGCCTTTATCGGTATATCTTACAGGTCTATAAACAACCGTGATGTTGTTTTTGTTAACACCGTATTTGTTAGCAAAATAATTCCTAACTTTTGTCTTGGCTTCCTTTGAATAGTTTTCTGGTCTATCATCCCAATAAACTTTAACCTTCGAATAAGGTGATATTTGTGTTTTGATAAGTGTGTCTGTTGCCATTACTCTCCGTATAAATCTTTTTTATTCTTTTCCTTTTCCAAAGCTTCTTTTAACGCTTTGTTTTCTTGTTTGAGGTCTTCAAATTGTTTCAGCAAATCAGAATACTTTTCCGACATTTCTGAATCAACCACGTTTACTGGAACTTCAACTGTTTTTTCAACAATTTTTTCGATTGTTTTTGTTGTTGGTGTAGCACCAAATTTTTCAGCAGTAAAGCCTTGTTTCAAAAGCTTTAACGTAAACTCATCAATGTTGGTTATGTTATTGCTTCGACAGTATTCCCATATTTCGTTATTCAGTTCCTTCGGGATTTCCATATACGTCAAAGTCTGCTCTTAAATCTTCTCTTGTTTGGTGAAGCAACACAATTTCTTGGTCGTTTTCATCAACACTTATAACCAATACTGGTTTATCAACTCTATAGACCATGCTATCTTCATCGTTAGGGTCTAGTAGTCCATATTCACCGTTAACAACGGTGAAATTGTCAAGTTCTTGTGGCAAGCCACAGATAAATTCTTTAAGTTCGAATAGTTTCATTATAAATTTGTGATTTTTTCTTCACCAGTTTCTAAGTCTTCTAGTGATTTTATTTTGAATTGATAGAACGGATGCTTGTTTTCAACATCATGTTCTTCAAATGTTTTTGTTTCTATATCCCACAACAAAAAACCATGCTTGGTTACATTCTCACCAAAGTTTTGTTGGATAAGACTTGATGGGTAAGCTATTTGAACACCCTTATGGTTGAAGAATTGACGCTTGTGGATATCACCTAACATGACGATATCACAACCTTCAAATACATCCAACTCAGCACCATGGTCTATTTCATAACCAATGTCAGTTTTGGCGTTTATGATAGGTGCATGAAACAAACCAATGTATGTTTTATCGTCACCAAACTCAGCTCTCGCACCTTCAATGTTAGGTCTTTGATTTTCTTCGAAGATAGAATAAACGCACCAAACTATATTGTCATCCATATAGCATTTGCTTTCTTTGAAGTAATTGATTTCTTTATCACCTAAAAACTGAACCATAGGTGTAATACTATCCATACGGTCTTTGTTGTTTTCAAGCAAATCATGGTTCCCAGCTATTATTACAACTGGAGCTATTTCTTCTAGTTTTCTAATTAACCATGTACCTAAGATTAATTGTTCGTTTGAAATAACAATCTTTTGGTGAACCAAATCACCTGCGATAACTATTCGCACTTCTTCTCTCTTAAAGTCTGTTAAAAGCTCTCTTAAATCGTTAAATAACGTCTTAAAAACGTCTTTGTATTCATCGTGAAGTCTGAACGTTCTTATGTGTATATCGGCTAAATGTACAACCTTTTTAATCATGTATTTTTATTTTCTAAGTTTTTTATAATATCAACAATTTCTTTTCTTAAAAAAATCATTGGTTGTTTATCTTTATCAAAATCAGTTGTTATAAAAGTATCAATATATAGACCACCTCTTTCATCTTCATATATTGTATCAATTCTTATTTCACCTTGTGCGGCCATAGACGTTTGCCCAACTTTAGTGATTTCTATTTTCCCTAAAAACGGGTTTTCAATAATTTTTTTATCCATGTATTTTTATGAATTTATCGTGTGTTAGTTTGAAAATAGCTTCATCAGTGAAATACTTTTTGATTGTATTTAAATTAGTTTTTTGTTCAGCATGAAAAAACAAAATAGGTTTCAAAACCGTAACATCTTTATCTTCCAAATACATTTTAAAATCTATATCAAGTATAGGTTTTTTCCAAGCTCTATGTCCAATAAAATTAAACATTTTTCATAATATTATAGTAGTGCATCTCGATAAGCTGTTTAGCTTCTTTCTTGAGATACATTATTTGTATTTTTTGAAACTCTTGTTTCTCTTTGTCCCAATACAGAACGTATATTTGACGGCACTTCCTATGTGGAAATTCCAACTCATACATGTATGCATAAACACTCAATTGCAAAGTGTAAATCGACCATTGACACGCTTGTAGATGGTCGAATGGTTTATGAAGTGTTTCGTATCCGTATGGATTGTAAAAGTTGAAAACCCTGTTTGTTTTGTAGTCGCCAACGTCAAAGAAAACTTCATTGATATCAATAATAAGGTCAGATGTACCAGCCAATTCATACTGTTCTGAAAACAATATACGTTCTGGCCACATCGCTTGACCTTCTTCAATATTCAAAGCATTGTATCCATCAATTACCTTTTGTTCAAATTGACCTTCTTCATCATCAGATGGGAAATACCATTTGTTAGCTAGCAAATACTTCTCAACAATATTATGGACCTTTGTACCGTAGATGTTTGCCTCATCATTTAAGAATTGCCAATAATCCAGAATTTGTTGTTGAGTCATCCCAATATAACGTTCCTGTTTGACGTTATCAGCTTGTTTGGTTATGGCCAAAGAAACAGCTTCCGCATCAAAATGCGGTTCAATAGATGCAAGAGTAGTGGTAACAGATTTGTAAATCTTACCAGTTTCTCTGTGATGATATTTATGCGCTATTGGCTCCAGATAAACTGGTCCAACCCACTGCTTTATTTTCGCCATATTTACAAATATACGTTTTTTTATCCGTCTTTGCAAGTATTTATTGTAAAAGATTGTAATGAAAGAGTTTATCAAACAACAAGTCAGAAACCTATTGCTAGAAAACGAAGAAAAAATCGACACCTCTAAAATTAGAGTTAAAAAGCAGTTGGTTAACAATCTTTTGGTATTCTCACCTTATTACGAAAATGAAAAAATGGGTGCTTTTAGATTAGAACCATTTGGTGATAACTATAAGATATTCGCAGCTTTACTATATGATAGATTTAAAGGTAAAGGTTTAGGTAAAGGTATGTATAAATACATCATTAAAAGCCTTAAAAAAGACGGTAAAACCCTATATTCAGACATGAGTCAATCACCAGAAGCTAAAAGAGTGTGGGATAGTTTGGTTAGAGACGGGTTTGCTACATTTGATGGCGCCCAATATTCATCACTTTAGTATAATTCCGCTTCATTTAAATGTCTTGCGCCCATTAATAATTTTGTGATGCCATTTGCGCCCATTATTTGAAATATTTTTGATGGGTCATAACCATCTGGACATCTTACAATCTTTATTCTACCTCTTAAATCACCAAAATTAAGTTGTCTATACAAATTTATACCGTCTTCCCATGCATCATCATCCAAAACTACAACTATAAACGCCATAGCATTCTCATGTAGTATATCTAAAAGCATAGGTGATATGTATTTACCTAGCAATGGGATAGAATTTGGCGTTACAATATGGTCAGTGGCACCTTCAACCAAGTAAATCGTAGCGTCAAAGTTTATTTTACCCTCATTAAAGATGATTTCACTCTTTTCAGCCTCTGGATTTATGTATTTTAGCTTGGTTTTTTGTCTGGAGAACCATCTAGCTATGAAATAATTCAATTCACCATTAGCATCATAGGATGGAATGATAATCCTATGATGATATTTACCCCTAATGGTATAACCAATTTGAAATTCTTTGATAATTTCATCAGTTATACCTCTTTCATATAGGTATTTTTTGGCTAAATTAGACTTGTAATCTTTATCAGTGCATTTAGATAGCTCTTTGTAACCCTCAGGTAATTCAACAACTATATCTTTTTTGTCTTTTTCACGAATTTCATCCGCATCTGGTCTAATCAATAGATAATCCCTAAGGTTCTTAGGGGTAGCATAACGCTTTAATAACCGTAACACAGGGCCATGCATTTTATTCACATCATGACACGCCCAACACCTAAACATACTTCTTTCGTAATTGACTTCGAGATTACCTTTGCCGTCACCATCTGGCATACCCTTATCTTCTGAACACGCTGGACAGTCAAAGGATATTTGCCCAGTGTCTTCATTGTGTTTCCTGTGTTCGCCTAGAAAACTTTCAAGAATATTTACCAATAATAGGTTAGACATAACGCAAATATACGTTATTTTTGAGCAAGTTGCAAGGTTAAACTTTCCAAAGACCAGTTTTCATCATAAAACCTCTAGCCGCAACATACGCATCAGAAGTATCAAAGGTTTCTTTTTTAAGCTTGTTTTTCTTGTCGTAAAACCAAGTTACTTGTGGCTCAAGTTCGGCCACCTTTTCCCATAAGACATACTTTTTATCCACATCAAAATCGTAACCACCGAACAAGACTGGCTCGTTTTTAGCGATTTGTTTTTCATTCAAAGGTGTGCCGTCTTTTTTGAATTTTCTAACGGCCATAAGTTCTGGGAATGCGTATTTACGAGCATCATAAGATGATATGAAATCTGGAACGACACCAATAGTATCATAGACTGATTTTGAAATCATACCATTGAATCTTAATAGCGTGGCTATGGTATAGACGTTGTTTGATTGAAGAAGAGGTTCCTCGATGATAACTTTGGTAATACCAAAATCAGCGTACTTGTTTAGAAATTCGGTTTGAAAGACTTCGACTTTTCTAAACAGTTCTTCCATTTTATTTTCTGGCTTAGGTTTAACTTTAGGTGATACATGGTGAAGCAATTTTAATTTACCTTTGTCACCCATGTTTTCAAATAAAGCAATACCAATAGTAGATGTAGATACGTCTAGAGCTAAAATGTATTCTGGTTGTTTTTCCATAGTCTTTTTTTACTAATCTAACTACCAGTATTAAAAAATAAAGTGTTAAAGTGAAATTTTCACATTAAATACTTTAATTTCATTTACATTTTTGGTAATGTGTCTATCGGTTTTACCTACAGCTATAAGATTACCAAAGCTATCATATAAACCAATTTCGCTTATTCTAGGTGTGTCTGAACTACTAAATGTTACGTTTGTTGAACTGCCAAACTCACCTCTATTTGCAATACATGTTATATTTTGGAATACGTTTGTTGATACACTATTGAATGTAACCGAAGCACCAGTAGCTGTTACTGAATCATAAGCAGCGACTATTGTTGGGTTTGTGATAACCAAAATACCCTTATCCAAATATGCGATACCAACTGCTGTGTCTGCCGTTAAAGCTAAGTTTGAATTGGTTTGTAAATTGTAAAGACGTTTGTTGTTAACACTGAATGGTTTTACAGTATTATAACCTGTTGCCCAACTCAATGTTGGGTCACCGCCATTTGGTGTCATTATTGAATCAGAAAACAACATAGCTACGTTAGGACCAAAATTATTGGCTGTAGGTGATGTATCTCTTATGTTACCATCTTCAACTTTGTTTTGAGTACCTTTGCTTTGGAAAGTGCTATACATTGTATAAGTACCAGCGCTAGTAGGTAACGTGAATCTAATTGTTTTACCGTCCAATACATCACCATAGTTAGCATTGTTTAAAGCAAACACTAGAATTTGTGTTTGTGCAAAACCACTTAATGCTGTGTCGGAATACCCACCATTTGCAAATGTAGTTCCAGTAAACTTGGTATCATCTGTTGATGTTAATGGTAAACCAAATGAATAGAACAAATTGACATAACTATCAGTGCTAGAATCATTTCTATTGATTGATACTTGAGTAATGTTTGAACCGCTGATTGTGGTTACACCTATATTAACTGATTCAGTAGAAATTGTTGAAGATTGTGTTTCAACAGCTTTTCTGGATGCACCACTAGGGTTTACAATAAGTGTGCTTTTTAATTGCGCATTTTGAGCCGTACTATTGCTATTGGTTGAATTAGGACCAATGTCACCACCTGCTGATGGTACTTCACCTGTTGATAAAGGTAAAGCTGCGTAATAGTTGGCATCAGAGTCACCCAATGAAAATGTTGTTATCAAACCATTGTTGGTTGATACCAAACGTTGTCTACCTAGAGGTGTTAATTTCGCTGTTAATGTTGTTGTATTTGCTGTTGAATTGAATCCCATATCATTAATTATTAGAAGTCCATACTTAACTCAAGCATTATTGTGTTACCAGCTGTCAATGAAACTGGTTTGCTTAGTTTACCGATACAAACCAAGTTTTGATTACTGTCATATATACCAACCTCGGTTATTCTGATATCCGCTGGGTTTGTCGCTGGGTCAGTACTTCTAGTTGGGTTAGTTGTTGAATTAAACAATCCAGAGTTTACTCTGATGTCAAATATAGTTTTGTATATGGTTGCACCGATAAATGTTTTTAAATTACCATAAAAGAATCTTTCATCACCAAATTGCAAATAACTTGGTTGATTGTTAGGTGCCATATTTAAAACAGGTATCAAATTATAAATAACTGAACTAGCATCTTTTAAGATATCCATCACAAAACCAGTAGAAATACCACAGTTTACACCACCAGGAGTTTGATTCTCCAACAAGAATGGATTGATTGTTTCATTTACGTTTTCTGTTATACCAGTGCTTGTAAAATCATAAGACTTCCAAAGTCCAGGGTCAGGTCTCTGTGTATCATCATCAACGATTTGATACAACAATTTGAACGTATCCGCATAGAAACCATAACCATCATAAGTAACATCTTCAATCTTTCTCATGTATGGAAGCAAATCTGTTGACTCGATTCTAAACGCTATGTCTTTAGGACCAGACGAATTGTTTGTAACTTTTGTATATTTTTGACATGGTAAACTAGTTGTCAATCCAGACACATAGTTGTTTTCTAATGCATATGTCAAATATATTGTTTTGTTGGCTGGCAATAAACCAGTAGATGTGCCACCACTAGGTGCTACAATATTTGCAGCCAAAGGAGGTAGTGTCCAGTTTCTGTTAGCCTTATATGACATAGCAGCTACAATTTCATCATCATCAAAAACGATTGTTTTAAGTTGTGGGAAAACTTTACCAACAACCAAAGGTGTTGTATTTGCAGTTGAAATATAATCTGGGTGTTCTACAAGGTCGATGTATTCAATGTCACTAGTACCTATGAAATTTGTAGCACCTGAAGCTACAAACGTCATACCCATAGTTGTACCTGTTCCAGTCGTATAACCAGCTCTATGGTACATCAAATTAGGTAATTCAACAGTAACTACTTTGTTGCTAGTTGCATCAACGTACAAGAATTCACCATATAGGTTTGAAATTGCGTTGTTGGTGTAATGAATAATAGAAATTGACTTGGAAACATCGTCTGGGTAGCTAATACCTGGTCCATTACAGTTAAAGTTAATTGTATTGGCACTGTTTTCACACAAGTATTCGTAGTATGGGTTTTTAGCGCCCAAATATTGATAAGAACCAAACTTGGTGTAGTCTTCATAAATTGTAGAAGCGCTCATACCAGCTAAGTTTTCACACCAAACATTGTTCATATTCCAAACTGGAACATCGTCACATGTAATATTTACGTTTGAATTAAATGAAAGCGTACCAGAATCCCAATAAGCTGTTGTATTACCAGTCGCAATAGACTCGTAAACCTCACCACCTCTATAGATAAATACGTATGAGCTTCCAGTATCAGCAGAATAAACTGGTAAATTTCTATCAACAGTAACCAAGTTGCTAGAAACACCTTGTATCTTAAACCACAAATTAGGAATCGCCATTGTTGTATTATCAACTGTTAAACCAGTCAATGTATCATTATTCAATTTTAACATAATGTAGTCACCAACATTGTATGTTGTTGCGGTTGATAATAACAAAGACGTACCACCGCTTAAATTGGTATTGGATAATGTTTGATAGTTTGGTGTTAACTCGGTACTAAGTGAGGTTGTATAAGCAGTTATATTGTTTACGAAGAAACCTCTTTCTGTTGCTTCATTGTTTACAGTAGCTTTGATTACGTTAGTATTTGAAGCATTGATTGCTTGGTATTGTGTTGTCGCGTTAACAGGGGTGATGAAATACTTGATATTTGGTTGTCTATCAAATGGTCTCATTATTTTACTAGCCCCAGAAAGCGTAACATCATTTGGGTTGGCATCTACGATGGCTTCTCTATCGTAGTTGATTTCTGAATCACCAATCGCCCAAAATGAAAAATTAAGTTGACCCAATGCCAATTGTTCTCTACCTTTTTCAGTTAATTTTACACTAACGAATGGGTCTGTACTGCTTATAATATAACTCATTTTATTCTTTTTTGTTTAACTTATTTTAGTTATAAATATCCAATAGTCAATAATATTAGTATGAATTTATTGAATTAGTTTGGATTGTGATAGGTATTGTTTCACTGTATTTTATGTCAGATAAAACAATACCGCATAATGTCTCATAGTTTTTTTCATTTTTAACCCTGTAGTATAGCTTTGTTCCTATAGTACCACTAGCTATGAAATTTTGATAATAGTTTGTTTGACCGACCACATATGATTGGGTTATACTACTATAAAAAGTATTAAACGTAGTACCTGTCGATATTTCTAGTGTAAATATACCATCGGTTGTCTGAGGTGGTGTATTAATTTGCCATGATACTGCTGGGAAGTTATTGGTTATTCCGTTAACAGTACCTGTTGATGGAGCGTATACAATAGTAATTATATCCCCAACCATAACAACACCTTCTAATATTATTCTTTTTGGGTTTGAACTTGATTGATAAAAGTCAATACCGTTTGCAAGTGACGCTCCATTTAACATAACCATGATTGAACCACTGTTTATTGGTTCAATGGTAGTGTAAATTTCATATTTTGTTGTACCTGTGTTGTAATAAACAAGATTACTACCTTGTTGTCCAGTTGCGCCACTAGTTATTGATGAGGTAATGTTGATATTTTCACCTATCAAGTTGTTTCCAGCTCCAGCTGTATACACAATTGTTAGTACATCACCTTTAACTGTAGATGCACTCAATGATAAAACACTATCTGATAACGTGTAATCTAAATTTTTTGCTAAAACCAAACCATTTAGAGTTACCATAGCTTCACTTCCACCATTATAAGCAACCGTAAATACCGTTTCATTATCTTCTGGTAATATAACTTGTTGAAATAACTGATTCAATGGTGGTTTTTCAGAACCGTTTATTAAGAATTTAGGTTCTTCAGCACCTTTAAACGCTATAAAATAATAATCCAAAGCATTATCATATAAACCATATTCATTTCCATGTCTAAATGTAAGTGTATCTATTGTTTTACCTAGTTTGCTCAAGAAGTCAGTACATGCACTATATTGATAATAGCCTTTTATAAGGTATTCACCGTCCAATGATAAACCACTTACAGGAACATTCTGTGAAATTATACTAGTACCACTAAATCCACTGTATTGGAATACATCTGATTTATATACAGACGGCAAAGAAAATTTGTTTGCGCTATGATTGTACTTATAAATTTCGTAATTAAACGTAGGTGTGTTGGCTGTAAAGGTTCCAGTGTTACCTGTAAAATTAAAATACAAAGGAATTGTTGTCGCAGTTGTAATAACATGTGTTGTCCCAGTATACCCACTACAATCTAATTTTGTAGCACCAGTCATGTCAAACAATGGCGCAGCAAAAATGCATATGTCAGAACTCATATTGACATTGTTTATGTCTTTGTTTCTGACAGCACTGTTTTGATTTTGTATGTATATTGGTTGTTGATACCTCATTAGTAATCCATATTAATATTTACAACTTTTATATTCATGTTGTTTTTAAGTCCAAATAACAACGGTTTGGTTAATGCTGACGTTTCCTCTGTTCGTTTCAAATCTTGTAAATAGCCTATGAAACCACCTAAATTTATGTAGTCTTCCTCTTGAACTTCACCATGAACGCTTTTAACTAGGTAAACATTACCTATCGCATCATCAGCTAAAGCTGCTGTAATATTTTTTAAAAGTTTAGGCATGTTATATCAAGTTTTGCCATGAACCGTTTTCATAGCCTCTAAATTTATTAAGTGTTGTGTCGTAAACAATCATACCATTGGTTGGTGTCAGTGCATTAATTTGTGTTGTTGTAAGGTTTCTAACTACAATTGGATTAACATAAACAGTATGTGCTAAAGCACCTGTTATGTTTGACCCTAAAACTATTGTTGCATCA